>JGI24143J45723_1000382_pt1 | contig 23356 bp, 25 predicted proteins | sample BarGraIncu00432A_FD_45723 | JGI IMG/M metagenome (IMG submission 45723) | reverse complement strand
ACAAAATATACTAGCATACTGACTTGTTATTTACTTGAATGTCCCTCTATAAATAAAAAGCGCATTAGCGCTTTTTATTTATTAAATTAAACAATTCCCTAGCAATTTCTTTTTTTGACATTTTGTTTATTGCTATTGGATCATTATCTTTGCTTAAAATAATCACTTTATTATCATCAGTTCCAAAACCAATGTCTGTTTTTGTTATGTCATTCGCAACTATGTAATCTAAGTTTTTCTTTAGAAGTTTTACTTTTGCATTTTGAAGTAAATCATTACTTTCAGCCGCAAAACCTACAAGTATTTGACTTTTCTTAAGTGATCCCAATTCTTGTAAAATATCATTATCACGTACAAATTCTATATTTAATCCATTTTCACTTTTCTTAATTTTACTATTACTGTATATCTTAGGTTTATAATCAGATACGGCTGCTGCTTTTACAACTATATTACTATCTTCGTAATTGTTTATTACGGCTTGCCTCATATCATCATTAGTGTTTATTCTTATAATACTTACGCCAGTAGGCGCTTTTTCATAACATGGTCCAGATATTAAAGTTACAAGTGCCCCTCTGTCTCTAGCTTCCCTTGCAATTGCATATCCCATTTTTCCAGATGACCTATTAGTTATATATCTTACAGGATCAATAGGTGCAATTGTAGGCCCAGCTGTAACTAAAACCTTAATGCCAACCATATCTTTTATTGGGTATAAATTGCTCATAATTATTTCAAATATATCTTCAGTTTGCGCAAGTTTTCCTTCACCTATGTCCCCACAAGCAAGTCTTCCAGATGTAGGATCAATAAAANCATACCCAAATNCCTTTAGCTTTTGAATATTACCCTGCAATATTTTATTATTATACATATTGACGTTCATTGCAGGTGCAAAAATGACTGGTGCCTTTGTTGCCATAATGGTAGTAGTTAGCATATCATCTGAAATACCGTTTGCAACTTTTCCAATTATATTAGCAGTTGCTGGAACTATAACAAATAAATCCGCCTTTTTTGCAAGAGATATATGTTGTAGTTCCCATGCTTTAGGTTCTTCAAACATATCACAAATGACGATATTCTGACTAAGAGTTTGAAAGCTTATAGGATTTACAAACTCTATTGCAGCTTTTGTCATAATAACATACACTTCAACATTCTCTTTTTTAAGTCTACTAATAACATCTAGAGCCTTGTATACCGCTATTCCACCTGTTACCCCAATAACTACGCTCTTTTTATTTTCCATATTATTTTATTCCTTCTTGTGTAGTAATTGCTACAATAGCTCCTTCATAAATCTCATGTATAGCTATAGTAACAGGTTTATTAGAATCCACATGTACAAGTGGACTTTGACCTTCTATTATTTGTCTCGCTCTTTTTGATGTTGCCACAACTAGTGAATACCTGTTGTCAACTTTTTCTAATAAGTTTACTATTGATGGGTTAATCATTGAATTATTCATTAATTATTTCCTCCTTTAGAAAATCTCCATTCATTCTATCAACTCTACACCTTTCTGCAATTACAATGCTTTGAATTTTATCACAAGCATTATTTACAGTGTCATTTACAACTGCATAATCATATTTTGATACAAAACTGATTTCTTTGTGTGCAGATGTAAATCTAGTAAGTAGGGACTCCGGTGTTTCACTGCCCCTATTTGTAATTCTATTTCTTAACTCCTCCATTGATGGTGGAAGAATAAAAATAAACAAACCACTTGGATACGCCATTTTTACATTAAGGGCACCTTGAATATCTATTTCTAGTATTACATCACGGCCACTATCTAATACTTTTATAACTTCAGATTTAGGCGTTCCATAATAATTCCCATAGACCTCTGCATACTCAAGAAAATCTTTTGTTTCAATTTTCTCCTTAAATTCATCTTTACTTATAAAAAAATAGTCTATACCATTTATTTCACCATCTCTTGGACTTCTTGTGGTAGCAGATACCGAAATCCAGAAATCATTTTTTTCAAGAAGAGCACTGCATACAGTCCCTTTACCGGCACCGGAAGGTCCTGAAATGACAATCAGCTGCCCTCTACAGTTCATTATTCCTCAACCTCATCTAAATGGTCCTCATCCTTAACAGATAATCTATGTGCAACAGTTTCAGGTTGAACAGCTGACAAAATAACATGGTCGCTATCAGTGATAATAACTGCTCTGGTCCTTCGTCCATAAGTAGCATCAATAAGCATACCTCTGTCTCTTGCTTCTTGAATTATTCTTTTAATCGGAGCTGATTCAGGGCTAACTATAGCTACCAATCTATTTGCTGAAACAATGTTTCCAAATCCTATGTTTATAAGCTTTATACTCATCGTGTGCCTCCTGTTTATTCTATGTTTTGTATTTGTTCTCTAATTTTTTCTATTTCGCTTTTCATACTAATTACTGTATTTAAAATTTCTAAATCATTTGCTTTTGATGCTATAGTATTTGTTTCTCTATTCATTTCTTGAATAATAAAATCGAGTTTCCTGCCAACGGGTTCACTGATTATTAGAGTTTCTCTCATTTGTTCTATATGGCTATTGAGCCTCACAAGTTCTTCATCAATTCCAACTTTATCAGCAAAAATTGCAATTTCCATAGAAACTCTATTCTCATCAAATTCAACTTCCTTATTCAGAGAATTTAGCCTTTGGTTCANTTTTAACTTATACTCACCAACTACAAGTGGTGCTCTTTTCTTAACATTTTCAACTAGACTATCTATTAAATTACACTTAATCTTAACATCCTCAAGCAATTTTTCGCCTTCTCTTTCTCTCATAAAAAGAAGAGCTTCAAGTGCCTTGGTTAGTGCTTCTTCAATTTGTTCAAATGTATGCTCAACATCTTCTTCCTTTTGTTTAAGCGTTATTACCTCTGGCAGNCTTGCTATAGCCTCAACTGATATATCACCATTTAGTACAAATTTTTCTTTTAATGTTCTATAACAGTTTATATAGCTTTGTGCTAATTTTTCGTTTAGATAAGCTTCTACATCTTCCTTATCATTACTACCTTGAGTTACAAAAACATCCAGTTTTCCTCTTTTTACTTTTTCACCAATTATCTTTCTAATTTTATCCTCAAAAGATATTAATACTCTAGGCATTCTTATATTAGTTTCAAAATATCTATGATTAACACTTTTAATCTCTATGGTAAAGCTATTACCGTCTTTTTCAGAGTTTCCTCGCCCAAATCCAGTCATACTCCTAATCATAACAACGCATCCTTTCCATGTTCATTTTGAGCCCTTTATAATTATACATAAACTATTACCTAAGTTTCAAGCTTAAATTATAAATTTATGCTTTTATTACGATTTTTCTTTTAAAAACACCGTTAAACCGTAATTTAATGTATTTTAAAATTACTCATACTTATAATAAAATATTTCCAATATAATTAATATTATACCAATAATAATATTATATCAATAATAATTTAGCGAATACATTTTTTTAGAGCCATTAGAGCTTCCTCGATAATAAGCTTATCTTTTGTAAGTGCAATGCGGAAATAATCATAACCTAGTTTTCCAAAAACACTGCCAGGAGTAACCACAATTCCATAATTAATCAGTAATTCTTCACAAAATTCATTAGTAGTATAGTTTTTAGGTGTTTTGCACCATAAATAAAAAGTAGCCTCAGAATCAAAAAAATCTATGTTTTTTTGTAGTAGGACACTTTTGCACATAAAACGTCTCTCATCATATATTTTACGTGAATTCTGGACATAGTCACGACCTAAATTAAGAGCAGCAATTGCAGCCTTCTGGACTGGAATAAATTGACCAGAGTCACAATTACTTTTTATTTTTAGTAGAGCGTTTATTACTTTAGCATCCCCTACAGCATAACCTATTCTATATCCTGTCATATTGTAAGTTTTAGATAAAGTTCCAAACTCTATGCAATGCCTATTAACATCATATTGCATAAGACTAATAGGCTGTTTATTTACTTGAATTATTTCATTATATGCTGAATCATTGCATAAAACAATATTATTATCATAAGAAAACTTAACAACACGTTTATAAAATTCACTACTTGCTACTGCACCTGTTGGATTATTGGGGTAATTTATAAACATAAGCTTGCATTTATTAACAATTTTTTCAGGGATAACATCGAGATTTGGTATATATCCATTACTTTGCGTGAGCGGTACAGTATACGGGATACAACCCCAAAGCTTCGAGCAAATTTTGTATACAGGATATGCAGGTTCGGGTACTATTACGCAATCACCAACATCACAAACAGCCGGTATAATGTTACTTATGCCTTCCTTTGACCCTATGAGAATTATTACTTCATCCAAATTTAAACTCACACTATAAACATCATAATAGTATTTTATAACCGCCTTTTTAAGTTCAATTAACCCATCGTAGGTCGGGTAGTTGTTATATCTCGGACAATTTAAGCCCTGAATTAGGGCATCAGTAATATTTGAATGAACTTCCAAATCTGGATCTCCAATGCTTAAATCAATTATNTTTTTGCCCAAAAGAGATGCTTNNTTCTTTNTATCATCAATTTTTTTAAAATGATATTCATCAACGTTAGATAATCTATTATTTATTTTCATAATATCACCCTTTTTACATTTTTATATTATGTTATTCATGTGATATTAAATTTGTTACAATTATTTATTTAAATAAACAAGAATGGTACCTATAGAACAGATTTTAAAAAATCTATTCTATAAGTACCAGTCTAACTGCTTTATTCTGTTTTATTTTATACTTAAGTCACGAATAAAAAATAGTTTGCCCTTAAGGTAATATTATAAATCTGATTATAAACAATGCCGCTAAAACATAAACTATAGGACTAACTTCTTTATGCCTTCCTGTTACAACTTTTACTATTGGATAAAAAATAATCCCTGCCGCTATACCATTAGCTATACTATANCTAAAAGGCATTATTGCAATTGTAAAAAATGCTGGAAGTGCTTCTGTAAAATCGTCAAAATCTATTTTAGTCACTGCGCTCATCATAAGCACTCCAACTATTACTAGCGCCGGAGCAGTAGCTTCAGCTGGTACTATCCCTACAAGTCCACTAAAGAATAATGAACATAAAAATAATACACCTACTGTAGCTGATGTAAGTCCTGTTCTTCCGCCTTCTGCAACCCCTGCTGTAGATTCAACATAAGTTACTACTGTACTAGTTCCCATAAATGCTCCTGCCGTAGTAGCTATTGCATCCGACATTAATGCTTTGTTCATATTTTCCACTCTTCCATTCTCGTCAAGCATCTTAGCTTTTGTTGCAGTTCCAACCAATGTTCCTATGGTATCAAATAAATCTACCAAACTAAAGGTTATTACAACCATTACTACACTCATTATTGCTGCAAATACGCCCTTTCCAGCACCCGCCCCTAAAAGGCCTGGAAAATCAAACTGCATAAATGTAGGTGCAAGAGATGGNGGTGCACTAAATATACGAACCCCTGCGATTTTAGTAATTCCTAGTGGAATCCCTACCAATGCAGTTATAACAATNCCAATTAGAATAGAGCCCTTTACTTTCCTAGCCATAAATATTGCCGTAACAGTTATACCTATTAAAGTTACTATTGCACTTGGAGTTGTAAGATTACCAAATGTCACCAAAGTCTCTTTACTTCCTACAATGATTCCACCACTTTTAAATCCTATAAGTGCTATAAACAACCCAATACCACCTGAAATAGCAAGTTTCAAATTCTGTGGCAAAGCATCAACTATTTTTTCTCGTATTGAAGTAAGTGTTATTATTATAAATAAAATTCCAGACAAAAGAACTGCTGATAGNGCTTGTTGCCATGTGTATCCCANNGTTAAACATACACTATATGTAAAGAATGCATTTAATCCCATTCCTGGTGCCTGTGCAAAAGGCAGGTTAGCATAAAATGCCATTACAAAAGTACCTACTGCTGCTGCAAGACATGTAGCTGCAAAAACTGATGCCACCACTGGGTCGTTTAGAGCGTTAAAAGCTGCTGCTCCATCTCCCTTTATCCCTGGCAAATTCATTCCAGCAAATTTAAGAATGTTAGGATTTACAAATATAATATAAGCCATCGTTATGAATGTAGTTATCCCTGCAAGTACTTCTGTTTTTACCGATGTATTGTTTTCTCTTAATTTAAATAGTTTCTCAAATATTGAATCCTTAACCTTGTCTTTTGTTGATTTCATTTTTATACCCCTATTCTGTATTTATTATACTTATGATGTAAATATTTTGATTTTATACAAACATAATAACAAAAGTCTATATATGAGTCAATACCATCACGAATATTAAAAATTATTCTTCTCGAGAAATTCGTTTTTTATAACTTCCACTTTCAAACATACATTGTATTTTTTCCCTACTGGTTGTACTAGAAAGCGCAAGCATAAGTTTAATTCTGGCTTTTTGCCCTGGCAAACTATCTCCAAAAATCACACCAGCATTTCTAAGTTCTTTTCCACCCCCTGGGTACCCATAAGAATCTAATACTCTCCCTTTAAAACATCTAGATACAACAACAACTACTACTCCACTTTTTATAGCCGATATTACTCCTTCTGCCATAACCGGCGGAATATTTCCTCTTCCCATTGCCTCAATCACAAGTCCCCTTGCACCACTTCTCACACAAAAGTCAATTAACTTTGAATCCATTCCTGCACAAGCTTTTATTAAATCTACTCTTGTTTCTACTGTCTGAGTTATTATATGTTCTTTTTTTAAACTATCCCGGTAAAATATTGCTTCGTTATTATCAATAATACCTATTGGTCCAAATTGTGGACTCTGAAAAGTATTTAGATTCATCGAATGTGATTTAGTAACCTCACCTGCGCAATTGAGTTCATCATTTAAACACACTAGCACCCCTCTATTACGTGCCTCATCTGAAATAGCAGTACAAATTGCAGCTGATAAATTCGCAGGACCATCGTACCCAAGTTCAGAACTATTTCTCATTGAACCAGTAACAATTACCGGTTTTGGATTATCAATCGTCAAATGTAATAGATATGCCGTTTCCTCAAGTGTATCAGTGCCATGAGTCACTACAACTCCACATATGTCATCTCTACTTAAAAATCCTTGTATGTAAATAGATAAATCCATCATTAGCTTTGGCGTTACATGAGGCCCCGGCAAGCTTGAAAAAGTATATGATTCTATCTGTGCATAATTTTCAATTCCTGTAACCATANACATTATTTCTTCTCCACTTAGAGTTGGTACAGCGGCCCTTATTCTTGGATCAACACTCATAGAAATTGTGCCACCATTAAAAATGACCACAACTTTTTTCATTTAAATCCCTCCTAAATCATTAGTCTTAAACTCAAATAACAAATTCTATTCTACAATATATCCCGTTCATTTACATCTTTTATTTTAACTTTATTACGTGATAACGGAAAAGAATAAGCTATGCTCATTATTACAAGCATAACTTATCCTCATCTTTGTTTTTATTATTNTTTGCTGCTTTATACATTTCATATATAATTATGCGTTATGCCATCAAACTATTTTATTTTTAAATATTTAAATAAAGACTTTTCTATTTCGTCCGCAGCATTATCATCTAAAGTTATAAACTGCCTTTGACCATCAAGCGCCTTAACTTCTATTTTTCCTATCTCTTGACCAGTAACTTTATCAATATCACGTTCAAACTTCATTATCTTATAACTTTCATCTATAAATTGCTCCTCTTTATTTACCATCAAATCACACTACCTTTCTATTTATGAATGTAAATTAAAATTCATTTCATTAGTCCTATAATATTATCAACTGCGTTTAGTCTCTAATCGAGGGTTTCTCCATTAAAATTTTTATATAATGGTGGTTTTTCTTTAGCTCCTTTACTTTTCTTAGGACTACTAATATTGTCACGTTTAATATCAATGTTACTGTTTTTACTACCGCCAACATGTTGATGATCAGGCATATTTAAAACTCCTTTCAAATTAAATTATGTTCTATTTATTCTTCTATTTTCTCACCATATAATAATTATTATACCTATAATCGATTTTAAAATTTCTATTAATGAAAAGCATGATTATATTATATTAATTGGGATATTATTATAATATAATCAAATCTTTTTGTATCAAATTAGTCTTGCCATTTAATTGACAACATGATAAAATAAATTGTATTCAATTTAATTTAACATCATTTAATTTAGTTGATTTATTGTCAAGTTAATCTAAATTAAATATAGCGACAAACATTGACCTAATAAATTTCATTTTAAACTTAAAGGATGTGCTAAATATGAATTATGAAGCTCTTAAATTAGATAACCAATTATGTTTTGCTCTATATGCTTGCTCTCGTGAAATAACAAAATTATATAAACCATTCTTAGATAAATTGGGTTTAACCTACACTCAATATATTTCTCTTTTAGTATTATGGGAAAAAGATAATATAACCGTAAAAGACATGGGAAAAAAATTGCATCTTGATTCTGGTACTTTAACCCCTTTACTTAAAAAACTAGAAATCATGAATCTCGTGAAAAGAATTAGAGATACTGTAGATGAACGTAATGTATATGTTAGTTTAACAACNCAGGGCACTCTACTTAAGGAATTGGCTATTGAAATACCAAATAAAATTCTTTGCAGTACAGGCATTCCACTCCAAAGTGCTGTAGAACTTAAAGAAAACATCGATTCCCTATTACTAAATTTAACTCCAAGTCATAATAGTAAATAAAAATGATGTTGTAAGCTTAATGTATAATATTACATTGCGCATACAACATCATTTTTTTATAATTTTAAATATCTAGTTAACCTAAGTGGCNTTACTACCAAGGTTTCTTTCAATACGTTTTATAATACCATGTACTTGCTCGAGCATAATCCCATAGGCAAACCACACTGGTGCATAGGTCAATGTAATTATACCGTATATTGATAATGTTCTNTTAACATAGTTCCATGGGCACTCACCTAAAACTAATCTAAGCAGTAGTCCGCTAACTAATTCTACTGCAAATATAAGAAGCATGTATATTCCTCCCCTCACAATAAGCGGAAGATGTTTTATCCTATAATGCACAGGTTCGAGAAATACAGCAAGCCCATATATAGGCAACATCCAGATACAGGTAGTGCCACGAAGTAGCACATCCCCTCTAAGCATTGATCCAAAACCAGTCCACAAGACCTCTACCAAGAGGCCTAAAAGCCCATATATAACAAATTTTTTTAACATAAAAGTATTATGTGTATTAATTAGTAAAATATACTAGTTTTATATAAGTTTTTCATTGAATATATCAGTTAAATTTAATTTTTCAACCCTTCCTTTAATCTCACCTTCGTCTAAAGTAAATAGTCCAAGTTCTTGCATCCGCTTAAAATACTCCGCTCCTGCAAAAGTATATCGGTTTCTTCTTCCCTCTTTAGACTTCATTTTTTCATTTGCATAAGCGATTATATCCCCAACGGCAAGAGTCCTTGGTAATATCAAAAGAGGCATCCCTAAATAACTTCTTATTGCATTGTGCCCCGCTAGTGCTCCCGTTACCATGGCCTCTGTATGTCCTACAAATAAACCAGACTTCTCACCTGCGCAAAACAAATTATCCAGGCCCACAACCTTCATGCTGTTCGTTCTTGGGGCTACAGATAAATATCTTATAGAATTTCCTTTTCCCCCTGCGATCGGATCTATATATTTTGCGTTTTCAAGACCTTTTATTTTTCTTAACTTATCTAATGGGTAATATGAAGTCATAAGTTTTGCATCACCCGTATCTAATAGGATCATATTTTCTGCAAATTCCTTTAGAGCATATTGCTGACATACCTTTACTTTAAGTTTTTCTAAATTTACATCTTCCTCTGGGACTTTTAAAACAACNACTCCTGTTTCATCAAGTTTTTTCTTAACCTCGTCCCCTAAAGAACTCTTAGCTAATTTACAAGAACCACTAAAGGCCCCATATACGTCTTCTTCCCGTTCTCCTTTTAGGTCTTCAACTCCGGCTCTGTAACTTATGCTTACTCTTGGCCCAAAAGCTGGACACCTTAAAACGCACATGGAGCAACCATTACCATATTTTAAGCAGTTACCCATTGGCCCTGTTGACCCTGTGGTTTCTATAAATATATCTGCCTCAACATATTTGCCATCTGATAAATATATTCCTTTTATTCTATTGCCTTCTTTTTCAACATCTACTACTCTTGTTATCATATTTAATTCTATATCCATGGCTTTTAAACATTTTACCACTGCTGGTTCAATTTTATTTACATCGTAAAGCCAAGCATTTTTATGCGCTGGAAAATCAATGTTTTTATGTCTGCTGTTCTCATCGGTCACATGTATTAAATCACCTGCGCCCAATGCTATTAATTCTTCCGCCGCAGTGTACCTTCCATTATTTCTCATTATTCCGCCTGCATTTCCAAGTCCTAAAAGCATATCTGTTTTTTCATATAATGATACATCTGCTCCTGCTTTTTTTGCTGTGATTGCTGCGCTGCAACCAGACCACCCACCACCAATTATTATTACCTTCAAAATATTCTCCTCCCTTCCAATACATATTTAGGTTCTGTCTGCATCTTGCACAGCCGTCTTAATTTAAGGTCATTATTTACCCTTGTACAACATCCACATACGCCTTCTCCACAACACATTTTAGCGTTATTGCAACAAGAGTACTTAATGTTCTTGTCAGCGTCCTCTATGACCTTCATAAGCTCATAATTTAGAACATCTGCAGCATCGCAATTAACTAATGTAATTTCATTATTACTAATAATATCTTTTAATATATCGTTAAATCCATCTGTTATTTTGCCATTGTCTATAGTAGTGCACTCTATTACTTTAGAGGCATATTTTTGTAAATACTCTCTAGCAAAGCTATTTTTAAAAGGAGAATTATCAAGCACAACAATAATTTCATTATTATTTGAGTGCAAATGTTTAAGTACCGGGACCATCGGTGCTTGCCCTATACCTCTCGCAACAATTAAGCATTTACTATTTTTAGTTTCATATATGTTTTTGAGTCCCATAGTACCATTCCAGAAAGGACCTTTCACAAGCAATTCCTCACCTATCTTTAAAACATCTAATGCTTTTGTTTTAACACCTTTAAGTTCTATAGCTATAGTTATTGTATTATTCTTCGTATCTGTATCCAATATTGATATTGGAGTATCGAATCTTGCCTCAGCACTTGGCCTTCGCGCAAAAATGTAACTTCCAGCATGAACCAATTCACTTACCAATTTATCACTAGTTGCAACAGTCAATATAATAAGATTGTCCTCAAATTTATTTTTCTCCAATATTTTGCAATTGTAATATTTTCTACTCTCCTTAGCTTTGTAGTTGTTTGTAGCATATTCTTGGTAAATACAGACTCCATTAAAGTTACAGCAGTCGCAGAAATCTTTACCTGCAAGCTGTGAACATAATATACAGTCTCCTGTTTCTGCCAGATGGCAAGGACATGGTTGATACGTCAAACTGCGATATTAGGTGAATTATATGCTTCACCAAAAATCCCATGTTAAATCTTTGTAATAATTACATAATATTTATATTTATTTTTTTAAAAAACCATTGAAAATATTGTAATTTTCCGTTAGAATAGTCTTTGTAGAAAGGACTGATTATTTGAAAAATCTTTTTAAAAAGTTATTACCGCTAATACTTATTGGCTGTGTTCCTTTTTCTAATTTATTTTATTGGACACTAAATAGTACGCCCAGGGGTGTCTATAATTTAACTACTGATTTGGATAGAGCTATGCCACTTATAAAAATTTTTATAATACCTTATATGACCTTATGGTTTTATTTAGCATTTTGTTATGTTTATTTGTGTTTTAAAAACAGAAAAGTTTATTATAGGATTATGATTACTTTATTTCTATGTTATGTTGTTGCTTTTATCACTTATTATTTTTTCCAAACCACNGTTTTAAGNCCNNTAGTTACAGGCGATGATATATTTTCAAAACTACTTATATTTACTTATAATTCTGATGCTCCATATAATTGTTTCCCTAGCATACATGTAATTACTGCATACCTAGCTATTAAAGGTATTAATGCTACTAATGCTATAAAATCAATTAAGATTCCAGTTAATATTATAGGTTTTCTCATTATTATATCTACTGAATTTGTAAAACAGCACGTAATAATGGATATCTTTTTCGCTATATTTATATGTCAAACAATTTTCACTCTAATTGTTTATGTCGAAGACCAGTACAAGCTTTATAATTTCAAAGAAACTTATGAAACTCTCAATCAAAATATCGACCAATAATATAACAAAAGAGTAAAAAGCTGCTGAAATTTATTCAGCAGCTTTTTACTCTTTATACTATAACAACTTTATCGTCTTTTAATTCTATAGAGATTTTTGACCCCTCACCAAATTTATTTTGGAGATAATGTTCTGCGATTTCGTCNTCAATGTATTTTTGGATAGTACGCCTAAGTGGTCTCGCGCCATATTTCTCATCGTATCCTTTTTCTAATATAAAGTCCTTTACCTCATCTGAAATGTGTAATGTAATTTTCTTTTCTCCTACCTCTTCCACTACTTCCATGACCATTAAATCTACTATTCTGCGAAGTTCTTCCTTTTCAAGTGGCGTAAATACAATGATTTCGTCAACTCTATTTAAAAATTCCGGCTTAAAAGCCTCCTTTAAAGCGTCCTTTACTTGTGCTTCTAGGACATCATAATTACCTTGAACAAAACCTATGCTACTTGACTTAAACTTAGTACCTGCGTTAGATGTCATTATAATCACAGTATTTTCAAAGAAAACAGTTCTGCCTTGNCTATCTGTTAGTATCCCATCTTCAAGAATCTGCAGTAGCATGTTGAATACATCTGGATGAGCCTTCTCTATCTCATCTAAAAGAATTACTGAATATGGCTTTCTTTTAACTTTTTCTGTTAACTGACCACCTTGATCATAACCTATATAACCTGGTGGTGCACCAATTAGCTTTGAGACTGTATGTTTTTCCATGTACTCAGACATATCAATACGTATTAATGCTTCCTCACTTCCAAAAAGCTCACATGAGAGTGCCTTAACGAGCTCAGTTTTACCAACNCCCGTTGGCCCTACAAAAATAAAAGAAGATGGTTTTTTCTTTTTTCTAAAGCCAGAACGATTTCTCCTAATTGCTCTAGATAAACTTTTTATAGCCTCATTTTGACCTATAACCCGGTTATGCAACTTATTTTCTAAATTTAAAAGCTTACTTGCTTCCTTTTCTGTAATCTTTTGAATTGGAATTTTAGTCCACGTCTCAATTACAAAAGCAATATCCTCTAAAGTAATTTGAACTTCACTACATTGTTTTTGGGTCACATTAATATCTTCTTTTATTTTACATAATTTTGTCCTATATTCAGCAGCTTTTTCAAAATCTCCAGAAACTTCTGCTTCTTTTTTATCATTTTGAATCTTTTCTGATTCCTCTTTTAATCCTGCAAGTTCTACAAGTCCCTTGTTTTTCAAGTTCGCTCTAGACCCTGCTTCATCTATAACATCAATTGCTTTATCTGGCAGGAATCTGTCGGTTATATATCTCTCAGATAAATTTACAACTTCTTCAATGACTTCATCAGATATTTTGACTTTATGGTATTCTTCATAATATCCTCTTATTCCCTTTAAAATCTCTATTGTCTCTGCTATACTAGGTTCTTCAACTAGAACTGGTTGAAATCTTCTCTCAAGTGCTGCGTCTTTTTCTATATATTTTCTATATTCCTCAAGAGTGGTTACTCCAATAACCTGTATTTCGCCCTTAGCCAGCGCTGGTTTTAAGATGTTTGCTGCATTCATTGCCCCACCTTGAACTTCACCTGCACCCATAATATTGTGAACCTCGTCAATAACTAATATTATATTTCCATTTTCTTTAGCTTCTTCAATAATTGACTTCATACGGCTTTCAAATTGCCCTCTAAATTGTGTACCTGCAACAACCGCTGTTAGGTCAAGCAAATAAACTTCCGAATTAAATAATTTTTCTGGAACTTGTTTTTCTACAATTCTTACTGCAAGTCCTTCTGCAATAGCTGTTTTACCAACACCTGCTTCCCCAATTAATATAGGATTGTTTTTACCTCGTCTATTTAAAATCTGCACCACGCGATCAATTTCTTTATACCTTCCAACAACTTTATCTACACCACCATGCATAGCTTTATCTGTTAGATTTATGCCATATGTATCTAAATGCTTACGTTTCTTTTTAAACCATTTCTTTTTAGATTTATCTTCAGGTGTTTCCTTGATTTTTGAAAAAGTTTCACCTTCATCTTCGCCTTCTATAAAATCATTATTTTTATCAGATGGTGAGAATAATCCATTAAAAATATTACCAATGATGTTTTTACCATCACCACTTTCAATATTCATATCTTTTGGATTCATATCCTCAAGATTCATATCTTCAAGGTTCATATCTTCTAAATTCATATCCTTAAACATATTTCCCATTTGCTCATTTAAACTTTCAATATCCTCAGGTGATAATCCAGCTTGTTGCATTAATTGATCCATAACTGGAATTCCCTGCTTTTTAGCACACTCCACACATAACCCTATAGTCTCAGTTTTACCATTTTCAATTTTTGATGTTAATATCATTGCTATATTTTTTTTGCATATTTCACATAACTTCATATAAATCATCTCCATATTTTATGTTGTATTGAACATTATATCATTCTTCAATGGAATTTTGTCAATATATTCAGATTGTTTATTTTCATTATTAAAATATAATCACTTATTATCTAAATACTTACTCTTTTCATCTTAATTATTCCTCTTTTCTAATTTATTCTACTCTAATCTTTTTATTCCTTTTTTAAACTAGTAATACTTTTAGAAATATTGTATATATTCTAGGTAATCATTAAATTTTCAATCATCTCATTTATCTCTTGTAGAGAAAGTTCCGAGGTCACTATTTTAGCAACGGTCTTTGTATATTGTTCATTCAAAAGATCTAGTTCTGTTTGATTTAATTCTGAAATAATTATGGAGTTAACCTTCATGTATATTCCTCCAAACAAGCTATTATCTTATATTATGCAGTGTAACCCTTAGTGTTACAAAAATCCATTTATTTATATAAATAATAAAACTAAATTTTTACAATCAATTATTAAGGGGTAGATAAATTGAAAATTGCTGCTATATACTCCCGAAAATCAAAATTCACAGGAAAAGGTGAATCAATCGTTAATCAAATCGAATTATGTAAACGTGAATGTTCTCATTTAAACATTGAACAATTCATTATATATGAAGACGAAGGTTTTTCAGGTAAAAATATTAAAAGGCCACAGTTTCAAAAAATGCTTAATGATGCAAGACAAAATAAATTTCATGTACTAATCTGTTATAGGTTAGATAGAATTAGCAGAAACATCTCTGATTTTACTTGTCTTATAAATGAATTAGATAGTCTGCATATTAGCTTCATAAGTGTTAATGAACAGTTTGATACGTCAACGCCAATGGGAAGGGCTATGATGTATATTGCCTCTGTCTTTGCCCAACTAGAACGTGAAACTATTGGTGAGAGGGTTCGTGACAATATGCTTGAGCTAGCTAAAAGTGGAAGATGGCTAGGCGGTCAAACCCCTTTGGGATATAGCAGTAAAAAACTATCATATTTAGATGCGCAGTTTAAAGAAAAAACAATGTATGCATTATCACCTATAAAAAAGGAGCTAGATGTCGTAAAACTAATATACGATAAATATTTACAATACAAGTCAATTAGCCAAGTCTTTATTTATATTTTCCAAAAAAATATAAAAACTAAAAACGGAGTTGACTTTAATAAAAAGAGAATTCAACTTATATTAAGAAATCCTCTGTATGTTAGAGCTGATGAAGTCGTTATGAATCATCTTAAATTTATAGGCATGAATGTAATGGGAAAAGCTAACGGTAAACATGGCATTTTAACTTATAATAAGAGTAAAGGAGCTAGGATAAAGCGCGATATAACGCAGTGGATTGCTGCGGTTTCAACCCATGAGGGAATTATTGATGCTCCTACTTGGCTTAAGATCCAAGAAATATTAGATATAAATAAAAATAAAGCTCCAAGACTTGGAACCTCAGCAACCGCATTACTTACTGGAACTTTAAAATGCTCCAAATGTGGTAAAAGTATGATTGTAAAGCACGGTCATATTAGTGCACTTACTAATAAAAAAATTCAATATTACGTTTGCAGCACCAAAGACTATTCAAAGGGTGTCCGATGTAATAATCCTAATATAAGAGTTGATGAACTTGAAGATGTTGTTATAGATAATTTAAAAAGTATTCACCTTTCCAAAGATATTTTATTAGAAGAGTTATGTAAAATTAAATCTGAAAAATCTAATAACAATTTAATGTTGTCTGACATTGAAANTTTACCCNCAGAGATAATTATAAAGCAATCCCAAATAGATGTATTAATNAACCAGTTATCTTTAGACAATGACATATCNAAATATATAAAACCTCAAATNTCTAAATTAGGAGGTGAACTTGAGATATTNAATATTAAATATGAAAATATAAAAGCTATTTCAAGCAAAAACAATAACTCACAAATAATGAAATTTACACACTCTTTAAATACTTTCCCGGCAATGATGAATAGCTTAGATTTTAATAACAAACGCTCATTAATTAATGCTGTTGTAGAATCCATATATTGGGACGGCGTTAAAGGCATAGTAAAAATTAATAGAGTAACTTTAAAATAAGATTGTTTAAAAAAAACACTAAACTGCTTATCGCAGTTTAGTGTTTCTAGGACAAAATTCACTTCCTACATCAATACAATCGTAGGGTTCATAACTCATCAATATAATCTCCTTGTATAAAGTACTATACTATTAAAATATTTAAAAATATAAATATTGTTACAAGTTAAATTACAAAACTTATAACTCTCTTAAATAATTTAAGTATATTAACAATAAAAAACTGTATAATTTCTTATCGTTAGTTATTAACAAATAAATTTTTAATTTCATCAAATTTTATTTTAAAATTATTTTTCTTATCCACCACTTCTTTAGATACTAATGCTTGCGTTAATAGAAGTTTGTCATTTGCATATACATCTATCCTACCCACATTTTCTCCTGCTCGTACAGGTGCAGAAACCTCATATAAAGGCTTTTTAATTTCAAATCGAACCTTTTGATCATTTTTAACTGGAATTATAATATCTTTAGTACTTACTATATCAACATCATGAGTTCCATTCTTTATTTTAAGATGGTCTAAAACATCGCCCTTACTTATTATTTTTTCATACTTATAATTTTCTTCCACATAATTATTTATTTTTTCAGTTTCTTTCCATCTGGGGGTACAGTTTAAAGTAATAATAATAACATCTCTGCCTTGAATTTTAACAGAAGTTACTAAACATTTACCTGCTTTTCCAGTAAACCCTGTTTTTACTCCAGTTGCATTTGGTAAAAGATACAAAATTTTGTTTATGTTATGGTAACTTCTTGTAAAATTATTTTTGCTAGCATCAATATCCTTAGAACTAACTATCTCATTAAAGAATTTAACCTCTTTTGCCTTTGCAGTAATTAGAGCTAAATCATATGCAGTGCAGTAGTGATTAGTACTATCTAATCCATGAGGAGATTCAAAATTACTATTTAATAATCCGACCTCTAATGCATATTCATTCATAAGCTTTAAAAATTCATCCACGCTTCCACTTATTCCTTCCGCAATAGCAATTGCAGCATCATTTCCAGACCTTAGGAGTAGCCCATACAATAATTCTCTTAATGTTATTACTTCTCCTTCTTTAAGCCCTATTTCAGATCCACGTATAGTTGCAGATTTTTTTGATATTGTTATTTTCTTATCTAAATCTCCACATTTAATCGCAACCAAGGCAGTAATTATCTTTGTAGTACTAGCAATCTCGATTGGTGTATATGCATTTTTCTCATATAAAACAAGTTTTGAATCACAATCTAATGCTATAGCACTTATAGCATTAACATATAAATCATCCGCATATACATTTTGAACAAATGAAGTAAATAATAAAAATAGACTTAAAAATAAAGATAAATACATTTTACATTTTTTTATCATGATATCACCTCTTTTAAATTTTTGTACTTCTGAATATTTGTATTTTTTGATCTTTAAAAATTTATTTAACTGTAAACCCAATATTATAGTAATTATTTGATTTTTTTTGCTGTTTTTGGACATAATACCAGTTATTAGATAGATTGGAGGTTACGATGTTTAAATTTTTAATAGTATTCTTTTTTATGTTAATAATTATATTATTTCCAATCCCTATAAAAATAACTCTAAAATACTCAAGCAAAGTTTTGGAAATTTTCATATATAACAAAAAAATAAATTTTAAAAAAACTTTGGAAAACAATAGAAATAAAAGAAATAACAAAAATAATAAAACAAGCGAAAAAAATGATACAACTCCTAAATCAAAAAAAGGTTCTTTTAAACCCTTAATTTTAAATAATACATATGATATTAAACTAATTTTATATAAAATTAAAACCTTAAAATTCAAACCCACTTTAATTTTAAATACTAAAGTAGAATATGGATTAGATGATGCTGCTTTGGTGGCTATTTTATTTGGTTTTATGCACTCAACCTATAGTTTTTTACATATAATATTATTAAATTTTGTTAAAGTTAAAAATATCGATCTTAATGTTATTCCTCATTTTGAAGAAAATGATTTATATATGAAAGTTTCAAGTACAATTCATATCAATTTTGCAACAATTATTTATATGGCATTTAAGCTACTTCCTTGCCTTATAAACATAATTCACAACAAACCAAATTTGAAAGAATATAAAGGAGGAAATGTACATGGATAACCATCCAATTGAAAGTTTAATGAAAAGCACTATGCAAAGTATAAAAGATATGATAGACGTGAACACCATTGTAGGGGATCCTATAAATCCAATAGCCGGCACTACAATTATTCCAATTTCAAAAGTATGTTTTGGTTTCGCATCTGGAGGAAGTGAATTTGATAGTGTTAAGGCCTCTGATTCAAGTAATAAATTCCCTTTTGGAGGTGGTTCTGGCGCTGGAGTTACTGTAAAGCCTGTCGCATTTTTAGTAGTTAAAAACGACTCAATAAGGCTTTTATATGTAGATCAGCAAAATCCATATGATAAAATCATCGATACAGTCCCACAGATCATAGATACTATTAAGAACATTTTCAAAGAGAAAAGTGATAAAGATGATAAAGATATTNCAAGTAAAGGTGCTCAGAAAGAAGATACATCGTGTTACGATACAGAAGAATGCGATNAATAGCTAATTTTACTTATTAAATATACATACTAAAATTTAATAATGAAATTTCAACAAAAATATAAGCCTCATCATAATAGTGTTTTCGTTTAGAAAAACATTATTATAATGAGGCTTTAAACTTGCATTGTTTATTCATCCTAAATAGATATCTAATCTATTTCTTTTATTTCTTCTATATCAAGTTTTGGTAGTATATTTTCTTTATTAAAGTCTTCTTCCTTGTTAAAATCTTCTATCGAAGGCATTTCGTTAAGGCTATGAAAATCAAAATGTTTAAGAAATTCATCGGTGGTAATATAAATCATCGGTCTTCCTGGTACGTTTTTTCGTCCATTTTGCTCAATTAATTTTTTTTCAGACAAAGTGTAAATTGCCCTGTCGCTTTTAACACCTCTTATGTCCTCAATCTCCACTCTTGTAATAGGTTGTTTATAAGCAATTATCGCTAAAGTTTCAAGAGAAGCCTGAGATAACGATTGCCTAATATTCGTCTTTAATAGTTTTTGGACATATTCGCTATTACACGGTTTTGTAACAAATTGATATTCATCATTAGTTACTATAATTTTAATTCCTCTGTCCTCTTCTTCATACTTTATTATTAACTCATCTGTTAGCTCACGCGTAAAATCAATGCTACACTCTAATATGTTTGCCATTTCAGTTAGCTTTAGTGATTCTCCAGTAACAAACAATAATGATTCAATAATAGAAAAATATATATTTTTAGTAGAAATCTCTTCACTATCTAATTGCTTAATGTTAAACTCATTCATTTCAGTTTACCCTTTCTAAATATATATCTTTAAAATTGCTTTCTTGAATTACCGTAACACTTCTAATCTTAATTAATTCGAGTAAAGCTAAAAATGTAACAATAATTTCTAATTTTGAAGAATATCCATAAATTAGATTTGTAAAATGGATTTTCCCAAAAGAATCAATCTTTTGTTGTAATTCATCCATTTTATCTTCTATTTTATATTCATCAACTAGGATCTTCTTATTTATAATGTTATTAGTATTCATTTTATTTATGTAATCTAACATTAAATTATTATATGAATTGTACAAATCAAAAATTGAAATATCTTTAAGAAAATCAATTTCTTGCGCATTTTTGTTATCTTCTTCAATTATTTCAGGTTTTTTACTGATCATTATCCCAACGCCCTGCTCCATCATCTTCAAATTTTCAGCTATAACTTTGTATTTTCTATATTCGATTAATTTATTTAATAATTCCTTTTCTACATCAATTTCATCATCAGGGTTATTCTCCTCTTTCACTTTAGGCAATAAATATTTAGATTTAATTTCAATTAAAGTTGCAGCAATAACAATAAATTCTGACGTGACATTTAAGTCCATTTCCTTCATGTTTTTAAGATAATCTAAATATTGGTTTGTTATTTCAACAATATTAATATCATAGATATTCATCTCATTTTTCTTAATAAGATGTAATAACAAGTCAAATGGGCCTTCAAAATTAGTTACTTTTATACTTAACGGCATGTACACTCGCTCCTAAACACATAATTAATTGTAAAGAAAAATTGTCTAAGCCTTTTTCTTTATTCGTTATCCTTTAAGTATAAAGCATCTTTAAATAAATAACTAGTCAACATATTATAAAAACTATAGCTAGCAAACAAAAATCCTTTGCTTAGAAGCTATAGTTTTACATTTAGATAAATATTTACCTTTAATTTATATTATAATTAAATCGCTTTATCAAACAAGTCCGTAAAGTTATTTTTTAAATTATCCCATACTCTTGATTTTTTAATATCTCTATCACTATATATACTAATTTTGCCACATAATTTATTATCAACATATATCTCACAGAATCCCATCACCACTCCTTTTTTATATTCTTGCACCCCTTCCTTTATAACAACTTTTTTAGTGATTTCATTTTTAAGGCCTCTCTCAAGAGTTATAGAAAATTGTTCTTGTGCTTTAGCAATTAAAAATTTGTCACCTTTTTTATTTAAAGCCACCTTTTCTATATCTTGATCTTTTACTATTACTTTTTTAGTTTCGAATTTTGAAAATCCATAGTTCATTAACATGCTAGCATCACTATTTCTTTTCGTATACGTTGGTGCACCCATAATTATAGCAAGCATTCTTACATTACTTCGTTTTGCAGTAGCAGACATACAGTACATTGCCTCATTTGTAAACCCAGTTTTAAGTCCATCACATCCATCAAAAAATCTAACAAGTTTATTATGATTTACAAGACCAATAGGTGCCTTTCTACCCTCAGAAATAGTTTCCATGTAGGTTCCAGAATACTTTAATATATGAGGGTGTTTTAATAATTCTCTAGACATAATTGATATATCATATGCTGTTGTATAATGTCCTTCCGCACTTAATCCAGTACAATTTTTGAATGCTGTATCTTTCATACCAAGACTCTTTGCTTTTTCATTCATCATATTTACAAAAGCACCTTCACTGCCACCTAAATATTCTGCCATTGCAACTGCTGCATCGTTTCCTGATGCAATTGCAATTCCTTTTAATATCTCTTCCACGGTTCTAACTTCGCCAGTGTCTAGTATCATGCTACTTCCGCCCATTTTTTTCGAGTTTTCACTTACAGTTATCTTATCTTGCAATTTTATTTTACCAGAATCCACAGCCTCCATGGCTAATAACATAGTCATAATCTTAGTTACTGATGCTGGTGCAAACTTTTCATGAGAATTTTTTTCATATATTATTTTTCCACTAGATGGTTCCATTAGTAGTGCTGACTTAGCATCTACTATAATTCCTTTATCNTCTTTATTTTCTACTTCTGCTTTAGCTGAAATACCAAAAATCTGTGTGCTAAAAATTAATGATAAAATTAAACATAATACATTTCTAAAGTTTCTTTTCATATTCATCCTCCTCATATTCCTTTANGCTAGACAACAATAATATAATATCATCTGCTTTANTGAAATTTTATAACNTTATTTTTACCAAATTGCATTAATATTATCACAGTTTTAAAAAATAATTAAAATATATAAAAAATCAAAATTTTCAATATAAATTAAGCAAATTAAAACCCACCTTCATATAATTACTGAAAGTGGGTTTATATTATATTTACTACGCTCTAGGATGAGTATTTTTATAAATTTCTGCAAGCTTACTTTTTTTAATTACNGTAGCATAAATTTGAGTTGTAGACATACTATTGTGACCTAANAGTTCTTGAACGGANGTTATACCAGCCCCATTTTGNAATAAATGNACTGCAAATGAATGTCTTAGTGTATAACAATTTATTGTTTTCTTAATATTTGTCATTTTAGCATANTCTTTAATAATNTTCCAAAACCCTTGCCTTGTCATTTTATCACTTTTTGTATTTAAAAATAGTATACTTAAACTATTTAAATTAATTGTTGATCTAATTTTTAGATACTGTGATATACAATTAACCGCATGTGACCCTATAGGAATTATTCTCTCATTTTCCTTTCCATTATTACATGTTATATATAACATTTCTAAATTAATATCATATATTGTAAGACTTAAAAGTTCTGAAACCTTTATTCCTGTTGCATACATTAATTCTAGCATTGCTTTATCTCTACATCCTTTAACTGTTAAATCATCTGGCTTACTTAATAATTCATCTACCTCCTCTATTGATAAAATCTGAGGTATATTCCGTTTTATTTTAGGAATAGAAAAATAAGTCGTGGGGTCAACATCCGCAAAATTATTTTTAATAAGATATTTATAGTAATTTCTAATAGAGACTACACTTCTTGCTATTGAGCTATTTGCTTTACCTTCTTTTTTAAGGTACTCAGTATATGCCATTATTGTTATATTATCAATGGATACAACAGTTTCACTTCTATTTTCTACAAAT
>JGI24143J45723_1000381_pt1 | contig 23389 bp, 20 predicted proteins | sample BarGraIncu00432A_FD_45723 | JGI IMG/M metagenome (IMG submission 45723) | reverse complement strand
TCCGTTTCTAGAAACAGACATAACAAAAACCCCCTAGCCGCTAAGACTAGGGGGTTACGGGTAATTGTCAAGATTTTTCAACACGATCGGTAAACGGCTTGCCGTTCGGGATGCGCCCTTTTTACTTGAAGCTTCACTGCAGTTGCCAGCTCAGCGACTACTTGCGGATGTTGTAGAACACGTCGTGGCCGCGGAAGATGGCGACGTCATCGAGTTCGTCCTCGATGCGCAGCAGCTGATTGTACTTGCAGACCCGGTCGGTGCGGCAAAGCGAGCCGGTCTTGATCTGCCCGGCGTTGACTGCCACGGCAAGGTCGGCGAGTGTGGTGTCTTCGGTCTCGCCCGAGCGGTGCGAGATGACCGTGGTGTAGCCTGCCCTTTTAGCCATCTCGATGGCGTCGAGGGTTTCGGTCAGGGTGCCGATCTGGTTCAGCTTGATCAGGATGGAGTTGGCAATCCCTTTCTGGATTCCCTCTTTGAGGATCGCCGGGTTGGTGACGAAGAGGTCGTCGCCCACGATCTGGATCTTCTTGCCGAGTCTGTCGGTCAAAAGTTTCCAGCCGTCCCAGTCGTTTTCCGCCATGCCGTCTTCGATGGAGATGATCGGGTACTTGTTCACCAGCATCTCGTAGTAGTCGGTCAATTCCTTTGCGCTCTTCTTCGGCTGTGCTTCGTTGGCCAAGGTGTAGACCCCGTCCTTGAAGAGTTCGGAGGAGGCGACGTCCAGGGCGAGCAGCACGTCTTCGCCCGGCTTGTAACCGGCCTTGACGATAGCTAGCATGATGACTTCGAGCGCCTCTTCGTTTGACTTCAAGTTGGGAGCGAAGCCGCCTTCGTCGCCGACCGAGGTATTGTAACCCTTCTCCTTCAGTACGCTCTTCAGGGCGTGGAAGATCTCGGCACCCATGCGCAGCGCTTCCTTGAAGCTGGTAGCACCTGCCGGCATGATCATGAATTCCTGGATGTCCACGTTGTTGTCAGCGTGGGCCCCGCCGTTGATGATGTTCATCATCGGCAGCGGCAGTTCCTTGGCGTTGGCGCCGCCAATGTACTGGTACAGCGGCAGGCCTACCTCTTCGGCTGCGGCCTTGGCGACCGCGAGGGAAACGCCCAGGATCGCGTTGGCGCCCAGGCGGCTCTTGAATTCGGTACCGTCGAGGGCGAGCATCCGGTTATCTATGCCCGCCTGATCCGTGGCGTCCATCCCGGTGATCTCGTCGGCGATGATGTCGTTCACGTTGGAGATCGCTTTGAGAACCCCCTTACCCAGGTAGCGCGCCTTGTCTCCGTCACGCAATTCCAGCGCCTCGCGCTCGCCCGTCGAAGCTCCTGAGGGAACCGCGGCTCTTCCCATGGCACCTGAATCAAGGAACACTTCAACTTCTAAAGTCGGGTTTCCTCTGGAATCAAGGATCTCTCTGGCGTACACTTCGGTTATCTGGCTCATCTCTCCCCTCCGCTTGATGTAATGGTAAACAGGCAACGCCTGTCAGTAGAACTCAGGTATATACCACATCTGCTGTCAAATGGAAGCGGTTTTGTAAAATTTTATTAACATGACCGGCCCCGCCTCGGTACCTCTGTCAGCTACTTGGTTTAGATTGACAGTCTTCGCGGAAAGAGGATATATTGTCTCCTTGTCTGCACCCCAGCAGTCTCTGCCCTACGACACGGGAACCATTGACATAATGCCCACCGATAACGGCGATAAACAAAAAAAGCACAAGAGCTCCCTGGCCCGGCTCTGCGAATGCTGGCTGGAAGCTTTCGCCGTTGCGTTCTCCGGAGAGAAGTATGAAAAGCGCACCCGCTTTGGGCTGCTGCTTTTTACCGCGCTGTTCCTTACCCTGCTCATCATTCCCAGTCCGCAGTTCCTCTCCGTTAACTACCGTGAGGGGGATATCGCCACTTCCGACATCCGCGCCGCCCAGGACTACCTGATCGAGGACCTGCTCCTCACCGAGAAAAAACGCGCCGAATCGGAAGCGACTGCCCCGTTCGTCTACAGCCTCGACCCCAACGCAAACCTGGAGATCGTGCACCGCTTCGAACAGGCCCTGACCCTGATCCACGAAAAGGGGAAGCAGGGGGCCGTCGTGCGCCAGGCCGCCTCTGACCTGCTCGGTATCGACCTCTCGGCGCAGGAGTTCGGGGCGTTCACCAGGGTGAAGGAAGAGCGCGCCTTCCTCTCCGACCTCGGGCGCCAGATCGCTCCCTTCTACCGGCAGCGGATCGTCAGCGACCTGGCCAAGTTCAACGCCAACCGTAAGCACGGCATCCTGGTGATCGACCCCGGCACCAAGCAGGAAGTCGCCGCGGGAGACTTCGCTTCGGTCATCGACCTGGCCAGCGCCAGGCGGTCCTTCGCGGCGTTGCATCTCAGCCTCGGTGCCCCGCCCCGGGACATCGAGACCCTGAAGGGGGTCGCCCTCCGGATGCTCTCCACCAACCTGAACTTCAACCGCGACGCCAGCGACGACAAGAAAGGCGAGGCGCAGGCCGCGGTGCGCCCGGTCCTTTTCAAGATGAAGCGCGGCGAGATGATCGTCCGGGTTGGCGAGCGGGTCTCCTCCGAACAGGCGCTGAAGCTGGAGAAAATCTACAAGTCCAAGAGCCTCGCCCCTGTCGTCACCGGCTTCGGCATCTTCGGGTTGGTCCTCGTGCTCTGCTATTCCCCCTACCGGTTTGCCCGCAAGAATATCAGGAAGTTCAACCCGACCAACAAGGACATCCTGCTCCTGACGCTTTTGACTGTGGCCAACTTCGCGGCGCTCAAATTCGCCTTCGCCGTTTCCACCGCGCTTGGGGGGCTTTTCCCTTCGGTAGATACCGCGAGCTACTTCTATCTATTCCCCTTTGCCGCAAGCGTCATCATCGTCAGGATCATCCTCAACTCCGAGGTGGCGCTGGTTTACTGCGCGGTCTGTGCACCGCTCATCGGCATCATGATGAACAACTCCCTGCAGGTGGTGATTTACGCCCTGCTCGGGGGGATCGTCGGCGCCCATGGCGTGCGCCAGTGCAAGGAGCGGGGCACCATCTACTCGGCGGGAATGAAAGTCAGCGTGGTGAACGCGGCGGTCGCCCTCTGCTTCCACGTTTATGGGGAGAGCCCCTTTTCCCTGCAGGCGGTTTACTGCGTCGGCTTCGCACTTTGCGGCGGAATACTGAACGCCGTCTTCGTCTCCGGGACCGTGCCGCTCGTGGAGGCGGTCTTTCACTACACGACCGACGTAAAGCTGCTGGAACTTGCCAACCTGAATTCCCCCCTGCTGCGCGAGTTGATGATCCGTGCCCCGGGCACCTATCACCACAGCGTGCTGGTCGGGAACATGGTCGAGGCGGGAGCCGAGGCGATCAACGCCAACCCGCTGCTCGCCAGGGTCGCCGCTTACTACCACGACGTCGGCAAGCTGAAAAAGCCGCTTTATTTCATCGAAAACATCCGCGACGGCGAGAACCGGCACGATAAGCTCTCCCCGAGCATGAGCGCGCTGATCCTGATCTCGCACATGAAGGAAGGGGTGGAACTGGCCCGAGAGTACCGGGTCGGGCTCCCCATCATCGAGATCATCCGCCAGTCCCACGGCACCTCGCTCATCAGCTTCTTTTACCTGAAGGCGAAAGGGCTGGAAGTCCCCGGCTCCCCGCCGGTCGACGAGCGCGACTTTCGCTATCCCGGCCCCAAGCCGCAGACCCGTGAGGCGGGGCTGGTGCTCCTAGCCGACTGCGTGGAGGCTGCCTCGCGCACCCTGGTGGACCCGACGCCGGCCCGGATCCAGGGGCTGGTGCAGAAGATCATCAATAATATCTTTATGGATGGCCAGCTCGACGAGTGCGAGCTGACCCTGAAGAACCTGCACGAAATAGCCAAGAGTTTCAACCAGATACTCGCCGGGATCTACCATCACCGGATCGACTATCCGGAACCGGCCTACAAGGAGAAAAACTGTGTCAAGAAGTCCCCAGATGATAGCGATAGCGAATCGCCAAAGACGGATGCCGGTCGGGATTCCGGCGCTCAGAAAGGTGGCCCAGAGGATCTTAGACGCCTTGGGATGTCCTGAGGCGGAGCTCTCGGTCTCCATCGTCGGGGACCGCTCCATCCGGACCCTGAACCGCGACTACCTGGGCCGGGACAAGGCGACCAACGTGATCTCCTTCGCCATGCAGGAAGGGGAGTTCGGCGCGCTCAACCCGCAGCAGCTGGGCGACGTGGTGATCTCGGCAGACACTGCGGCCCGCGAGGCGGACGAGGCCGGGGAACCTTTTTGGAACCGTTTGACCTTCCTCCTTTTGCACGGCATCCTGCACATCACCGGCTACGATCACGAAAGAAGCGGTGAGGCGGAAGCGGTCCGGATGGAGAACCGGGAACGGGAGATCTTCGCGCTGCTTCAGGAGGAGGGACTTGTCTAGGGGCGCCAGTGGCCGGGCACCAAACGCCGGGGGGAGCCCCCAGTGAAACCGACCCGTTTCATCGATTCGGTGAACTGCGCTATCGAGGGAATCCTGTACACGGCGCGCACCCAGAAGCACATGAGGCGCCATTTCGCGGCCTCGTTCCTGGTGCTTAGCCTGGCGCTTTTGCTGCGGGTCTCCCCGATCGAGTTCATGCTGATCTCCCTGGCAGTTTCCTTCGTCCTCTTCGCCGAATTGCTGAACACCGCAATCGAGGTCGTGGTGGACATGATCTCGCCGGAGTTCCACCCGATGGCCAAGATCGCCAAGGATGTCGCGGCGGGGGCCGTGCTGGTTGCCGCCTTCGGCACCGGGATTCTTGGGTATCTGGTACTTGCCAAGTACCTTTTTCCGTTTTATCAGGGGGGGCTCGCCATCGTAGGAACCAGCTCGGAGATCGGGACCGTCGTCTCGGTGGTCATCGTGCTCATCGCCGTCATCATCCTGAAGTCGCTGACTGGCAGCGGTACGCCGCTCAAGGGAGGGGTGCCGAGCGGGCACGCGGCGGTCGCCTTTTCCATCGCCACCAGTGTCTCGTTCCACACCCAGGACCCGCTTATCTCGCTGCTCTGCTTCATCCTCGCGATCATGGTGAGCCACTCCAGGCTCCTTTTGCACATTCACAGCATGCGCGAGGTGGTCATGGGCGCCCTGACCGGGACGCTGCTGACTCTCGCGATAACCGGCCTGTTCAGGGCGCTCAGCTGATGGCGCGCAATCATCGGAATCACCACACCAATAGTAACGGAGAGGAAATACCCTTGGACGAGGAGAATGGACAAAAGCCGGGGCTGATGGGGGCTTTCGGCAGGCTCCTGAAAGGAAAGAAGCGGGTAACCGAGGCGGAAATCCAGGAGATGATGGATGCCGGCGAGGAGGAGGGTCTGATCAACGAGGAGGAGAACGCGATGATCCGCTCCATCCTTGCCCTGGGAGACTCCGTGGTGCGCGAGATCATGCTGCCGCGCACCGAGATGGCCTGTGTCTCCATCGAGGCTGAGGTGAGCGAGGTGCTCCAGGCGATCATTGCCTGCGGCCATTCGCGGCTGCCGGTTTTCGAAGAGACCATCGACAACATCATCGGGCTCATCTATGCCAAGGACCTGCTGCGCTACTGGGGCGCGCTGGACGCGGCCGTGGAACTGCGCAAGATCATGCGTCCCCCGTTCTTCGTTCCGGAGACCAAGAACCTCGAGGAGCTGCTGCACGACTTTAAGAAGCGTCGGGTGCATATGGCAGTGGTGATCGACGAGTACGGTGGAACTTCGGGGCTGGTCACCATCGAGGACCTCCTGGAGCAGATCGTGGGCGATATCCAGGACGAGTACGACCTGGAGGAGGAGCGGCTCACGGTGGAACCCGACGGCGCTATCCTGGCAGACGGCAGGCTTCCGGTCGAGGAGATCGAGGAACACTTTAAGGTGGTCGTGGAGCGGGACAAGTTCGAGACCGTAGGCGGACTCATCTTCCATCTCACCGGAAGAATACCGGTCGCAGGCGAGGTGGTCTCAAGTGACACCCTGGTGCTGACCGTTTTGGAAGCGGACGAGCGGCGCATCAGCCGGGTGCGCATCGTCAGGCGCGAGCCGGGGCTATTGGATAAAGAAACGGAAAACCCGTGATCAAACTGTTTACCCGTAGTACGGGAGATTCGCTGCGGGGGCGCTTCTTTTTAGCGCTCCTCTCCGGAGTCCTGCTGGCGCTTTCTTTTCCGAAACCCGGTATCTCGCCCCTGGCCTGGTTCGCCTTCGTCCCCCTCTTCGTTGCGGCGGCGGGTGCCTCGCCCAAACTCGCCTTCAAGCTCGGATTGAGCGCCGGAGTTGCCGCCTACGCCGGAGTGCTCTATTGGGTGAACATCGTCATGATGACCTACGGCAAGCTCCCGGCAGCGGTGAGCGTGTCGCTCTATCTGACGCTGGTCGCCTATCTCGCCCTGTATCCCGGGGCGGTACTCTGGCTTGCGCGCCAGGGGGAGGCGCGGCGCATCCCGCTCCTTTGCTCCTTTCCGCTCCTCTGGGTGGCAGGCGAACTGGTCCGCTCCTACCTGCTGACCGGATTTCCCTGGGCCGATCTCGGTTACTCCCAGTACCGCACCCTGCCGCTGATCCAGATCTCCGACCTGACCGGGGTGTACGGCGTCAGTTTTCTGGTCGCCTTCGCAAACGTCGTGTTCTACCGCATGTGGGTATGGTTTCGCGAGAAAGAGGCACCCTATCCGGTGCGCGGCTTTCTTGCGCTGCTTCTGATGCTGGCGGCGACGCTCGGTTACGGGCTGAACGCCTTGAACCGGGTGGAGAACGGTCCGCAGCAGCAGGTGCTCCTGGTGCAGGGGAACATCCCGCAGGACGTGAAGTGGGACCCGGCGTTCGAGGAATCGACCGTGGCGACCTACGAAAGGCTGTCGCGCAAGGGGTGCCAGGTCGGAGGGACCCTGGTGGTCTGGCCCGAAAGCGCGCTGCCGTTCTTTTTCCAGAGCGAGCCCGCCTACGCGGCGCGGGTGAGGTCACTGGCCGTCGAGCTGAAGAGCTGTCTGGTGACCGGAAGCCCCGCTTTCGAGAAACAGGGCGATCTGACCCGCTACCTGAATAGTGCCTTCCTGATCTCCCCGACCGGGAACGTAGTTGGTAGGAGCGACAAGCTGCACCTGGTCCCCTTTGGAGAATACGTGCCGCTTGCCGGGCTGTTTCCCTTCGTGAACAAACTGGTGGCGGGGATCGGCGATTTCTCACCCGGCAAGAGTGCGCTACCGCTGGAGACGACAGGTGGCAAAATTGGCGTGCTGGTCTGCTTCGAGGGGATTTTCCCCGAGGTTTCCCGCGCCTACGTCCAGGCCGGTGCCGGGATTTTGGTCAACATCACCAATGACGCCTGGTTCGGAAAGTCTTCGGCCCCCTACCAGCACCTCTCCATGACGGTCTTTCGTGCCGTGGAGAACCGGGTGCCGCTGGTGCGCGCGGCCAACACCGGGATCTCGGCGGTCATTGACAGCAAGGGGCATATCCACGGCATGACGCCGCTCTTCGAAGAGGCGACGCTGAGCGCGCAGGTTCGCAGAGGCGAGGGAGGGAGTTTCTACAGCCGCCATGGCGACCTCTTCGCGCTGCTCTGCCTGGCTGCCTGCGGGGTGCTCGCGCTGTACGGTTATCGAAAACGCAATGTCTGAAATGTCGACTTGTCCGTGACGCGACAGGCAAAATCCTGCTATAGTAGGTGGCGATAAAAATTTAAAGGAGTTTCCCGATGTTCAGAGAAGAAGTTGCCAAGATAGAAGGGCTCGCAGAGCGGATCACTAAGCTTCGGGGGTCTCTTTGACGTAGATGACAAGAAGGAGCGTATGCAGGAACTGGAGGAGCAGACCTCCCGTCCCGATTTCTGGAGCGACGCGGAAAACGCCCAGAAGGTGCTGAAAGCCCGGATGGTCATGGAGAAGGACGTCACTGCCTGGGAAACCCTGGAGCACCGGGCCCTGGATATCAAGGAATTGATCGAACTGGGCGCCGAGGAGGCTGATGCCGATACCCTGGCCGAGGTCGCCGTCCTGAACGCGGAGCTGGAAAGCGGGGTGAGCGCGGTGGAGTTTCGCCGGATGCTCTCCGGCGACCACGACGCCTCCGGCTCCTTCGTCTCCATTAATGCCGGTGCCGGCGGGACCGAGTCCCAGGACTGGGCCGAGATGCTGCTACGGATGTACCTGCGTTACTGCGAGAAAAAAGGGTGGAAGACCGAGATCACCGATTACCAGGGTGGCGAAGAGGCCGGGGTTAAAGGTGTCACCTTCTCGGTTACTGGCGAGTTCGCCTATGGCTACCTGAAGGCCGAAGCGGGGATCCACCGGTTGGTGCGCATCTCCCCGTTCGACAGCGCAGCGCGGCGCCACACCTCCTTCGCTTCGGTTTTCGTCTTTCCCATCATCGAGGAAGAGGACATCGACGTGAAGATCGTCGAGAGCGATTTGAGGATAGACACCTTTCGCTCCAGCGGCGCCGGCGGTCAGCACGTCAACACGACCGACTCCGCTATCAGGATCACCCATCTGCCGACGGGAATCGTGGTCGCCTGCCAGAGCGAGCGCAGCCAGCACATGAACAAGGCGACCGCCATGAAGGTGTTGCGCTCCAAGCTTTACGAAAAAGAGCTCCGTGAGCGCGAGGCGAAGGCCTCCGACATCGCGGGCGAGAAGAAGGAGATCGGCTGGGGGAGCCAGATCCGCTCCTATGTGCTGCACCCCTACAAGATGGTGAAAGACCTGCGTACCGGCGTGGAAAGCGGCAACCCGGACGCGGTGCTGGACGGCGATCTGGAAGAGTTCGTAGTCGCCTACCTGATGGGCGTGCGCAGGGAAACCAAGGATATTTAGCTCCCGAGCGTTTCTGTTCGGTACAAGGAATCTGTAATGTTTAAAAATATACGCATTCTCACCTGCTGCCTGTTACTCCTGGCACCGGTCGCAACCGGATGCGCCGCGCAACGTGCGGGTCTCAAGGACGTAGGCTTTGCCATCCAGGTGGGAGCTTTCTCCGAGGTGAAAAACGCCGAGCGGCTCACCTCGAAACTGCAGGAAAAAGGTATCGAAGCGTTCTATTTCAAACGGGAAAACGGCATCTACGCCGTCCGTTTCGGCGACTTCAACCGCAGGGCGGACGCCAGCAAGATGGCCCAGAAACTCGTCAAGGACCGGATGATTTCCTCCTACTTCATCGCGGCTCCCCAGCCTAAGATGAGCGTGTCAACCCGTGAGCCGTCGCTGGAAAAGGCGCCGGCGCCGTCCTTTACCAAGTCTGCCCCGGCGGCTAAGCAGCGCGAGAAGTTGGAGCCCCGGCGGGAAAGAAGTGACATGGGCAATATAGCTGCCCGTACCGCCGAGCGTTTCGTCGGGATCCCGTACCGTTGGGGCGGGGACACCGTGGTAGACGGCATGGATTGCAGCGGGTTTGCCCGGGCGGTTTACAACCTTTGCGGTGTCAACATCCCGCGCACCTCGCGGGATCAGTACCGGGTAGGGGACGTGGTCGCCAGGGATGAGCTCAAAGACGGGGACCTGGTCTTTTTCGGAGCTTCGGCGGAGGAAATCACCCACGTCGGAATCTTTGTCGGAGCCGGGCGCTTCGTGCACGCGCCGCGCAGGGGCGACGACATCAAGGTGTCGACCATGGACGAGAGCTACTTCCAAAAAAGATTTGTCGGAGCCAAAAGATATTTTTAACCAACCTATAACGCACCAGCAAAACGCAAAAAGCTAACAGGAGCGAATTGAATGGCATTTATAAAACCTTTCAAAGGGGTACGCCCGCAAAAAGAGCAGGCTGAAAAAGTAGCGGCTCTCCCCTACGACGTCATGAACACCGAAGAAGCGATAGAGATGGCAGCCGGCAATCCTGTGAGCTTTCTTCATATCTCGCGGCCCGAGATTGACCTGCCCAAAGAGACCGACATCCACTCGGACCAGGTTTACCAGCAGGGACACGAGAACCTCCAGTCTTTCCTGGCGAGTGGGGTGCTGCTGCAGGACGCCAGCGAGCGCTATTATATCTACCGCCAGAAGATGGCCGGCATTACCCAGACCGGGCTGGTGGTCTGCGCGGGGGTCGATGATTACCAAAGCGGCGCCATCAAAAAGCACGAACTGACCAGGGCGGACAAGGAGGAGGACCGGGTGCGCCATATCGACGCGCTCAACGCCAACGATGAACCGGTCTTCTACACCTACCGTAATGATCCCGTCATCACCGAGGCGATCAACAAGATAACCTTCGAGCAGCCGCTCTACGACTTCATTACTGACGACGGGGTCTCCCACACGCTCTGGACCGTGTCAGGTCCCGACCAAGTGGCGATGCTCACCGAGCGCTTTGCCGCGATTCCGACTCTTTATGTTGCCGATGGTCATCACCGCAGTGCCGCAGCAAGCCGTGTCCGGGATCTGCGCAAGAATGCCAATCCGAAGCATAACGGGGCGGAAGAGTACAACTTCTTTCTCACGGTGATTTTCCCCGACAACGAAATGACCATCATGCCGTACAATCGGGTAGTCAAAGATCTTAACGGCAGGAGCGTCGCCGAGTTCATGGCGCGGGTTGCCGAGCGTTTTGAGGTCACTCCGGTTCCCGGCGCGCTCAGCCCGGTCCGGCGCCACCAGTTTGGCATGTTCCTGGCCGGCAAGTGGTACGAGCTGGTCGCCCGCGAGGGCTCCTTCCCCGAGGACGACGCCGTCGCTTCCCTGGACGTTTCCGTGCTGCAGGACAACCTGCTTAGCCCGGTACTCGGGGTTCGCAACCCGCGCACCGACCAGCGTATCCATTTCGTCGGGGGCATTCGCGGAGTCGCGGAGCTGGAACGGGAGGTTAACTCCGGCGCTTACCAGGTCGCGTTCTCGCTTTTCCACACCTCTATAGAGGAGCTGATGTCGCTTGCCGACGAGGACAAAATCATGCCGCCCAAATCGACCTGGTTCGAGCCTAAGCTGAGAAGTGGGCTGTTCCTGCACCTGCTCGATTAGCTTGGTCGGACCCGACCGCTGGCCCTTGGCAGCCTGCAGGGGAGTCCTTCGGGATGCGCAAATCGTTTCACTCGCAAAGATATTCGTGGTAACAGAGCAAAAACTAACACAGACTCAAAATGCTGACGGAGGAAGGTTTCATGCGTAATGTAGAAAAATTCATCGTTTTGCTGCTGCTCATCGTGGCGATTGCCATTCCTGCCTGCTCCCAGAAAGAAGCCAAAAATGTCTCAGAAAAAAGTGCCGAGACCCAAGGTCCCGCTGGACAAGTTAAGACTGCTTCGGGACTTTCCTATACCGATATCGTCAAGGGAAGCGGAGCCGCACCGGTCTCCGGCAAGAGCGTGACCGTTCATTACACCGGGTGGCTTGAGGACGGTAAGAAATTCGACAGCTCGCTGGACCACGGCCAGCCCTTCGTGTTCCGTATCGGCGCGGGAGAGGTAATTCCCGGCTGGGACGAAGGTGTCATGTCCATGAGGGTGGGCGGCAAGAGGAAGCTTTTCATCCCTGCCCAACTCGGGTACGGTGCGGCCGGCTCGCCCGGGGCGATACCGCCCAATGCAAACCTGATCTTTGAAGTCGAACTTCTGGACACCGCCAAGTAGCAATCATCGGCAGGCACTTGCAAATGCAGCGGGACGTTGTATCATTGGACCCTTGGGTTTCTGAGAGTTTCTTCCCCTCGGTCTTAATGAGGTGCCCCATGCGCCTGACCCTGCTGTGCGCCGGAATTTTACTGCTGCTCTCGTGCCAGTCAGTTCGTGCCGGCCAGAAAAATGTCGTCTTCTTTCTGGACGGTGCCCGGGTGGAGCAGGAAGCCTCAGCCGTCGACGGTTACCTAGAGTACGCTCTACCCGACTCCTTCACTCCGGGTTCACTCCGGGTTCACTCCGGGTTCACTCCGGGTGAAACCACTGGGCGGAGCCAGCGTGCTGCGGGTCGAATTGGTGCCCGCGGAGCGGGACCGGCGGCGCGGTCGGGAAATCGCACGGCTTCAGGAGCGCGTCAGCGAACAGCAGGACCGCTTGCAGGCGCTCTCCCGCCAGGAAGAGATTTTCTCCGCGGCAGTCAAGTCTCAAAGCGGCAAGGCGCCCAGGAAGACTAAGGCCAATCCCAATCCGGTAAGTTCCCTGCAGCAGGGGACCGAATTTGCCTTGACCCAGTTGGAGTCTGTATACCGGGGCAAGCGCAAATGCCAGCACGTGCTCGATGCCTTGCAACAGGAACTGACGGCGGCCAAGAAGGGAGCCGCGGTCGCCCGGATCTGGCTTTCAGGTGGCAGGGCGCGGTTGAGCTATCTCGTCGCCGGCGAGCGCTGGACCCCCTGCTATGATTTTCGCTGGTCGGGTGGCGTGACCGGGGAACTGTTGCTGCACGCGAAGCTTCCCCCCCTCGAGAGGGGGGTGCAGTACCAGGTATCGGCCGGGACTCTGGCGCATGGGCTGCCCGCCCAGGCGGTGCGGAGTGATTTCCCGACACTGGCCCGCCATCAGCTGGCTCTCACGAACGCCATCCGAGCCGAGCAAGCACCCAAAATTTTTGAGTTCTCGCCCCTTGAGGCGGATCTGCCGCCGGGTGACGCCGCAGCGTTTTGGCGCGGAGAGTATTTGGGGGCCGGCCATTTTGCCGGGGCTGGCGCCAGAGAGTTATCGCTGGCCGGCCAGTGAAGTTTCCTTGTCTTTAGCGCATTAAGATGCTATAAGATATTCGTTTTTTGCAATGGTGCAATTAAAGCCAGCAAACAGGAGGTAATATGCCAGCATCAGCTTCAGATTTCGTAAAAGCGCTTGAAATCGGCCGCCCACCCAATGTGGTGAAGCTTTTCCCCAACTCCAAGGCACTTATCGTGAGCGGCAAGGTCATCGACCGGGCCATGAGCGCCAAGGGTCACGCCCTGGCTCTTGCCGCAAATGGCAGGAATCATTTCGTCATTCGCGGGGTGCTTGCTGCAGCCCAGAAAGCGAACGCGGCGATTCTCATTGAGATTGCCAAGTCGGAAGGGGGGCAGAAGGCATATTGTCCGACCAACTACTGGAACATGGCGCGCCAAGTTGATGCGGCCTGCAACGAACTTGGCATCACGGTGCCGGTTGCCATACATGCCGACCATTACGGAATCAAGGGAGACGCCGACGTGGCGCAGGCGAGGGTCGAGATTCCGAGCATGTTCGATGCTGGGATTACCTCGATTGCCATCGACGCCTCGCATCTTCCTGACGAAGAGAACCTGCTGGCAAACCTGGAACTGGCCAAGTACATCCCGGCGTGGGCCGGTCTGGAAACCGAAGTCGGCGAGATCAAGGGGTCCCAGGGGCTTTCCACAGTTCCCGAAGCACTCTTCCTGATCCAGGGCTTGAACGCCCACGAAGTGTTCCCGGACTGGATCGCACTTAACAACGGCACGACTCACGGTCTCGAGGCAAGTGACGCCGGGATCCAGGTCGAGCTGACCGCTTCAATCCACGAGGCTGTCAAGCCTTACGGGGTGAACGGGGCACAGCACGGCACCTCCGGCAACAGCTATGAAAGGCTGCGTGAGATCGCCCAAAAGACCCGGACTACCAAGGCCAACGTCGCCACCGCGCTACAGTTCATTTCCTGGGGACTCGAGGTGAATGAATACGGCAACGCGAAGCTGGACGCCAATGGCAACTTCATTAAGGTGGTGGGCGAGGGGATGACCGAGGAACTCTGGGCAGAGATGGTCGCGTTTGCCGATTCCAAAGGGTGGAAGAAAGGGGATTACAAGAGCCTCAACCTTCCTTTCGAAAACAAGTTCCTGGCACAGCCCAAAGCAATCCGCGATCGGATGGCGGCGCGCGTGGAAGCTTTTGCCTACAACCTGATCACCAACGTGTTCAATTCCGCTGACACCGCGCCGCTGGGAATCGCCGCCATCCTTGCCGCTGGCAGCTACGACCTCGGCCCCAAAGGTATGCTGATCGAAGATCCCGCTCATTGGACTCGCGAACAGCTGGGAAAACGGGCGGAAGGGCTTTCCAAAGATAAAGGCCCCGAAGGTAACTTCGAGGACTAAACGGCAACTACGAAGCGCTGACGAATAATTAAAGGGGGCTTCTTGCCCCCTTTTTTAACAGGCGGCAGCAAAGGGGATTATATGCAAGAAAAGCGGAATTTCTCCCGGGTCGATTTCAAGGTCTCAGCGCTGCTGCAGGCTGAAGGGGAGGCGCTCAAGGGCGAGGTGAAGGACGTGAGCCTGCACGGGCTGTACCTCGCGACGGATCAGCTGCTGCCGATCGGTACCCCCGTGGAAATCACTATCTATCTCTCGGCCGCGGTCGAGCCTGTCGTCATCAACGTGAGTGGAACCGTTGCCAGGCTGATGCCGGGCGGGATTGGCTGCAGTTTCGACAAAATGGATGTCGATTCCTTTGCGCACCTGCGCAGCGTGATCTCGTACCAGGGCGGCGATGAGTCGAAAGCTATGGCTGAGTTCGCCGAGTTCATCGTGGCCAAGAGTAAGCATGATTGACGCTGCATCGGTAACAGATTTGGCAGCGCTGAGCGCCTGGTTTACCACGTACTGCGAATCTTTTCGCAGCGCAGACGACGAGGTGCAACGCAACTTTGATCTGAAAGAGGTGCACACCCGAAACGTCTGTGAGGCCGCGCGCCTGATCGCGCAGGGTGGCGGAGAACGGCGCCAGATGCTTGCCCAGGTTACCGCTTTATGCCACGATCTGGGGCGCTTTCCCCAGTACCAAGAGTTTCGAACCTTCATGGACAGCGAATCGATTAACCATGCCCATCTTTCCGCGCAGATCCTGAAACAAAACTCCCTGCTCGATTTCCTTCCCAAAGCTGAGCGTGACAGCGTGGGCTTTGCGGTTAGTTTGCACAACGTATTTCAAATCCCCGCAGGGCTCCCACCCGAGACCGAGGACTTGCTGCGACTGGTGCGGGACGCGGACAAACTTGATATCTGGCGGGTTTTTACCGAGTATTTCTTCGCCCCGGAGGGGGAGCGGGCCTCTGCCGTCGGGCTCGGTTTCCCTGATCTTCCCGACTGCTCCCCGGATGTCCTGGCCGCCGTTGAGGCCGAAGAGATGGTCAAGTTGACCATGCTGAAGAGTCTGAATGATTTTAAACTACTGCAACTATCGTGGGTTTATGATATTAATTTCCCGAGTACACTGAGGTTAATCAAGGAACGGGGCGTGCTGGAGCAGTTGGCTGCGACCCTGCCCCTGAACGCGGCTGTCCTTGCAGTTTTGGATCGGGTGAACCATTATCTGGATCGCAGAGTGGCCGAAGATGCAACACCCTTCGCCGCAGCAAACGACTAAGAGTGAAGGGATCAAAGACGGATTCGCAGAGCATGAGGAAACACGAAAGGAGTATGATAATGAAGAAGAATATCAGGTTGTTGGCGATGCTAGCCGCTTTGCTGGTGACGACCTTACTGGTCGTTGAGCAAAATGCTCAGGCCCGGGTAGGTGGTGGGGGCTCCATGGGGAGTCGTGGTACGAGGAGTTATTCGCGTCCGGTCGCGCCGCCGTCACAGTCGTCACCTTCCAGGTCCTACGCGCCTTCCCAACCTAGTCCCTCGACCCCCTACCAGCAGCCCTCTCCCGGGTTCGGTGGATTCGGACGCAGTCTGCTAGGTGGCATGGCCGGCGGCATGCTGGGCGGCATGCTCTTTAGATCGATGGGCTTTGGTGGCGGTGGCTACGGTGGCGGCGGAGGTGGCGGAATTGGAATCTTCGAGATCCTGCTGCTGGCCGGTATCGGTTACCTGATCTACCGGTTCATAAAAAAAAACAGAAGTAATGATGACGGCTACGCTCAGCCGGGAAAGGTAATCCAGATCAACGATTATCAGAACCAGACCCCGGGCGTGAGCTATGCGCCGGCGCGTGACGAGCTGGCGGAAGGTCTCTCCTTCATTAGGCAGATGGACCCATCTTTTGACGAGAAGCGTTTCAACGACAACGTAATGGATATGTTCTTCAAGATTCAGGGCGCCTTTATGAATCGCGATCTTTCCAGCGCCGCGGCGGTTCTTACCGATGAGATGCGTGGCCTTTTGCAGCGTGACGTCGATACGCTGCTGCGGGAGAAGAAAATTAATCGTCTGGAGAACATTGCGGTCAGAAGCGTGGAAATCTCCGAGGCATGGCAGGAAAGCGGCAAGGATTTCATCACCGCCATGGTTTATGCGAACCTGCTGGATTACACGACTGACGATTCGACCGGGGCTGTACTGACTGGTAGTAAAACCGAACCGGTAAAATTTGAGGAATATTGGACCTTCACCAGGCCGGTAGGGAACAACCAGTGGAAACTTTGCGCAATCAACCAGAAGTAAACCCGGGGTAGCCCCAGGAGCGAGTTTGCTTGAGTTGAGGCGTGCTTCGCTCATACCGCAATAACTAAAAGTGGCCCCGATTTTCAGTGGGGCCACTTTTTTGTCTACCTGCTTAAATTCTGTTAAATCCGATTATTGTCCAAATGTAGAGACGCATTGCATGCGTCTCAGCGCTGTCTCCCTCTAGTTTGCTCTAGGTGTGATCGGGTGAAAGATGCACATGCAATGCGTCTCACCCTGACTTTTCGAATATGAGGCCTTGCCAAGTCCTTAAGCGTAATACTTAACCCACAGCCAATTAAGTTGCGCAGCCGTCGCGGCATCGGTATAAAGGAGGTCAGAGGAGCCCGCTTGTGGAACTTAACTATGTAAAAATCTTTTTCAGCTTCACTTTGGACGAGGATCTGGACGATCCCCACGCCCTCTATACTAGTCGTAGTGCTTTCGACGTCGCCTTCCGGAGAGCACTTTCCTGTCGGCGCCAGGACTGCACCGACTGCGCCTCGAGCGGTAATTGCCCCTATCCGGAAAATTTCGGTCAAAAGATCGCGAGGGACCCTGATGCGGTCAAACGCCACCAAAAGCCCCCGCTCCCCTTCGTTTTTCAGTTTCCAGCACTGCTGCCCTTGCCAAACGGCGGAGGTTGTTTCGAGTGTTCCCTCACCCTGTTTGGAAGTTCGGTTCATCATCTGGTCTGTTATATCGCCGCGGTAAAGCTGCTACTCGAAGGGTTTCAGGCAACAGTGACAAAGGTCGAGGCAGAATGCCCGGGTGGCGCTCGTGAGTCTGTCGCGGCCGGACTTAACCCGGCCATTCCACTTCTAAGCCCCCTCGATCCAATCGGAGCTGGACCACTTCTCCCGGACCGGGTGACCATCCGTTTCATCACCCCGCTTAAGCTTACCCATGAAGGACGCCTGCTCAGGCGCTTCAGTTTTTCCGAACTGGTGCGGGTACTTATGCGCCGGGTCTCATCTCTTGCCTACTACTATGAAGGATCCGAGTTGCCGCTCGACTATCGCTGGCTTTCGCTTGCCTCCGAGTCAATCCGAACGGTCGATTCCAGCTGTAGCCTTGAGATTTGGTCTGGCAGGCCAGCCGGCCTGGTTGGCAGCGTCAGCTTTGTCGGCGATCTGGAGCCGTTTCACCTACTGCTGCAGTTGGGAAGCGCGACTCACCTCGGCAAGAGCGCCTCCTTTGGTTTCGGTGTTTACCAGCTCGAATGCTGAGCGAAATACAGCTGATCGTAGCTCTCTCCTTGTAGCCCTTTCACTCATTGCCCACTCTGGTAGATTAGCCGCGTCATAATGGAACTCCCCCCCGGGGAAATGGTCGGGGGTGAGGGAGCGGACGCTCTCGTACCTTGCGGCTCTCACCTGACCAACCCGCTACCTGGCCCAAATCCTTGTAATACGCCCCTTCTCGGTTAAAATTTCTTCAGATGTCAGTTCAGTGGATACCACCGAGGAGCCTTTCACATGGGGAAGACGATTTGGAGACCGTTGCTGATTACCGGTTTGCTGGTCCTGATGCTCGATTTGTTTTATGGCTCCATCGTGAAACAGGCTGCGGAGCGCGGAGCAGAGATCAGCTATACCCGCTTCAGGGACGAACTTGCCACGGGAAATGTGAAGCAGGTGACCCTCAGGGGGAACAACATCAGGGGCGAGTTCCGCGCCAAGGTCGCGCTGCCTGCCGTCCTGGATCAGAGGGGGGCCACCGTAGACACCAACCTATTTAGCAGTAATCTCCCCTCCATGGGGGATCCGACCCTTTTGCCGGAACTCTCCGCACGCAAGGTGGAGGTCGTCGTTTTGCCTGCTGAGGGTTCGGCTGCCGGAAACCTGTTCATTTATCTGCTCCCCTGGATGCTGATCCTGGGTGTTTGGTGGTTCATCATGCGAGGGATGAAGAGCCAGGGTCCAGGTGCCATGATGGGGGGATTCGCTCGTTCGGGTGCGAAGGCCTACAGCTCGGAGCGTGCCAACGTCACCTTCGCGGACGTAGCCGGGATGGAGGAAGCAAAGCAGGAGTTGCGTGAAGTCGTTGAGTATCTGAAAGAACCGAAAAAATTCCAGCAGATTGGCGGAAAGGTTCCCAAGGGTGTCTTGCTGGTCGGCCCCCCCGGTACCGGCAAGACGCTCCTGGCCCGGGCGGTGGCGGGGGAGGCGGGGGTACCTTTTTTCTCCATCTCGGCCTCAGCCTTCATCGAGATGTTCGTGGGAGTCGGTGCCAGCCGGGTGCGGGACCTCTTCGCCAGCGCACGCAAGGTCGTGCCGAGCATAATTTTTATCGACGAACTGGACGCTGTGGGCAGAAGTCGCGGCGCTGGTTTCGGTGGCGGGCATGACGAGCGGGAGCAGACGCTGAACCAGCTTCTCTCCGAGATGGATGGCTTCGACCCTCACAGCGAAGTTGTGGTGATTTCCGCTACCAACAGGCCGGATGTGCTCGATCCTGCGCTCTTGCGCCCCGGGCGTTTCGACAGAAATGTTGTAATTGAGCGCCCTGACTGGCGGGACCGTGAAAAAATACTAAAGGTGCATACCAGGAAGATCCCGCTGGCGACCGATGTCGATCTTGCGGTGATAGCAAAGGGAACGCCCGGGATGACCGGCGCGGATCTGGAGGGGTTGGTGAACGAAGCGGCGATCCTTGCGGCGCGCGACAGCGTGCTGGTCGTGAGTTTGGAGCAACTGGAGCGGGCTAAAGACAAACTCCTCATGGGAGGAGAGCGTCACATGGTGATCTCGGACGAAGAAAAGCGGATCACCGCTTACCACGAGGCGGGGCACGCCTTGGTGGCGCGACTGCTGCCAAGCACCGATCCGGTCCACAAGGTGACCATCTTGCCGAGGGGGCGCGCGCTCGGAGTGACTCAGCAGCTCCCCGAAGACGACCGGTACCACTACCCGCGCGCCTATCTAGTAAACCGTCTCTGCGTGGCGTTGGGAGGCCGGGTCGCGGAGCAAGTGGTCTTCAATGATATTTCTTCCGGGGCTGCCAGCGACCTGAAACATGTGACGGGACTTGCAGAGAAGATGGTTTGCCAGTGGGGGATGAGCGAGAAGATCGGCGCGATGACCTTTCCCAGGGGCGAAGAACACCCCTTCCTCGGCATGAAACTCGCTGAGGAGAAGACCTTTTCAGAGGAGATGGCATGGCTCATTGATCAGGAAATAGCAGCGTTGATACGCGGGGCTGAGGGTAAGGCGCTAGAGCTGGTATCAAGTAATCGCGCCAAGCTGGATGCCCTTGCCGGAGCGCTTCTTGAAGAGGAAACCTTGGATGGTAAGCGGGTGGATGAGATTCTGGCAGCGGCCTGAGGTGGATTTTGGGCGCAGCAATCCCGGAAGTTCCAGAAATCCCAGTCGAGGGGACTACCGAACTAATAGATGATGATATAGCCCTTTTTGGTCGCGATCCCGGTAATTTCCAGGGTGTCCTTGATCGGGAACCGTTCGCCGTCCAGGGTGAAAATGTACCCACCATCGCCGTCCGGAAGGGCGGACTCAAGTAATGCCTCGAATGTCGCAGTCTTGATAGTTTCCATGACGGCACTATAGCACCTCTCGAGTTCCCGGTAAAGTCCCCACATGTTTGCAAAATAGCTTTTCTGTGGCATAGTCTTCTTGGCCAAAGTCATGGCTCTGGAACTGACTTCAGTCAGTCATCAGCGGCATACACCAAATAGAAGCCAAGCTGTATTAATTATCTGGTTACTGTATCAATCTCGTGGTAGGATCCTACCACTATTTGTATTTGCTAATCGTTTTGTGTGTTCGCTGCAACTAAAAGCTGCCTGATAAATTTAATGCAATCGAGGTGACCATGGTGAGAAAAAGAAAAAGTGGGGTCCTCCTGCATCCCACCTCACTTCCTGGGGCCGGCGGCATCGGTTCTTTTGGCGAGGACGCCCGCCGTTTCATCGATTTTCTTCACAAATCTGGACAGTCGCTCTGGCAGATCCTTCCGCTCGGTCCAACAGCCTACGGCAACTCGCCGTACTCTAGTTATTCGGCCTTTGCAGGGAATCCGCTATTGATCAGCCTGGAGGCGGTGGTCGATGAAGGCGATCTTGCTGCGCAGGATCTGCAGCCGGACGTCGCTTCCGAGCGGGTCGATTACGGTGCCACCGAGCTTTATAAAATAGGACTGCTGAAGGGAGCGGCCTCCCGTTTCTTTGCCACTGCCACCCAGCGGCGCAAAGAAGAGTTCTGGCAATTCTGCGACACGACTTTCTGGCTGCACGATTTCGCGCTCTTCATGGCTTTGAAGGAGCACTTCCAGGGAGAAAGCTGGAATTCTTGGCCTGAGGCGCTGGCCCACCGGGATCCCGAGGCACTTGTTAGTTGGACCGAGAAACTGGGAAGCGCCATCGGCGAGCAGAAGTACCTGCAGTGGCAGTTCGCTCGGCAATGGAAGAAACTGAAAAGTTACGCCAATGTGCTCGGTATTTCCATCATCGGGGACCTACCCATCTTTGTCGCCTTTGATTCAGCCGATGTCTGGGCCAATCCGCAGCTGTTTCACCTGGATGAAAAGGGTGTGCCAATCGTCGTGGCGGGGGTGCCACCCGATTACTTCAGCAAGACCGGCCAGCTTTGGGGCAATCCCCTGTACAACTGGGACCGCATGGCTGCCGAAGGCTATAGTTGGTGGGTCGCGCGGCTACGTAACGACCTGTCGCTCTATGACATGGTGCGGATCGACCACTTTCGCGGGTTCGAGGCGTTTTGGGAAGTTCCGATGTGGGAGAAGACAGCCATCAACGGCCGCTGGGTCAAGGGGCCGGGCGAGGCGCTCTTCCACGCCCTGCGCTACGCACTCGGGAATTTACCGATCATTGCGGAGGACCTCGGCATCATCACTTCCGAGGTGGAGGCACTCCGTGACCAGTTCGGTTTCCCTGGGATGAAGATCCTGCAGTTTGCTTTCGGCTCAGGCCCGGAAAACCCTTACCTGCCGCATAACCACGTAAGGTCTTGCGTCGCCTACACCGGGACCCACGACAACGATACGACCCTTGGCTGGTTCGATTCCTTGAAACCGAAAGAGCAGAAGTCAGTGCTCTCCTATCTGGATCGCGATCGGGGCGATATCGTCTGGCAGATGGTAAAGTGTGCGCTCGCCTCGGTTGCCGAATACGCGATCATCCCGATGCAGGATCTACTGGAATTGCCGAGCACCGGCAGGATGAACATCCCGGGGGTTGCCGGGGGTAACTGGAGCTGGAGGTGTTCACCTGATGCCTTTACTGCGAAGCTTGCGACCAAGCTCGCACATACGACGGAACTGTACGGCAGGCTTCCCGACTAATGCGCGGATAAAGTCGTTGTAAATTTGTTGACAGAAGTGATATGATTTTGTATAGATTTTACAAATTGATTCTTTACTAAAATGGTTCTAGAGGGACGGGAGTTAAGACATGTCAGAAAATACCTATGGATTTGATACCCTTGCACTGCATGCAGGCCAGACCGTTGATCCGACAACGCTATCGCGTGCGGTGCCGATCTACCAGACTTCTTCGTACGTTTTCAAAAGCGCGGAGCATGCTGCGAACCTCTTTGGTCTGAAGGAGTTTGGCAACATCTACACCCGGCTGATGAACCCGACGACCGATGTGCTGGAAAAGAGAATGGCGGAGCTGGACGGCGGCGTTGCGGCGCTCGCGGTTGCCTCAGGTCAGGCGGCCACAACTTATGCGGTACTCAACATCGCAAGCGCTGGGCAGAACATCATCTCCACCAGTTACCTCTATGGCGGTACCTATAACCTTTTTCACTACACCCTCCCCAAACTCGGCATCACAGTGAAGTTTGTCGACTCCTCCGATCCGGAGAACGTCCGCAAAGCGATTGACGAGAATACCCGCCTGGTTTACAGCGAGGCGATCGGCAACCCTAAAAATAACGTGGATGACTTCGAGGCGATTGCCAAAGTCGCGCATGACGCGGGAATCCCATACGTGGTGGACAACACCGCGGCAACCCCGTACGTCTTCAAGCCGCTGCAGCACGGAGCGGACATCGTAGTCTACTCGCTCACCAAGTTTATCGGTGGTCACGGGACCAGCATCGGCGGCTGCGTAGTCGATGGCGGGACTTTCCCCTGGAATAACGGCAAATTCCCCGAGTTCACCGAGCCCGACCCCTCCTATCACGGACTCAAGTTCTGGGATGCCCTCGGCAATATCTCCTACATCATTAAGATGAGAGTTGAGCTGTTGCGGGATCTGGGCGCCTGCATTTCTCCGTTCAACTCCTTCCAGATCATCCAGGGGCTGGAGACGCTCCACGTCAGGATGCAGCGCCACGTGGAAAACGCCCAGAAAGTTGCCGAGTGGCTGGAGCAGAATCCGCTGGTCACCTGGGTAAACTATCCCGGGCTTGCCAGCCACAAGGATCACGCCAACGCCAAGAAGTACCTGACCAACGGGGCTGGAGCCATCATCGGGTTTGGTATCAAGGGTGGTCTCGAGGCTGGGACCAAGTTTATCGACAGCGTCAAGCTGCTTTCGCATCTTGCCAACATCGGGGACGCCAAGAGCCTGGTAATCCATCCGGCATCGACCACGCATCAGCAGCTTTCCCCGGAAGAGCAGCTCGCTTCCGGCGTGAGTCAGGACTTCATCAGGCTTTCGGTCGGCATCGAGGACGTAAAAGACATCATTGCGGACATCGAGCAGGCGCTGCAGGCTGCGCAGGGATAGTATCGCGCTGCAAAATTCGATTGGGATTGGCAACTGCGCGACGCAGGTGGTAAAATAAGAGCTTCCAGGTTAACCGCTGGAGGCTCTTTTTATTTACCTCATAACCTGCTGCTATGTTACGGTCTTCGCCCGCATTGGCAAATTGAAATTATAAAGGTGTTGACGCTTGGGCAAGCGTTTGTTATAACCGCACCTCGCTGATGAACGGGGCGCTTCTCGAAAAAGAAAACGCACCGGTCGGGAAAAAAGCATTGACAGCAGGAAGCAGTTTTGTTATAAAGTTAGGCTTCGCAGGGCAGTTCTTTGCAACCGAATATGAACCGGCAGGAGAAAGGACAGGGGCTCAAGTACCTAATAAGGTGCATGATACTCAGTCCCGGATCGA
>JGI24143J45723_1000380_pt1 | contig 23405 bp, 26 predicted proteins | sample BarGraIncu00432A_FD_45723 | JGI IMG/M metagenome (IMG submission 45723) | reverse complement strand
TTCATCGCGGAGTCTCAGGATCGGATTGTTCTGGCTTTTCGTGGGTCGGATTCGACTCCGAATCTGGATTCTGATCTTGACCTTTTTCAGATTCCGTTTCCCTATGTGGCAAATGCCGGAACCACCCATAGAGGGATAACCCGGGTTTATCAGTCGATGCGAGAAGAGTTAATCGAGATTGTTCAGAAACTGCCTAAAAACAAAAGACTCTATCTAACCGGCCATAGTCTGGGAGGAGATCTTGCCATAATGGCAGCACTGGACTTTGCAGTCAATATACCAAATAAAGATCTCGTTGTTTACACTTATGCTGCTGGTAGACCTGGTGATCCGGATTTTGTGAGCGATTACAACACTTATGTTAAAAACAGCTATCGGATTTTTAATGTGCATGATTTTATCCCAACCCTGCCGGCATCCGAATATCCGCCACCATTTACGGAAAATGGGTTATTTTATGAACACGTTGATTTTTCGGTACCTATTAGTTTTCAGATGAATAACCTGTTCTTAAATCACCGGATAAACTGTTATTTCCAGAAGTTGGGTGAGCTGGATATCGATTATATGAATAACCTGCGTAAGAAGAGCCCGGAATTTTGTCCTGAGGCCATTAATATGCAGGAATTGGCAATTTCAATGGCAAAAAATTAAGGATTGAGGACATAACATTCAAAATTATTTGGAGGATATCGCAATGGAGAGAAAATATAAGTTTTCCTGGGATTTGTTGGGTGACATTGAAGAAGGACGTCCCAATATGGGTAACACAACTCGGGTTGAAGTGTATCGATTGATGCAATTTACATTTAGAGATATCATTGAAAAACATGTTGGCTGGGAAAAAACAAATGAAATATTTTATGAAGCGGGAAAACTGGCTGGGAAAGAATTCTATCTTCATATGCTAGAAAAAACGGACGATCTTAAACATTTTATTAATCAGCTTCAAGATGTATTAAAAGAACTGGGTATGGGTATTCTAAGAATCGAAGAAGCAGATATGGAAAAAGGTGAACTCACCTTAACCATATCTGAAGATCTTGACTGTTCAGGGTTACCGGAATCTGGGTATGAAATCTGTACCTATGACGAAGGTTTTATTTCTGCATTACTCGAAAGCTTTTCCGGGATACCATTTATTGTCAAAGAAATTGACTGCTGGTGTACCGGTGATCGAACCTGTCGGTTTAGTGCAAAAGCTAAAAATGAAGGGAATCAAAGTGAAAAATGATCAGCGATGAGACCGTATTACTATTGAATTATCTCGAAGCGCAGCTGTATGATGTTAAAATAAGTCAAAATATTCCAACAAGCTTGGCGAATAATGAGGGCTTTTTACGTCTGGACAAAACCATAAAAGTCATCAGAGAAGCTGCGGTAGAACTGGGCAACGGCAAACTTTCCTATCAGATAAATGGTAAGGGTTATGTTTTGGGTTCTCTGAAATCTCTGCAGGCATCCCTTAGAAATTTAACCTGGAAAACAAAGGCAATTGCTGCGGGAGATTTTTCCCAGAGTATTCATTTTCTAGGAGAATTTTCAGATTCTTTTAACAGCATGACCCAAAAATTAGAATCCATCATTAATGAAATTAAGGAGGTTCAGGAACACTTTGAAATGATTTTTAATACCATTCCGGACATGACCATTATCTCTAACATTGAAGATGGAACGCTGATTGCATACAATCAGGCGTTTTTAGAAACCATGAAATTCACAAAAGAAGAATTAGAAAACAAATCGATCTTGATTACAGATTACTGCGTTGATTTAGATGAACGAGCAAAACACCATGAAACGCTTAAGAAAAATGGCTTTGTAAAAAATATAGAGATAAATTTCCATGATATAAGTGATCAAATCATAACCGGTCTCGTATCATCAAGAATCATTAAAATAAAAGGGGCTCCACATACTTTAAGTGTAATCCGGGATATCACCGAACGGAAAATCATGGAAGACGAAATAGTAAGACTATCAATTACGGACAAACTGACCCAAAGTTACAACCGCTTGAAGCTGGATGAAACCATGGAAGAACAATTACAGTTGTCAAAAATAGCAACGGTGCCTTTTTCAATTTTAATTCTGGACATTGATCATTTCAAACAGGTCAACGATAACTATGGTCATCAGGTGGGGGATCGGGTTCTCGTGGAACTGGTGGCGATTCTGCAGAACCATGTCAGAAGCGATGATGTGGTCGGTCGATGGGGCGGTGAAGAATTTCTTATCATTCTGCCGAATACCGATCTGGAAAATGGAGTCCGACTGGCAGAAAAGCTGCTAAGCTTGGTCGGTACCAATTTGTTTACCCGGGCCGGCCAGGTAACCATCAGCATCGGCGTTGCCGCTTATCAGGGTGATTTATCTCAGGAAAGCATTGTTTCCAGAGCGGATTCAGCTCTTTATCGGGCCAAGAAAAATGGCCGTAATCGGGTTGAATATTTGAAATAATTTAAGTGAAACGGGAAAAAAAATGATTTATGTCTGGCGCAAGCTTTAAAAGAAGAAGCCGTGATCCGGAAATTATGTAGGAACAACACCTACAGTTCAACCGAAAGAGGATTTGATACCGTTTTGTGCAATCAGTGCCGCACTATGTGCCTCATGCGGTTCGGGGCGTGCGAATAACTGCAGAAGAACTAAAGGAATGTGAATATTATGATGAAAGTATTGATTGCCGAAGATGACAAGGTGTTGAATCACACCTTAGCCTATAATCTTATTTCAGTGGGATACCAGGTGATTTCAACCTACAATTTTAAAGAAGCTGACAGCGAGCTGAAGTATAATCAAGTTAATCTGATCATTTTGGATGTAAATCTGCCGGACGGCAATGGTTTTGATTTATGCAAAAAATGGCGAAACAGAATCGATACACCAATCATTTTTTTAACCGCCAATGATCTGGAAAGTGATATGCTAAAGGGGTTTGAACTGGGTGCGGAGGATTACATCACCAAACCATTTCTGATCAGCGTCTTCCTGAAAAAGATAGCCGTATTTATGAAAAGAAATAGCGGTAGTGCTGAAAAGCGTATTTATGATGACAAAAATTTGATGATTGATTTCTCAGGGCGAAAAGCCAGTCTCGACGGTAACACCATCGACCTCAGCAATAATGAATACAAACTGCTTTATATTCTCATGAAAAACAGCCAAATGGTTCTGACCAGACGGATTCTACTGGAAAAACTGTGGGATCACAACGAGGACTTTGTCGATGAAAATGCCCTGACTATGATGATCAGCCGGATCAGAACGAAGATCGACACCAAGGACAAAAAACATGTCAAGACCATTTATGGGATGGGCTATCAATGGATTGGTAAACCCTATGATGAATAAACTTTTTTTACCACTTGCCATCTTGCTTAGTGTGGCCTACTGTGGTTTTATTTATTTGTTTTTTCATCAACCATTGGTAACCGCAGTTTCCGTTCTATTCTGTCTGAATTTTGTTTTGGGCAGCTATTTTCAGAAACGAAGAAACGAGAAAATCATCAGCGATATCACGGATGAAATCAGCAAAAATCTGGAATTGCTGTTTAATCATGATTATCAAAACGTTAATGCCCTGGACTTGCTAGATGAAACACTGATTTCAAAGATCAACCAGAAAATTGTCCGTATCGCCGAAGTATTGAAGACCGCAACAGAAAAATCAACCGCTGAAAAAAAGGTGCTGGAGGGTTTTATCTCTGATATATCACATCAGGTAAAAACACCAATGACCAATTTAAAAATGCTGCACGAAACCATCCAGGACAGGGATCTTTCGGAACAGACCAGAAATGAACTGCTGAAATTAATGGGAACTCAGCTTGAAAAGCTGGAATTCCTGTTATCCTTCATGGTAAAATCTTCACGTCTGGAAGCGGGCCTGATTCAACTGAAAAAGCAGCAGGGCAATTTATTTGATACGCTGGCGGAAGCATTGTCGAACATAACCGTACCGGCCGAAAAAAAGCATATCCGTATTTCCGTTAACTGTCCGGAGAAATATATCCTTAACCATGATTTAAAATGGACGGCCGAAGCGTTGTTCAATGTGTTGGAGAATGCGGTGAAATACTCACCGAATAACAGTTCGATCACCGTTGCTGTAAAAAGATGCGAGATGTATACCCGGATAAATATCTCCGATCAGGGCAAAGGGATTCCGGAAGCACATTATGGAAAGATATTTCAGCGATTTTACCGGGAGGAAGCAAATCTGGAGATTGAGGGAATCGGAATCGGCCTTTATCTTGCCCGTGAAATCATTCAACAACAGAACGGCTACATGATGGTGCATTCTATTGTCGGCGACGGCTCAACCTTTTCCGTATTTTTGCCGAATGCAATTTAAAATGATTGAAAGAGCGTTAATCCTAACAGGGTCGTTAGAATTGACGCTCTTTTTTATTGAATTTTATAAAAGCTGTTATATTTTGGTTAGTTTGTGTTGCTATACTAGAGCAAACAGGAGGAATCAATCAGATGAAAATATTGGAAACGAAAAATTTAAAAAAATATTACGGAAAAGATGAAAATTGTGTAAAAGCCCTCGATGGTATTGAACTCGCAGTTGAGAAAGGCGAGTTTTTAGCGATTGTTGGGACATCAGGTAGCGGGAAATCAACGCTGCTCCATATGCTGGGAGGATTGGATGTTCCGACAACAGGAAATGTGACGATCAACAAAAAAGAAATTTCCAAGATGTCCGATGAGCAGCTGACTATTTTCCGACGGCGACAAATTGGATTTGTGTTTCAAAACTACAATCTGGTTTCGATGCTGAACGTCTATGAGAACATTGTCTTGCCCCTAGAATTGGATGGCAATAAGCCGGACCGCAAATATATCAGCACAATCATCGATCTGCTTCACTTACAGGCGATGACGCAGCGATTCCCCAATAATCTCTCGGGGGGACAGCAGCAGCGGGTGGCCCTGGCCAGGGCTCTGGCATCAAAGCCGGCGATTGTGCTGGCGGATGAACCGACGGGGAATTTAGACAGCAGAACCAGCCAGGAAGTGCTGGGTCTTTTAAAAATGAGTATCAAAAAATTCGGACAGACGCTGGTGATGATAACCCATAACAATGAAATCGCGCAACTTGCGGACCGCATCATTCGCATTGAGGATGGAAAGATCGTAAACCGATGAAGATTGCAAGAAAAGTCAGAAACAACAATCAGGGCATTATTCGCCACCTTGCTATGCGCAGTATCAAGACGAGTAAAACGAGAAATCTCTTTATCCTCATGACCATTGCGCTATCCGTCAGTTTGCTGGGGGTGATGGCGCTGTTCACTTCGGCTCAGGGTGTTGAACTAAAAAAGCAAGTAGCGGCGATGCAGCAAGTCACCTATATGAATGTGAATCAGGCGCAGATTGCCGCGCTGGAGAGCGAAAAACAGATTGAATTCATGACACTGGATAAATTGGGACAGGGATTTGAATTAAATGGAGCAATGATCCAACCGACCTATTATGAGGAAATAACGGAGCCAATTAAAACAACTGCGGCTATCGAGGGCAGCTATCCTCACCAACTCAATGAAATTGCCGTCAACAAATCCTTGATGAATTTGCTGAATGTGCCGGCCGCAATTGGCGAGACGGTTTCCCTGACCTTCCTGGATGGGGAAACCGAAACCTTTATCGTCAGCGGATTTTTAGAAGAATCGGATGTTACAAAAATCTATCCGGTTATCTTTTCGCAGGAATATGCCGAGAGCGGACCGCAACTGAAAGATGTTGCCTATCATGCCCTTTGCCGAATTCAGGGGGCCGAAGATATGTCCGAGCAGACGTTTCTGGATACCATCCGCAGCATTGGGGCAGATGCCGGAATCGAGCGAAAAAACATCAACGAAAACAACTATTTTTCCAGTTCACTGACGATGTCAAGCCTGAATATTGCGGTGGTTGTTGGCGTCGGCGTCGGCATCCTGTTGGTCAGCGTATTGGTTATTTACAGTGTGTTCTATCTTTCAGTGGTCGGCAGAATCCGTCAGTTTGGCCAGCTTCGCACACTGGGCGCGACAAAAAAACAAATTAAAGCCTTAGTCAGTCGGGAAGGAATGATGCTCTGTCTGATCGGGTCAGTGGCAGGATTTTTGATCGCCTGGCCGATCGCCTATTATATCAAGCCGGGCGGATGGGACTGGGAACGCACCCTGATAGTGAGTTTGATCATCCTGCTGGCCGATCTGATCACCGTGCTGGTCTCCATCCGAAAACCGGCAAAACTGGCGGCCTCGGTTACTTCCATGGAGGCATCGCTTTTTTCACAATACCGCCAGAATCGAAAAACAGAGTCTAAAAGCATCAAGCGGAAAATGACGCCGTTACATCTGGCAATGATGAGTGCGCAAAGGAATCGAAAAAAAACCCTACTAACGATGATTTCCCTGGGCATTGGCGGGGTTATCTTTCTTACCGGAGCGACCTTCATCGGCTCCATGACAGCGGAGGATTATTCCCGACAGGGCTTTTATCAATGGGGTGAATACATCATCGCCTATGACTATAATGCCTCCCGAACGATGGAAAACGGCAATGTCGGGATTCAGCTGAATAATCCCCTGAATCCCGAATTTATTGAAAGCATCAAAAAAATTGACGGTGTCAAAGCGATGCAAAGCTATCACAAAGCCCAAGTCAACTATGATTACAAGGATCAAACCAATAATCAGGACAGCCTGGCCCCATTTACCCGGGAAGATCAGGAAAATGTCAGAAATGTTCTGGAAGAAGGCTCCTTTGACTATGACGAAATGATTGCCAATGACGAACTGCTGATTGTCCATAATGGCGTAGCGGAAGAAATATTTGGCTGGAAATTTGAAATGGGAGACACCGTCACACTCCATTATTTCAACGGAACGGAGGAAGTGGAAAAAGATTTCACAGTTGTCGGCGCGATCGATACTTACAGCGAAGTGACTTATAATGCTGGCTGGTTTGTCATCCCTCGAGAAAAGCTGGACATGTTGTTTCCCGGCATTGACACCACCGAAACACTGGTGGTCTCCGTCGATGATTTTAAGTTGAGAGGGGCTGAGATTGAACCGCAGATACAAAATCTGGTCAACGAAAATCCGCTGCTGGAAATGGATACCTTGAGAGAACAGTTGGCTTTAGATGAAACATCGTTCACGCTGATCAACCGAGTGATTCTGGGGCTTTCGATTTTTATTATAGCCTTTAGTCTGATCAATCTCATCAACACCCTGATCACCAATATCATCTCGCGCCGGCAGGAGTTTTCCATGTTGCAGTCCATTGGAATGACCAATGTCCAATTGATGAAGATGATCCAGGGTGAGGGATTGATTCTTGCTCTAGGGAACATAGTTATTACCTTGATAGTAGGCACCGGGGTGGGATACCTGCTGGTCCATTTACTACGTGAAATTGGCGCAACCTATATGCATTATCAGTTTCCACTTTGGTATTTTCTAGCATACGTTCTGGTTACTTTGCTGGTTCCAGTTCTTGTTTCGGGTGTTTCGGTCCGGTCTTTTCGAAAGAATTCACTGGTGGAACGATTGCGGGCAATGGAATAACAGAATATTGGATTATTACCAAGATGATAACCCGATGGCGTTTAAGCCAGCTGAGAGACAAAGGGACGTTTCAGGATCAGTGAAAAAGTCGAAAATATTAGATCAAACCGATAAAAGAAAGAATTGAGAGAACATGAAATACACGATCACCTGAAATTGAAAAATTCCAGGACTTTTGATAAAACAGAGCAAAAAAATAACCCAGTATGATATGATATAAGTACAAACAAACCAATTAAAATGCTCGGCGGGTTCCTTCATCGCATTCTTGAAATAAAAGCGTACTATTGACAGTACGTTTTTATTATGATAAATTAGTTAACAATATTTAATTAAATGTTGCTAACTAATTTAGATCAAGAAATTGGAGATTTGTATGGAAGAGAAATTTGCTGCGCTTGTAAATTTATTATGGGAAGAATGTATACGAAATCTTAATGCTACACTAACTGAGGAGGAAGCAGAAAAATTTTCTAATAATGACTATTACCATTTGCTAGTAATCCATTCATTACAGAGACCGAATTTCTCCCAAATAGCAGAAAAATTATCTTTGACTAAACCAGCGGTTTCTGCAATTATAAGAAAAATGATTAATATGAAACTAGTTGAAAAAATGCAATCGGCAGAGGATAAAAGAATTTTTTATGTTGAACTCACCGCAAAGGGAAGCTCCATTTTGCAGGGAGATAAAGCAGTTTATAAATGGGTTACAGATACCATTAAAAGTATTGCATCCAATGAAAAAGAAGTTATAATTGTTGAGCAGATTATTTCTTCTTTGGTAGAAAAATTGGAGAAAAAGAACATATGAAATATATGAAAACGAAAGAAGGAAAAGTAAGATGATTTTTTATTTTAGCGGAACAGGAAATTCTAAACATGTTGCTAATAAAATAACGAAAGGAACAGGTGAAAGGCTAGTCGATATTTCTGAAAGCATCATTGAGAAAAATGAGACATATGAAGTCGAAAAAAATGAAAAAATTGGATTCGTTTTTCCTGTTTATTGGTATTGTATGCCAAAAATAGTTGAGAAGTTTATAGTACAGCTAAAATTATCAGGATATCGGAAGCAATATGTTTATGCAATAACTACATATGGGATAGCTGCGGGAAATGTGATGGACAGATTAATCCAAACCTTAAGAAATAAGCAAGTGCAATTAAATGGAATATTCGGCGTACAGATGATTGACAATTATGTGGTGGGATATAATATTATTAATGTGGATAAACAAAGCACTATTTTGAAAAAGGCTGAGGTGGAAATAGATAAAATTATGTTGATGATTGAGTGTCGAGAAAATATTGAATATATAAAAAAGGGAAGTATCCGGTTTGTTACTCCAATTACTGGATATGTCTATAGAAAAGCCAATCATATTAAGAAGTTTTTCGTTACACAAAAATGTAATGGTTGTAAACAGTGTGAAAGTAGTTGTCCATGCAATGCAATACATATGATGGATGGAAAACCTATGTGGTTAGGGGAATGTACATTCTGTCTAAAATGTATTAATGGATGCAAACAATCAGCAATTCAGTATGGTAAATTCACTGAGAAGAGAGATAGATATCAGTATAAATGAAAAAGGAATATTATGTTTAAAAACGAATTGGTCAGCAAAGCCATCGATTATATTGTAGAAAATTTAAATGAGGAAATCTCCATTGAAGATGTAGCAGCTTATTGTCATCTTTCCAAGTGTTATTTTTGCAGAGTTTTCAAGTCAGAAACAGGTGAAAGCATTTATGGGTTTATCAAACGTTTGAAAATGGAACAAAGCGCCATCGAAATGAAGCTGATAAAAGATAAATCCATTACCGATATCGGCGTTACCTACGGATACAGTTCATCGAATTATAGTTCAGCATTTAAGAAGCACCATCATGTTTCACCTGCGGCATTTCGAAAAAATGTGAATACGAACAGTGCCCCCCATCCTTTTATTCGGGAAAAGAAGGCGACGTTTCAATCATTTGATGAATACAACCAACAGATTCAAATAAAGGATTTGGATAATTTTAAGGTCATCTATGAACGGTATCTGGGAAATTACCTTGATCTGGGAAAAAACTGGTCTGAATTCACCGAAAAATATCAGAATTATTTCAGAGAAGAGACCCTTTTGATTGAACGGTTCTTTGATGATCCTTCCATCACAAATGTTGGGCAATGTTTATATGATATCTGTATGACAGTCGACACAACCTGTCCCCTTGAAAATGTCATGACGATTCAGGGCGGAAAATTTGCCGTTTACAGCTTTGATGGGTTGATACCGGATATCTTTGAAGCTTTTCAAGGCGTATTTAATATCTGGATGCCAAACAGTGGTTATGAAATGGACGAAAGATATGGACTTGATATTTATCGCAAGATTGACAGAGATAAGCAGCATGTTGTCATGGATTTATGCATACCAGTTAAATAGAGCAAGAATTCAGAAGTATAAAATCAGGCTTTCTTATATAATCAGAACAGTCATCAAGACCGTGTTCGATTTTATAGAAGTCTGTTTATGCTTTTTTGCAATTAAAAAGTGCATAAACGAATTTGTATTAATAACAGTCGATCACAGTAAAATGAAAAAATGGAGGATTGAAAATGTTTAATATCAGAAAAATTCAGGAGCAGGTTATTTATAAGGCGGTTAAAGACGGGAGCAATGAAGAAACGGCAAGAAAAATAGTATATGGATCGGATGAACAAGGGAAACCGGAAGATAATCCGACATGGGTAAAATCGACAATGAAGCGACTGGAAAACCAATTTGATCAATCGACCGTTCATCAGATTAGAAAGAACTGTCAGTGTGGGTACGGAATGGATGAGAAATTGGCACTTGTAAAAGAGCTGGTAGACATATCTTCGAGCATAGAAGAATTTGGCAATCAGGACAAAGCAAAAGCTGCGGGACTGTTTTGTAATAATGGGGAACTCTATCTCCAGTTTCATTTTTGTCCATGCCCGATGCTTGAAGGGGTTGATCGACTGGAGACAGATACCTGGTGTCAATGCACGACTGGCTACAGTAAAGTTCTTTTCGAAAAAGCGTTTATGTGTCAAGTTGAGGTGGAGTTGTTAAAAAGCATAAAAATGGGTGATGACAAATGTCTAATGAAAATCAGCCCAGAAAATAATATTTGGAAATAAGCGTGGCATAGGAATGTTTGGATCTGGAAACATTTATTTGGTTATATTCTTTAATTTGTTCGGATATTAAATTTAGCGGGACGCCTAAATGCAGAAAATAATCTTTTATCGGGAAAAAACTAACCAGGCCCTGGTTAGTCTAGATGAATCAGGCCTGGTTAGCGTTAAGACGATTGTAATTCATATGATATATGATTTTTGCAAAGCCCAAGCTCAAAATCATAATTAAAATATAAATGCCAATTAATCCGGAGCTCAGCTTGTCATAGAGCTGGCCGAACAGAACCTGACCAATGGGCATGAAAGCGGTAGATAAAGCTGAGGTCAGAGCCATGGTTTTACCCATTAAATTCTGGGGAACTTGCTGTTGAATGAACGTCAAGGATTGGATGTTGACATTGGCGACAAAAAACATCAGAACAAATCCGAAAAATGTGAACAAACCATATGCCATCGGCGTGTTGCTCAATATCCAGGGAGTTAGGCACAGGCCCATGCCAAGAATGTCAAGTCCCATGAAGACACAGAGACGATGAAGCTTTTCAAAGGGATTGTACTTGGCAATGGTTGTCGATAGCATTGCGCCGCCAATCATGCCAATCCCCAGTATGGCTTCAGAGATGCCGTAGAGCTGGTTGGAAACCCCTAGGACGATCTTTTCCACATAGGGAACCCCAACCGTATAAAGTGGGGTCATGAAAAGATTGATTCCGGCGGCAATAAACAGAAGGTATAATACGAAGGGCTTGTCTCGATATAGAAATACTAGGGTTGATTTGATATCGCTGATATAAGTCACGATTGGTGAGGCTTCCATTTTCGTTTTTTCAAAGGGGATCATTAGGAATAATTCCATGACGCCGGCCACAAAAAAACTGACCATATTGATAACGAGAATAACCTGCAGCCCAAAGAAGCCGTATAAAAAACCGGCTGAGATCGGTCCCAGCAACATCGTCAGGGCGCTGATCTGGCTGACCATACTGTTGCCGGCATTGTAGTGTTCTTTAGGAATAACACTGGGAATGCTGGCCCGCACAGTGGGCTCATAGATACTGTTGACGGTGGACAATGCGAATATTAAAATTCCAATCCACAAGATTTGATTGGAATTGCCGTAAATAAATACGGTAAAAAAACCGATGATCATGGCGCAGCAAAAATCCAGCACCACCATAATTCTTTTTTTACTCATCCGATCGGCAATTGCGCCGCCGATGGGTGCCAGAATAATGGTGGGCAGGATGGCCAGGGATATAATCAGAGAAAACATGGCTGCTGATCCGGTAAGATCGAGAATGTATAGCGAGAAGGCAAAACGCTGTAGTGAATTGCCAAACATGCTGATGAGTTGTCCGATTCCAATAAGGGTGAAATTCTTATTAAACAGTTTTGATTCTTTCATACTACCTCCTAAAATGAACTTTAGTTCATTTATTTAATCGAGTATATAACTTAAAAAAGATGTTGTCAATAAAAACATGAACTAAAGTTCAATATTTATTGAGGCCTTGCAAAATAAGCGGTTTCATACTATGCTTAATATAAGTTTGGATAGCAAACATTTAGAGAAAAAATAGGAGTTAAAAATGGAGAAAGAAAAAAAAATTCAAGAGCGGACCATTGTCAATCGAAAAAAAATTCTTAAATCCGCCCAACAATTGTTTAATACCAAGGGTTATTATAATACCAATACCAAGGAAATTGCCAAACTGGCCGGTGTTTCAACCGGCAGCTTCTATAATTATTTTCCGGATAAATTGAGTATTTTTCAGGAGATCATGATCATTTTCCTCAGTCGAAGTTATTTAGATTTATGTGAGCTGACAAAAAAAATTGATCAACAACCACAAATTGCGAAAGTAACGATCTTAAGCTTTGTCCAAAATGGAATGGATCATGCATATGAAGATGTGGTTATGTTTCAGGATTTTGACAGTATTGTCATGGCGAATCCGGAATTAAACGATATTCAAGGCGAATTTTACGACAAAATCTTGAACGAAATTTATACCTTCTGCAAAGAAAGCCCGTATGTAAAACAGCGGACCGAAAATCCCCTGGTGATGTCTCGAATGGCTTATTTTCTGGTTCAGGGTACTTCCGCATTTGTAGCAAAATTACCTGAAGATACTGACAAAAGTGAATATCAAGAACAATTGGTAGAAATTGTTTATTGGTATTTATTTGGCAGCTGAAATTGATTGAAGTTGGCTGAGTGCAGAAGTAAGCCATTTATTATATAATGATCTTTATTATCAGTGATCAGAAAAACGGTGAATTACCACTACGCTGTTTGAATCCCTGTTTCAATTCCGGTCATGGCAGTCAATAGAGAGCTTAAAGTGATCTATATGAATGAGTCGGAGAAAAAACTTCTGAAGAAATCTGCGGACAACATTATCGGCAGCGTTGAATTTATCATGGATATCACCGAACGCGTTTTATATGAGAATCGGCTCAAAGAACAGAGTCATACCATCCGGGAAATGTCAACACCGACGATTAAACTATGGGAAGGCGTCCTGGTTCTGCCGGTTGTCGGTGTAGTCGACTCCCTGCGAGCCCAGCATATGATGGAAAGCATGCTGAATAAAATTGCGGAAACCTATTCAAAAGTGATTATTTTGGATATCCACGGTGTTGCGGCGGTGGATATGGCCGTTGCAAACCATCTGATTAAAATTGCCAAAGCAACCAAACTCATGGGCTGTGAATGCATGGTCAGGAATATCCCCGGCAGTCGATCAGACTATCATACAGTTGGGCACATCGAGCGTACTAAGAATTATGTGCGAATTCTTGCCGAAAAGTTGAGTACCTATGAATAATAGTCTGTAAAAAACGATGCCACGCGATCTTTATCGAATTTCATGCATAAAGATGCAAAAACAATCGCAATGTAGTATAATACAAATCAAGCGAAACGGAAAGTCATCAGGGATGCTTCGTTAGTCATCTTATCAGTCAGTGGTTGAGGACAGGCAGTTAAAAACATCCCCGTGTCATTTGTATAACCAACTGAAAAGTGTGTGAACTATTAAAAATTCAAGATAAAATTTGGAGGGATGGTAATGGAAAAAGATAGGAAAGCTATTCTTTTGAGGTTATGTGTAACTGTTTTGGTTTGTATCTTTGCAATGGCAGGATGTGGCGTTAACACCAGCGAAAAAGGAGCAGGCAATGCACAGATAAAAAATACAGTAACCCAGGAAAGTCAGACAATCGGATTAACAGGGGTTGATAACGCTCGTCAATTGGGGGAATATGTAACAACTGCGGAAAAAAAATTAAAGATGGCATTTTACTGAGAACAGGAAAATTATCTGGTGCTACCAACGAAGATATTACCACATTAACTGGAAAATATCACCTTACGGAAATCATTGATTTACGGACAACAGCAGAAATTGAAGCAGTTCTAGATCCGGTTATTGATGGTGTCACTGAGGAGAATGTTCGAATTGTTGATGAGACCAGTCCTGCATATTTAACTGCGATGTCAGTTGTGCGAACTGATGATCCAGTAGGTGATGCGATCACAGAGGTTGAAAATGGAACAATAAGCGATACGTTGTATTCATACATTGTTACGAGTACTTAGGGGCAACAGGCATATCACGAATTCTTTGAAAAATTACTTGCACATGAAAATGGAGCAATTCTGTTTCACTGTTCTGCAGGCAAGGATCGTACTGGTCTAGCAGCCGTTTTACTACTCTCGGCTCTTGGTGTAGACCGAGAGACAATTATGGAAGATTTTGCATTAACAAATGATTTTTATGCAGATAATATTGATTATATGGTCAGTGAAACAAAAAAAAGAACAGATGACGCTAAAATAATTGAAGGCGTTTATGCCGTGGTTGGTGCAAATTCAAGCTATATGGGAAAAATGTTTGATGCGATCAATGAAAAATATGGATCGATGGATAACTTCTTAAAAGAAGCAATTGGACTAACTGATAAAGATGTGACAAAGTTGAGAGATATGTATCTTGAATAATGGTTGCTTATTATGGGACTGAAAGACCAGGCTCAATTCATATGATGCAGAGACTTTCAGAAAAAAGGAGATAATTTTGAAAATTGTTTGTTTTGGCGACAGTTTGACTTTTGGATATAATGTAGCCCACAAAGAAAAATGGCATGTGATTGCAGAAAAGAAGACCGGGATCCGAATGAAAAACAGCGGAATTAACGGGGATACCACTGATGGGATGCTTGCCCGTATCCAAAAAGATGTTTTTGCGGCAAAACCCGATGGGGTTATCTTGATGGGCGGTTATAACGATATTTTCTTCAACCGCTCTGGGCAGAGTGCCGCCCAAAACATGAAAATCATGGTTGACCGGTGCCGAGAACAAAAACTGCTGGTAGTTGTGGCGATTCCGCCTCCGATTCTGCTGCCGGTGGCATTCAAAGACGGCGGCGAAGCCATCGATTTTAAAAAATCTGCGGTGATGGTCGAAGCGTATTGCCAGTGGCTAAGGGATTTTACCGCAACTGCGCAAATACCTATCCTGGATTTCCGAAGCGTCATCGACTGGACTAATCAAGATCTGTATCTCGACGGGATTCATCAAAGCCCGGCCGGCCATCAACGGATGGCTGGCCGACTGATTGAGTTTATGGGAAAACAGTTTTGGCTATGAATATTTTACTAAAGCATTTAATTCTTTAGCTTTTTTTGCAGCGTCCATCTTTGCGTAAACATAAAAAGCAATCGTGTGCAATGTGATTGATAGAATCACCATGCCTGGAATCCATGGTGCAATTAAATAAAACATTTCTGAAGAGAACAGCCAGACGGCTATTAAGCCTCCCACAATATTCAAAATTGAAGAAATTAGAATATTAGTGATTGGTTTTAATGTAAAGTAGTTCCACAAACTGTTGTAAATCACACCAAATAAAAGTGCGAAAATAGCGGAAATTCCAATTAAGTTCCAAAGATAACTCAAGGCAATGGTTTGTCCGTTGAAAAAAATAGTGAGTAGCAGTGTTATCCATAACGAAGTAACTGCGAATACTTGAAAGAATGATTGTTTCAAATTTTTTAGCATGATAAAGCCCTCCTGAAATTTTTAATGTAATGTCTGCTTATAAAATATGTGGAACCGTCACTTAGCGTTATTTCAATTCTGGCATTAGTTGTAGGTGCAAATTGCTGTACTGCTTTGATATTGACGATTGTTTGATTGTTTATCCGTATAAAGCCATTGTTAATGAAATCTGTTTCCGCGTATTTTAGGCGTTTGGGGTATAAATACATCTCACCTGTAGTTAATCGTAAATTGCACATTCGGTCCTCTGATTCAACAATAAGAATTGCTTGAATTGGCACTTGGATATTCCGGTTATTCAACGCATTAAGTGCCGTTATTGTTTTTTCGTTTTTTTGCATAGCAATCTCAATTTGTTGTATTACATTCTGTTCATTTGGATGAGTAAAAATAAGCGCGGTTTCTACAGCCATGTTTCTATCGGTTTTAAAGATAAGTTTCATTCGTTTCCCTCCTACAAGCTATATACTATAGCATTTTTTTACCAAAAACCAGTTTTTTTCGTTTTGATGCATTTTGGGTACAGTTTCCTTCAAAAAAAGAAATTGGAACGGCGGGATAAACTCGGATAATTCAGGCTGAATAGCTTGAATTATTGGATCAAATAGAACTGGGAGCCTACGGGCTTGCAACGATTCAGCTGGGAGTGGATGCAATTATTGCCACAACCATTATTGAACAGCTTGATTTTGATGATTTTAACAAATTGAAGCGGCAGATTGAAACCAGTGTGATACGATTTATTGAGGATATGAATGATATACTGGGATGATTGATTTGGAGGATGAATGTTTGAGAAAAGGAATATGTAAATGGTAAAAATTCCATGCATTGTTCGAAATGACAGACAAAAAGGATTTGTCCGGAGGTGAATATATCTTATGAAAATAACGATATTATTTTAGGTGGTTTTATACAAATGTACGATGGCAGAATGGGAAAGCCAGAATGCATGATGTGCGTCAGGCAGGTTTTAGAATTCACCAACTGGCAAGAAACAGTGAGAATGAAAAGGTCAAATGATGAAAAAAGTATATCTTTATGTATTTGATACCATGGCGGATTGGGAATCTGATTACCGCGACCGGGAGTAGCTCCGCTGGAATTTACCGTACACATGCTGAGGGGTTTAGATGTGTTTTCCTTAGAAACATTGGATGCTTGGTTTAATCTTTATCATACTCATGAAACGAAATATTTCTATGAATTGATGAATTCCGTAGAAGATGATAAATAGACGGAATTTGGCCGATTCGAAGACGGCGGTTGATGATGTCGTAAATTCATATTCGGTCATGACAGGATGATCGTCGAATGTCCCAATCGCAAACTCGGTAATCTGGAAATCTGTAGAAAGGGAAAACCATCAGATGCCGCCCGGCCACAGACAGATATTTGGAAATCATTCGCAATATGGAGGTTTAAGCAAAAAAAAAGATTATAATAGTGAGGAGAAGTGATAATGAAAAAAAATGAATTAAAACTCTATACGCAGCTCATGAAAACAAGGTTTATGGAAGATTCCGGGGTGATATTTCAAATCAACGGTTTGGAACGTGCCGGATTGCTTGTTGATTTGCAGTTTGAGGGACAGATTCAAGCATTTGACCGGCAAAATGCAGTAAAGGTGCTAAACGGCGGCAAAGGATTATTGATTGGTTATTCAACAGAAGAATTACCTGAAGAAAAGCTGCTTGAAATATTTCAGCAATCGTCTCAGAAATTGTTGGAAACGGCCACAGAAGATGAGCTTTTGTGGCTTCAAAATAAGGCCATGCAGGAAGCTGAAATTATCCCTCAAAATTGGCATCTGAAATATTACGATAGGGATGTCTATCATCTGTTGACCATCGCAATTGACAAACCTCTGAAAGGGACCGGCGCTTTCAGAGAATTAATCATGCCTGTCATTCAGGTGTGTGATAATAAAAAGCTACCTATTGTATTGGAAACCTTCAATCCTGAGAATGTTCCGCTCTACGAGCACTTCGGATTTAAACTCATGGAATCACATCCTTCTGAAGCGATTAATTTAACCTGCTTTTGCATGATGCGATGGAGACAGGAAGATAACACAATAAGAGATTGAATCGATATTTACGGCAAAAAAGTCTGAGCAAAAGCAGAAAAACCGGATGCATTTTATTCATCATACTTTCTATTATAATTTCTGCTGTCTCTATTGGTCTGAGTGGCGGCGGACCGATTGTCGCAGGACTTGCGATTCTTGGGTGCAGTGCATTGGAAACGGCAGGGACATCTGTGCTGTTCTTTTTGGAATGTCGGTTACAGGCTTTTTCATGCACCTTGGCCTGGGCAGTGTTGACTGGAAACTTGTTGGATTATTAGGCATTGGGACTGTGAGTGGAGCCGTGCTGGGCCCAATGCTTCTCAAAAGGATTAACAAAAACAGAATGGAAAAAGTCCTTCCGCTGATGTTAATATTTATGACTGTTGCTATGAGAATCTTACTGCTTTTCAAATAAATTAATTTTATAGGGGCAAAAATATGCAAATAATAAAAAATGTTTATCAACTTGAATGTTCTAAGCGTGGTCATGTATTTTTGATTAAATCAGATGAAAGTATTTTGATTGACACCGGTATGCCGGGGCTGACAAAAAAGATTATTTCTGAAATTGAGAGTCTTGATGTGCCAATTCGAACGATTGAAAAAATTCTTTTGACACACCATGATGTGGATCACATCGGTAATGCAAATAAATTACAGGAGGCTACTCAAGCCGAGCTTTGGGCTCCAAAAGAGGATATACCTTATATTATTGGTGCCAAAAATCGTCCGGGAATCAAGCGAATTATTCAAGCTGTTGTTCAGCCTCAAAAGCCTTCTGTTTTCGATTATTATAAAGAAAATCAATCTTTTGGAGAAATTAAAGTGATTCATGCGCCGGGACATACTCCCGGCCATTCTATTTTCCAATATCGGAATGTACTATTTACTGGTGATTTATTTGAGGTGTTAAATGGAAATTTTCAACTTTTACCGCAATTTATGAACTGGAATCACGAAGAAGTAAAAAAATCCATAGCACTTATAAAAGATTTGAAGTTCGATTGGATTTGTCCTTCTCATGGAGAGCCTATTCGAAGAAAAACTGTGCCCGAGAAATTTCTAAATGTAATTAAACACTCAAATTCCAAAACAACTACAACATCCTATTGAAGTCCAAACAAGTAAATACTAAATCCGAATTGAAAACATCAGTTATACCAAAATGAGAAAATTCTATAAGCATATGAAAGGGAACACCATGAATAACGAATATAAAACAAAAATAGAAACATTGGTTGACAGTATTTCAGAGAGTTATAAAAAAGAGTCCTATATTGCTCCCCATGATTGCGGATTTTTACCAAATCGAAATGTGATTATTGATACAACCAAAGCATTGCGACAATTGGTTTTCCCCAGCTATTTTGGAAAAACTAATTTTCGCAGAGAAATTCAGGACTATCACATTGGAGATTTGTTGATTTGTATCATCGAAAGCCTAACGAAACAGATCACTTTGGCGTTGAAACATCAGGCAGCCGAAATAGAAAATGTTAGTGAAGAGCATTATCACAAGGAAGCGGAAAGAATCTGTTATGAATTTATAAGCAAGATCCCCCAAATCAGAGAGTTCCTGGCAACCGATGTTATTGCAGCTTTTGATGGGGATCCGGCAGCAAAGAGCAGAGATGAAATTATTTTTTGTTATCCTGGTGTTTTTGCCATCAGCGTTCATCGGATGGCGCATGAATTGTATAACCTTTCGGTTCCGCTGATTCCAAGGATTATGAGCGAATATGCCCATAACATTACCGGAATCGATATTCATCCCGGAGCCACCATCGGGAAATACTTCTTCATCGATCATGGTACCGGCGTGGTTGTCGGGGAAACTGCCATCATTGGTGAACATGTAAAAATATATCAGGGGGTAACATTAGGTGCTTTATCCACCAGAGGCGGTCAGAAGCTAAGAGGCGTGAGACGACATCCCTGTCTGGAAGATGAGGTAACTGTTTATTCTGGAGCTTCAATTTTAGGTGGTGATACGATTGTTGGAAAAGGTGCTGTTATTGGCAGTAATGTGTTTATTACAAAATCAGTTCCGGAAGGAACCAAGGTGAGCATCAAAACACCAGAGCTTCATTTTTCAGGTCATGAGTTAACGGAAATTACAATGGAATCCTTTGACTGGGTGATATAAATTGAATCAGCAGACGAAAATGTTTAAGAATCAAAAGAATGGGTAGGAAAATTATAGTAACGACGTTAAAGAAAGGAAAATATAATGAAAAAAATACTTGTACCGGTAGATGGTTCTGCAATTTCCTTAAAAGGAGCCGAAGATGCTGTTGAATTGGCAATAAAATTTGGAAGTGAAGTAACATTTCTTTCTGTCATTGAAAAAAACGCACTATTTTACGGAGTTGGATCAATTCCAATAAATTCATTGGAGTTGGTGAAGCAAATTGAAGACAATCAATCAGAAGAATTTATGAAGCTTTTGGATTCACTTTTGGAAAAATATAAAAGTTCGGGTTTGGAACTTAAGAAAAAAGTGATAGTAGGCGTTGTGGATGTGGAAATTGAGAAGTTTGCAAAAAAAGAAAATTTTGATTTGATCGTCATGGGAAGAAGGGGAATGAGTGCGGCAAAGCGTTTTTTTGTTGGCTCAAATACCAGAAAAGTTATTGAAATTGCACCTTGCTCTGTTTTAGTTGTAAAAGATTAATTACGCCATGTGATATTATCAAAAATGATGCAAATTAACTGAAAACAGTATAATAAATTAATAAAAACCATGAAGGTTGTTATGGAATTTCAAAAATTCATTGAAGTAAGAAGAAGTGTAAGAAAGTATGACAGGATAAAAAGGTCGATGAAGCCACGATTAAAGAAATTATCGACGCCGCGATTTTGGCACCATCATGGAAAAATTCTCAGTCAGCCCGTTATTATGTCATTCGGTCAGACGAAACCCTGGACAAATTCAAACAAACTTGTTTACCAACATTTAACGCCAACAATTCGGCCGATGCACCGGTATTGATTATTACTGCATTTGTTAAAAATTCATCCGGGTTTGATTCAAGTGGAGAACCTGCCAATGAACTGGGAAACGGCTGGGGATTATATGATTTGGGTTTGCACAATGGCAATCTGATTCTTAAGGCAAAAGATATGGGATTGGATACTTTAGTTATGGGAATTCGAGATGCTGACAAAATTCGGAAAATGCTGTCTATCAGCGACGATGAAATTATTGTGTCTGTGATCGCATTGGGATATGGAAGTCTGGAACCTAAAATGCCAAACAGAAAAGCAGCTGCGGATATTGTGAAATTTTTCTAGTGGAATGGGCATTGAAAAATTGAGCTCAAGGGAATCAACAGTATTCTTTGAAAATTGATATAATGAGCAGAAGAATCGGTTTTAAATACAAATGCTTTCTTGCCTCGGAATAATATGCCAAATGTTATGTTTGGCATATTATTCCGAGGATTTAGAAGGATTTCTATGGGTTTGTTTTAATGGTAGTTAAAAAACAACTGACATCATTGCTCATCTCTGCATAATTTGTCCAATGGAGGTAATGGTGTCCTTCAAGCATGACGATCTGGCTGTTGTTCAATCCCGTAAGGGCCATTTCATAAAAACTCTGGGTTGTCTTACCATCATCTCTTGGAGTCGTGCCTTCTTTTGCGAAAATCAGCACGGGTAAGGCTTTGGCAAATTTCATCGTTGCGGTTTTTTCAATGTTTTTTTCAATTTCATTTCCTTCGGCAACAACGTTTTTATTATAGGCTTTCCATGCAGATAATGCTTTTGTGGTTTTTAAATTTTCATCGGAATAGATATGGGTTGTATCAATGGGTAGAAATCCATCCGGCATCATCAGGACAAGTAGTCTGGCAATGCCTGTAGGTGCCAAAGCACTTAAATAAGATGGCATTGAAGGGATGCTTTCCTCAAAATAGGCACTCATTTCTGGGAGCGTACAGTCTATTCCAATGATTGCTTTAACTTCTTCCGGATAGGTATTGGCGTAATACATGGCATAAATTCCGGAAATCGAATGAGGCATTAGGACATAAGGGGCTTTTATACCGGCTACGCTTAAGGCTGTTCGCAACTCTTCAGTCATATTTTCAACCGTTCGGTCATCATCGGTCAAGTCGCTCCATCCATAGCCAAAGGGTTCAACCACCACGACTTTGTTTGTTTTAGCTAATTCGTCAATCAGCGGTTGAAAGTCCAGAACGGGAGCGGTTGTTCCAAGCCCCGGTGTTAATACAATCGTATTTTCTCCTTTACCCTGAGTATAGACATGCATCTGTCGGCCAGATACAGTGACCATTTCTCCGGGTGCTGGATAAATAGATTTTTCATAGGCGGTTATAACCTGACTGATGATCATCCACAGTATCGTTAGGAGTAAAATTCCAGCAAGAATCTTAAAAAAAACGTTTAAAATTTTATGTGTTCTTTTTTTGCTTTTTTCCATTTTTTCTCTCTTTCCATTTATTAGTAGCGTGAATTCACGTTCTTATTCAGTATAGTTTTAGAAAGATAATGATGCCATCGATCTGGCTTACAAGAATAGGAGCATCCTTACATTTCTGCAAGATAGTGGTGACTAACGATGAGATTTGTTGAAAAATGTGATGTGATTCTATTTTAATACATGTGAATTAATTGATGGAAAGTAGCATATATAAAATGGCGAGATTCTACTGTTAAGGGGGATTTGGGGGTATCCGAGCGAGTGTAAACAATATGATCTTTTTAGGTTCAGAGGAATCTGAGAAAGAACAGTACTTGGTTTAGTTGGCAAAATTGCCGGCCAGCGAATTAACACCAATCAGACAAACTGTATCCAATGCGGTCGGTGCAACGCGGCTTGTCCCATGTCCATCGATATAAAAAGTTCTGCTAAAAAGGGCAGCGAAGTTTCTGAGCTCCGTTGCGTGGGCTGCGGGCACTGTGTCGATAGTTGTCCCCAAAAAACGCTTGCCTATGCAACTCATTTTTTAGAGAAAGAAAAATACAAGCCTTAAATCAAAAGAGTTGGAATCCCCTGAGCTTTCGCTGATTCTCACTAAATGTGAGTTGGAGATTCCGAACCCGCGCCGCTTGCAACAAAGGTTAGTAGGGGGTGGCACCTTCAAAATCGCTGGTCAAAGTGGCGGTAACACCTTTGACAACCGTCGAATTTTGAGTGATAATTCCCACATTACGATCATTATCGGTGCTGCTGGCGGTAAAATTTGTGCTGCCAAGGTAAACGGTGTCGTTATTGACGGAGATGGCTTTTGCTTGAATATAGATGGGAGCCCCATTTGGATACAAACTGACATTCACACCACTGGCCTTCAGGGTATTAAACCCATCGGTAAATTCGAGGGTATTGGTCATAGTGAAATTAACAGTCACGCCCCGTTTAACGGCGGCGATGAGGGCGTTCTCTATCGGTGTACTGTCCAACTGCTCTGTTTCAATGTAGAGTATTGTGCCGGCACGGGCAGACTCAATCATTTGGGTAAATTGTTTTTCTGCGCCTGGGGACCAAACCAACTCGGAACCCGGAGGTACATCAGCGG
>JGI24143J45723_1000378_pt1 | contig 23482 bp, 21 predicted proteins | sample BarGraIncu00432A_FD_45723 | JGI IMG/M metagenome (IMG submission 45723) | reverse complement strand
TTTCAGCTGTTCAATCGCCGCCGGGCGGTAAACGTCGCCCGACACCGTCAGCACTTTTTTATGGCGCTTTTCGATCAGGTGTTTGGCCAGCTTGGCGGTGGTGGTGGTTTTACCGGCGCCCTGCAAACCGGCCATCAGAATCACAGCAGGCGGTTGCGCGGCCAGATTGATGTCGCTGACCCCCTCGCCCATGGTGGCCGCCAGTTCTTTGCTGACAATGCCGACCAGCGCCTGGCCGGGGGACAGCGAGCCCAGCACCTCTTGGCCGAGCGCCTTTTCTTTGACGCGGGCAATAAAGTCACGCACCACGGGCAGCGCGACGTCGGCCTCCAGCAGGGCCATGCGCACTTCACGCAACATGTCCGCCACGTTGGCTTCAGTAATACGTGCCTGGCCTCGAATTTCTTTGACGAGGCGGGAGAGTTTGTCGGTAAGGGCGGAAGCCATAGAGAGTATTCCGATCAACGGAACCAAGGTTGGGGGCCAACAGAGATTGGCAATATGCAAAACGCTAAACTGTAGCCATGATTTTAGCCAGTGCTTCCCCCCTCAGTTTGACTTTGGCAGTTGCTGCCGCTGCGGCCTATACGGTGTCGGCCATTGGCGCCTCGCGCCTGGGCGCACGAACAGTACGGGTGGCGGTGCGGCTGGCCTGGCTGCTGCACGGCGCCTTGTTGGCCTGGAGCCTCTTCGGCGTTGAGCCCCGATTCGGCTTTGCGCCGGCTTTGTCCGTCACGGCCTGGCTGGTCGCCGCCGTGTACGCGATTGAGAGCCAGGTGTACCCGCTGCTGCAAACCCGCTGGACCCTGTCGGCACTGGGCGCCGTCGCGGTGCTGCTGGCAGTCCTGTTTCCGGGCAGCCCCCTGCATGCGAATGCCTCGCCCTGGCTGCCGCTGCATTGGGCGCTGGGCATTGCGTCTTACGGCCTGTTTGGCGTCGCCGTGGTGCACGCCTGGTTCATGACCCGGGCAGAAGGACGCATCCGGCTGGCCTCCGATCCCCACAGCGGCATGCCGCTGCTGACCATGGAACGCCTGACCTTCCGCTTTGTGGGCGCCGGTTTCCTGCTGCTGACGGCCACCCTGCTGGTGGGCGTTCTGTTCGAGCAGCAACTCTACGGTTCCGCCACGCCCTTGAAATGGGACCACAAGACTGCGTTTTCCGTCTTGTCATGGCTGGTGTTTGCCGTCCTGCTGCTGGGGCGTGCCCGTTTTGGCTGGCGCGGCAAGCGGGCGGTCCGGGTCTTGTACATCGGCTCGGGGCTGCTGCTGCTGGCCTACGTCGGTTCGCGTTTCGTCATGGAGATCATTCTCGGACGGTCGGTATGAAGTTCCTTCTGGTCATTTTGGTGGTGCTGGTGGGCATCTGGCTCTGGCGTTCCAACCGACAGGCCGACCCCAAACTGCATCGACAAAAAGCAAAGGCCGCACCGGAACCGCTGGACATGGTTCGCTGCACGCTCTGTTCGGTGCATGTCCCTTCAGTCGATGCCGTTCAGGGCAAAAAAGGGACGTACTGCAGCGCAGATCACCTTCATCGCGCGGAGCATTGAATGAGCCTGCCGCCAGAAGCGCAATCCTGGTTCGGTCCTTCCTTGCTTGAACCTGGCGCTGAACAGGTAGACAACCCCCAGGAGTTTGAGAGATTGTGGCGCGGCCTCATGACCGCACGCGTCACGCTGGGACTGGTGCTGCTATTGCTGCAGAGCACCATCTACATCCTGGGAGCAACCAAAGACAGCACGTTAATCCTGATTTGCGCGGCTTACTTTGCGGCGGCACTGAGCATGCGCCTGCTGGCCAGACCGCGCCCACTTGGCAAGACGTTTGATTCCCAATGGATCGCCACCATCGGCGTGGATATCCTGGCCTTCTCCGCCCTGCAGGCGACCCAGGGCAGCAGCATCAATTACGCGCCTTTGTTCGCCCTGCCCATTTTGATGGTGTCCGTTCTGGGATCCTTGCTGCTGGCCATGGGTGCCGCAGCGGGCATGACCTTGTTGCTGTTTGTCTACGCCGCATGGATGTCCATTCAAGTACCTGTGGACACGGCATCCCATTTTTTGCAGGCCGCCCTGACGGGCGCGGGCTGTTTCGTCATTTCATTTCTGGCCAACCAGATCGCCACCCGACTGGCCAACGTCGAGCTTCGGGCACAGCGCAGTCAGTTGGCCGCGCGGGTACAAAAACAGGTCAACGAACTCGTGATTGAGTCTTTAACGGACGGGATTCTGGTGGTCGACCAACGCGGTACCGTCCGTGCCGCAAATCCGGCGGCACGCCTGCTGCTGGGGGCCGAACGCGCACTCAAAGCCAACTCTTTTGATCTCGCCGCCCAGACTGGATGGCAGGGTCTGACCGATCTGATGCGGCTCAGTTTTTCCGGGCCGGGCGCCCAACAGGCNGAAGTCACCATTCACCATGCCGGNCNGGGCCCCAGGCGCGTGCGGGTACGCACCCAGCTNACGGCCACACAAGTTGGCAGTGGCGAGAGCCTGTGNGTCATGTTTCTTCAGGATCAGCGCGAGATGGAGGCCCGGATGCGAACCGAAAAACTGGCCAGCATGGGCCGCATGTCCGCCGCCGTCGCCCACGAAATTCGCAACCCCCTGGCAGCCATCGCCCAAGCCAATGCACTGCTCGACGAAGACCTCTCAGACCCGCAGCATAAGCAACTCACCCAGATGGTGCAGCAAAATGCCAGGCGGCTGGAAAAAATCGTGGAAGAAGTGCTCAATATCTCCCGGGTGCAGCACCATGAAAATACCTTGGCATCCAGTGCGCTGGACTTGAACGAGGCCGTTGAGAGAATTTGCCGTGACTGGCAAGGCCAGATGAAAAGCGAACACCGGCTGCGCGTCCACCTGTCGCCCCGCCCGATCGAAGTCAGGTTTGAATCGGAGCACCTGCGCCGGATTCTGGTCAACCTGCTTGACAATGCATGTCGCTATGCCAGTGATCAACTGGACGCCATCCAGGTATCTGCCGGCACGTCGACGATGGGGCAAGGCGCTTTAAGCGTGTGGAGCGATGGTCCACCGATGGATCAATCGGTTGAGCGACATTTATTTGAACCTTTTTTTTCTTCAGAGAGCCGTTCCAGCGGCTTGGGTCTGTACATCTGCCGTGAGTTATGCGAGGAGCACGGCGCTTCTATTGCCTACTACCGAACACAGCGAACGGTCAGAGGCAAGCCGGTCGAAGGAAACGAATTTCTTGTGATCTTCCAGACGAGCCCATCACAGAACGGCATCACCATGGCAAACGACAACACACCGGGAATACCATGGCTTCAAACGCACCGCTGAGCACCGCCCAGATCCTGGTCGTCGACGACGAACCCGATTTGAGGATGCTGTACGAGTTGACACTTTTACGTGAAGGCTACCGGGTGGAAACGGCCGAAAGCGTTGCACAGGCCCTGCAGCATTTGGATGAACGCCGTTTTGATGTCGTCATCACCGACATGCGCCTGCCCGATGGTCTTGGCATGGAACTGCTCCGGCATATCAAGACACAACAACGCGGGGAACGCTGCGTCGTCATCACGGCCTACGGCTCTGCAGAAAACGCAGTGGAGTCACTCAAAGCCGGCGCTTTTGACTACTTGACCAAGCCCGTTGATCTCAAGCAGTTTCGTGCCGTCATTGCATCAGCCGTGCTGGACCCAGCACCCCAGGCCACCAAGCCAGGCCGCGCCATTTCACAGCGAAGTGGCGACGGCGAGGGCAACGCCGTGACACGGCCCTCCACTGGCGACGCTGCGTTACGACGACTGGTGGGGGAGTCAAGCAGCATGCGAGGGGTCAAGGAACGTATCGTCAAAGTGGCGCGCAGCATGGCACCCGTATTGGTGACTGGCGAGTCTGGCACCGGCAAGGAGCTGGTGGCGAGCGCCATCCATGCCAACAGTCACCGCACAGGAGGTGCATGGGTCGCCGTCAACTGCAGTGCCATTCCGGAGAGCCTGCTTGAAACCGAATTTTTTGGGGCTAAAAAAGGCGCTTACACGGGTTCAACCCAGGACCGCGATGGGTTCTTCCAGGCCGCCAGTGGCGGCACCCTGTTTCTGGACGAGATTGGAGACTTGCCCCTCGCCATGCAATCGAAACTGCTGCGCGCTATTCAGGAACGCCGTATCCGCCCTATCGGATCGACCCAGGAAGAGCCGGTCGATGTCCGGATCATCAGCGCAACCCATAAGGATCTTGCTGCAGAAGTGCAGGCCGGACGCTTTCGGCAAGACCTGTATTACCGCTTAAACGTGATTGAAGTTGTGATCCCGCCCTTGCGGGAGCGGCGGGAAGACTTACCTACGCTGTGCACCGCCTTGCTGCGCCGGATTGCCAATGAATCGGGCATCCCGGTGCCCACGCTGTCTTGCGCCGTACTCGATCAACTCGCCTGTGACCCGCTGCTTGGCAACGTACGCGAGTTGGAGAATCTGTTACACCGTGCCGTCGCCTTAAGCGATGAAGATGACCTGCAGATTGAACCCTCAATGCGTCAACCGCTCATCCAGGAACCGGCTGTAATCACCGCGCCCCTGGACGACGATCAGGTCACCATCCCCAGCGATTTGCAAGGACATCTGGACAGCCAGGAACGCGAAATATTGGTCCAGGCACTGCGTGAAACCGGCTTCAACCGCACCGCCGCCGCGGCCCGACTGGGTTTAAGCCTGCGCCAAATGCGTTATCGCATCGCAAGGCTCCGTATAGAGACACCGCACAACAGTGAATCCTCCGATGAACCCGTCTGAACTGCCAAAAAGCACACCGCTCTGGATCGATGGCTGGTACCAATTTTCGGATCGGCTTGTCTCACCCAATTACGGTCCTCGTTCAGGAGGCGCAATGGTTGATCTGATCGTTCTGCATTGCATCAGTCTTCCCCCGGGTCAGTATGGTGGTGACGATGTGCAGCGCCTGTTCACCAACCAGCTCGACTGGAACAAGCACCCCTACTTCAAAAGCATCCAGGGGATGGAAGTGTCTGCCCACTTTTATATCCGGCGCCATGGCGAACTCCAGCAGTTCGTCAGTTGCAATGACCGCGCCTGGCATGCCGGCGCNTCCAGTTACCGCGGACGGGGCAACTGTAACGACGACTCGATCGGAATAGAACTTGANGGGGTCGAAGGNGAGCCCTTTGAAGACAGTCAATATGAAACGCTGGCNGGGTTGTGNGCAGCCATCCTGCAACACTATCCCATCGCNCATATTGCCGGTCATGAACATGTCGCGCCCGGACGAAAAACTGATCCGGGAAACGGCTTCAACTGGCCACTTTTGCAACAATCCCTGGGTTTGTCATCGCCCTACTTTCCCGATGGTCTTTTGTCGGAAAATATTTTCTGAATTTCTTTCTCTGTAAAAAGCACATTCTGGCGCTGGCGCTCTTCCGGCAGAACAGAAAAGCGAACAGCAGGCTGCATGCGGCACTGAAGGGGAAAAGCCTTGGCAAGGCTTGTATTTGCTTGACGCGACAAAAAATTCACTGACTTGACAACGTGATCAGCAGGATTCGCCTGGGCGCCTCATGGGCCATGACCAGCAGAAATCGGAAAGCGCCACTCGCTGGATTTACCAGAATTCACAAGGATTCCCCGGCCCGGCCAGATACACTACAGGTAGTGCTTGAAATCACTCAAGGCCCCATATATAGTGTGTCCTGCTGACAAAGACAACCCACCGCCCAGCGGATCCGGTGTTGCTCACAGAGACCCTAAATCCAAATAAAACACAGCTTCAGACGAGGAAACATATGCAGACCGCTTTGAATACACTACCCGACCTCCATACCGGTGTTCTTGCGCAGCACAGCACCGATGGCGCAAACAATACGGCGACTAATTCGCTGAGCCACTATCAGATCCTTCGCCGCAACGGTGCCGTAGTGCCTTTCGAGCCCAACAAAATTGCCGTTGCCATGATGAAGGCTTTTCTGGCGGTGCATGGCACGCAAGGCGCCGCATCGGCCAGCGTTCGTGAAACGGTTGACGTTTTGACGCAGGCCGTGATTCGCGCCCTGATGCGCTCCCGCCCGGGTGGCGGCACCTTTCACATCGAGGATGTTCAGGACCAGGTTGAACTGGGGCTGATGCGCAGTGGCCATCACGAAGTTGCGCGCGCCTATGTGCTTTACCGGGAAAAGCACAATCAGGAACGCGCCCAAAAAGTGACCCAGGAGACACCCAAGACACCTTTGCTGCACGCACTGGACAACGGTGAGCGCATCGTTCTTGATCTGGATCGCCTGAACGGCCTCATTCAATCAGCTTGTGCCGGATTGGGTACAGACGTCAAGCCAGAGCCAATCATGGCAGAGACGATGCGCAACCTGTATGACGGCGTACCCATGGACGAGGTGTACAAGGCATCGGTGCTGGCTGCGCGCACTCTGATCGAGAAAGATCCCGATTACACCTACGCCACGGCACGCCTTCTGTTTCACACCATTGCCAAAGAAGCCCTGGGCCGGGACGTGGTGCAAGCCGACATGGCACAGGCCTATGTTGATTACTTCCCCCAATTCATCAAAAAAGGGGTCGATAACGACCTGCTTGACGAAAAACTGCTTCAGTTTGACCTGCAACGGCTGGGGGCAGCGCTCAAGGCCGACCGGGATCTGAAGTTTGACTATCTGGGTCTGCAAACCCTGTATGACCGCTACTTTCTGCACGTTGGGAAAACACGCATTGAGTTACCCCAGGCATTCTTCATGCGCGTGGCCATGGGCCTGTCACTCAATGAATCAGACCGCGAGGCGCGCGCCATCGAGTTCTACGAGGTCCTCTCTTCGTTCGACTTCATGTCCAGCACACCAACGCTGTTCAATAGCGGGACCCTGCGTTCGCAACTCTCCAGCTGCTATCTCTCCACCGTGCCCGACGATCTGGAAGGCATTTATGACGCCATCAAGGAGAATGCGCTGCTGTCCAAATTCGCCGGCGGACTGGGCAACGACTGGACGCGGGTGCGCGCCTTGGGCGCCCACATCAAGGGCACCAATGGCGAATCGCAAGGCGTGGTTCCGTTCTTGAAAGTCGTGAATGACACCGCCGTTGCGGTCAATCAGGGCGGCAAGCGCAAGGGCGCAGTTTGCACTTATCTGGAAACCTGGCACCTCGACATCGAAGAATTCCTGGAATTGCGTAAAAATACCGGCGATGATCGCCGTCGCACCCATGACATGAACACGGCCAACTGGATCCCCGACCTGTTCATGCGGCGCGTGATGGAAAAAGGCCAATGGACCCTGTTCTCGCCCAACAATGTGCCCGACCTGCACGATAAATTTGGCGCTGACTTCGAAAAAGCCTATGTCGCTTACGAAGAAAAGGCAGCAAGCGGCGAGCTCAAGCCGGCCCGCACCTTGCCTGCAGCTGACCTGTGGCGAAAAATGCTCACCATGCTGTTTGAAACCGGTCACCCTTGGATCACGTTCAAGGATGCCTGCAATATCCGCTCCCCACAACAGCATGTCGGGGTGGTTCACTCCAGCAATCTTTGCACTGAAATTACACTGAACACCAGTGACACTGAAACAGCGGTGTGCAATCTCGGCTCGGTCAACTTGCTGCAGCACATCAAGGACGGCGCCATTGATCATGCCAAGCTGCAAAGGACCATCACGACCGCGATGCGCATGCTCGACAACGTCATCGATATCAACTACTACGCCGTAAAAAAGGCACGCGACTCCAATATGCGTCACCGTCCGGTGGGCTTGGGAATGATGGCTTTCCAGGACAGTCTGTATGAGCTGCGCATCCCCTACGCCAGCGATGCTGCCGTNGAATTTGCCGACAAGTCGATGGAAGCCATCTGCTACTACGCCTATTGGGCATCCACCGAGCTGGCGCGNGAACGGGGTCANTACNCCAGNTACAAAGGGTCGCTCTGGGACAAGGGCATTTTGCCCATCGACACACTGGACATGCTGGCGCGCGAACGTGGTGGCTATGTGGAAGTAGATCGCTCANCCACACTGGACTGGGACGCCCTGCGTAAAAAGATTGCCAGGGACGGCATGCGCAACTCCAACTGCACCGCCATCGCGCCCACCGCCACCATCTCCAACATCATCGGCGTGGACGCTTCCATTGAACCCTGCTTTGGCAATCTATCCGTCAAGTCCAACCTCTCAGGTGAATTCACCATCATCAACAACTACCTGGTACGCGACCTCAAGCGCCTGAAGCTTTGGGATGACGTCATGGTGATGGACCTCAAACATTTTGATGGTTCCCTGGATCCGATCGACCGCGTGCCGGCTGACATCAAGGCCTTGTACGCCACGGCCTTCGAGGTTGAAACGCGCTGGCTGGTAGAGGCTGCAGCGCGGCGCCAGAAATGGATTGATCAAGCCCAGTCGCTCAACATTTACATGGCCGGCGCCTCTGGTAAAAAGCTGGATGACACTTACAAGCTCGCATGGATTCGCGGATTGAAAACAACCTACTATCTGCGAACCATGTCGGCCACCCATGCGGAGAAATCAACCGTGACTGCCGGTCGAATGAATGCGGTGTCCTCCGGCAGTGAAACACACACCGGCCCTGTCGGCATGAGCGCGCTGGATGCTGCGGCGGCCGCTGCAAAAATGCAGATGGCATCCGGCCCTGCAACGGACATCAAGTTTTGTGGCGTCGACGATCCAACCTGTGAGTCATGCCAATAAGGTCTGAACCACTGTCNTATGCGATGTTGCTGCACAACACTCGACGACACAATATGGCAACGATGTGAATGAATACTTTTCAATTCACTTCGCTGCTCTCATAATCCGCTGATTGGAATTATTTATGTTGACCTGGGACGAAGAAGTCAAGCCCACCCCGCAATTGCCTCCTGCACGCGGCTCATCCAGCAGCCGTTCGGCAGAGCCCGCGCCGCTCCGGCAGTTTCAAGCAGTCCGCGTCGCGTCAATGCCGCTGACAAACGAATCATCAACGGCAAGACGGACGTCAACCAGCTCGTCCCCTTCAAGTACAAGTGGGCATGGGAAAAGTATCTCTCCAGCTGCGCGAACCACTGGATGCCGCAAGAAGTCAACATGACGCGCGATATTGCGTTGTGGAAAGATCCGAACGGTCTTACCGAAGACGAGCGGCGCATCATCAAACGCAATCTTGGTTTTTTCGTCACGGCAGACTCGCTGGCGGCCAACAACATTGTTTTGGGTACTTACCGTCACATCACGGCGCCTGAGTGCCGCCAGTTTTTGTTGCGTCAGGCCTTTGAAGAAGCCATTCATACCCATGCCTACCAGTACATTGTGGAGTCATTGGGCTTGGACGAAAGCGAGATCTTCAATGCCTACAACGAAATCAAATCCATTCGCGACAAAGACGAGTTCCTGATTCCGTTCATTGAAGCGATCATGGACCCGAATTTCAAAACCGGAACACCCGAGACGGATCAAACCCTGTTGAAGTCACTGATCGTGTTTGCCTGCCTGATGGAAGGCCTGTTTTTCTATGTCGGCTTTACGCAAATTCTGGCATTGGGCCGTCAAAACAAAATGACGGGTGCCGCCGAGCAATACCAGTACATCCTGCGCGACGAATCAATGCACTGCAACTTTGGCATTGACCTGATCAACCAGCTCAAGCTCGAAAACCCGCAGTTGTGGACATCCGAATTCAAGGCCGAAATCAAGGAACTGTTCGAAGAAGCGGTAGAACTCGAATACCGATACGCTGAAGACACCATGCCGCGCGGCGTGCTGGGCATGAATGCGTCCATGTTCAAAGGCTACTTGCGTTATATCGCCAACCGTCGTGCGACGCAGATCGGTCTTGAAACGCTCTTCCCCAACGAAGAAAATCCGTTCCCGTGGATGAGTGAAATGATTGACCTGAAGAAAGAGCGAAACTTTTTTGAGACCCGCGTCATTGAGTATCAATCAGGCGGTGCGCTTTCTTGGGATTGAGTTTATATAAATGACAACAAGAATTTCACAAACTGTTGATTGCCCCCAAGAGGGTAAAAGCTGTTTGTGCACCCGAGTTCATGGTGCTGGGATCGAACCCAACACCATGAATCGCTTCATGCACTCCAACTCGCATGAAGTGCTCTTTGTAAATTGATCAAGGAGAAAATAATGGCAACTGCAAAAAAACCGGTCGCAAAAAAGGCCGTTCCAGCTAAGAAAGCTGCACCAGCGAAAAAAGTAGTGGCCAAGAAAGCCGCTCCAGCCAAGAAGGCTGCACCAGCGAAAAAAGTAGCAGCCAAGAAAGCCGCTCCAGCCAAGAAGGCTGCACCAGCGAAAAAAGTAGCAGCCAAGAAAGCCGCTCCAGCCAAGAAAGCTGCACCAGCGAAAAAAGCAGCAGCCAAAAAAGCCGCTGCGGTGAAGAAGCCGGCTGCCAAAAAGCCAGCTGCGAAGAAAGCTGCCAAAAAGCCGGCCGCGAAGAAAGCCGCGAAAGCACCCGCTGCCAAGGCTGCTTCAACTGCCCCTGCTGCTCAGACCACGCTGAACCCGCAGGCAGCTTGGCCATTCCCGACGGCCAGCAAGCCCTGAACCACCGCCACGGTTCTGCTTCAAGCCCGATGCCGAAAGACATCGGGCTTTTTCTTGACCTCTACAAACCAAGCGCCTTCAAGTCAACCGTGGAAGCTGCTGACCGGGATCAAACACAAAGGGAATCTCGGCAGCTGCAAATTGCTCGGCGTACTGCAAGCGCGATGATGCCCAATTTGATGTCGCTGCGGGCGGCAACCGTTGTCAAATGCGCAAGTCCATGGCGCCGGGGTGAAAGCCGTTGATCTGGTTGTTGTCGCAATTTCAGGGATAAAACGCAAGCAAACGGTAGCCGACCACCCGGTCAGCCGTGCCTGCGGCCTTGACCACCATGGCGAGTGAAGCGGGCCACTCGGCGCCAGCCACCAGTGTGTCCGGGTGGCCACCGAGTTCGGTCGGGATGAATACACGCCGCACGACGGGTTGATCGAGTGAGTCGGTCAAAGTCAATTCGATGGCGGGTGCGGCCAGTGCGATGACTGCGGTATTTTTGACCGTGAAATTCAAACGGTAGATGTCCCCACGTACCTTGGTAAACGATGCGCTGTCAATCACGATGGATTCAATTCGTCGCAGCGGTGACAGGGTGCAATTCAAGGGGGCACACATCGCCAGCAACCAGGGCTTCAAGCCGGGTTCCAACGCCACGATCCGGTCGCGCTCATGAAACACAAGTTGTCCAGACAGTCCCAGCAGTAGCGCCAAACTCAGAAAAACCAAGGTCGCCCGCATGAACGGTTTGTGCCAAAAAGAGCCGTGTCTCTTGTCACGCAGAAAAGAAACATCGCTCAATTCAGCACGGAGCTCGGCTTCAGGGTCGTCGCGATCAGCATAAGCAACTTGGCCGGGCAACGCCGCCTCCGAAGGGTCTGACTGGGAGACCTCGGTTTGCGCATCGGGCAAACCCATTGGCAAGGAGATGACTTCATCAAGCGGCGAGAACTCATCCGGAATCGATTCCGGCGAAGCCCGCTCTGTCTCATCATCTGCCGGGTCGGGTAGAACCTGCTGCGGCTCAACCGGCGAAACTGTGACGTCGGTCGACGCTGTCGTTTCGAAATTTTCCGCCAGTTCATCATGCCGGGCTACTGGCAGAGCCTCTGCGGGCGGGGCCTGCAACAGATGAAGCGATGCATCAAATACTTCATCGCATTGACCGCATCGAACCCATCCTTCGGAAATCCGAAGCTGGTCGGGGACGACCTTGAAGAGGGTCTCGCAGGCCGGGCAACGTGTGATCAGGCTCATTTACAGCGAATTGTAGAGCCGTACCCGGGGAGACTCAGCGCGTCGCTGTCATCAATATCCAGCCATCTTCCTGATCGACAACTTTCAGCTGGCAATAGGGTGCGTAGGCGGCTTTCAATTCATCTGCCTGGCGCTCAAGAATGCCCGCCAACACCAGCGCGCCGCCCGGTGCGACACGCGACCACAGCAAGGGTGCCAGCACCTTCAGGGGTGTTGCCAGAATATTGGCCAGCACCGTCTGATAGACACCCGTCACGATATCGGGCAAACCGGCGTTGAGTTTGACGTCATTGGCTTGCGAATTCAGCACGGTTGACTCAACCGCCGCATCATCAATGTCGACCGCATCAATGTCGGTTGCGCCATGCTTGGCCGCACCGATCGCAAGAATTCCCGAACCACAACCGTAATCCAGAACCCGGCCCAGACCGTTTTCGGTACGGGATTCGTCCGGCCGGCCACGCTGCGCGATCCATCGCAAACACATCCGGGTTGTGGGGTGGGTACCGGTGCCAAACGCCAACCCCGGATCGAGCCGAATGATGATGCGCGCTTGAGCCGGCGGTTCGTGCCAGGTCGGCACAATCCAGAACTCCGACGTAATTTCCACCGGTGTGAACTGGGACTGGGTCAAACGCACCCAGTCCTGCTCAGGCACTTCCTGGATACCTAAAATTTGGCAGTCATGCAAAAAAATCCTGGGCCACCAACAGCGCCAGGGCATCTTTTGCCAACGCTTCAGAGGCATACAGCGCCAATATCCGTGAGCGCTGCCAGCCGTCTTTGGGTGGCGGCATACCCGGCTCGCCAAACAAGGCCTGCTCGGCATCGGTCTGGGCGTCTGCATCCTCCACACTGACGCTCAAAGCATCCAGCGCATCGAGTGCATCACTCAAGGTCTCGACCCGGTTTTCCGGGCACATCAGGCTTAATTCAAACATGCAAACCCTGACTCATCGCTTGTGCTGGCCAAGCCACTCTTCCAGATAATGGATATTGGTGCCGCCCGTCATGAACTTCGCATCCACCATCAACTCCCGGTGCAGGGCGATGTTGGTGTTAATGCCTTCCACGACGGTTTCGCCCAGGGCCGTGCGCATACGGGCCAAAGCCTGCTCGCGCGTGTCGCCGTGCACAATGATCTTGCCAATCATCGAATCGTAATTCGGGGGAACGAAGTAATTGGTATAGACATGGGAATCCACCCGTACGCCCGGTCCGCCCGGGGCGTGCCACATGGTGATTCGACCGGGTGAAGGAATGAACTTGTAGGGGTCTTCAGCGTTCACTCGACATTCAATGGCGTGGCCGCGAATCTCAATCTGGCGCTGCGTAAAAGGTAACTTCTCACCCGCCGCCACCATGATCTGGGTCTTGACAATATCAACCCCGGTGATCATCTCCGTCACCGGGTGCTCCACCTGCACGCGGGTATTCATCTCGATGAAGTAGAACTCACCATCTTCATACAGAAACTCGAAAGTCCCGGCTCCGCGGTAACCAATCTTCTTGCAAGCCGCGACACAGCGCTCACCCACCCGCTCAATCAGCTTGCGCGGGATACCCGGCGCCGGGGCTTCTTCAAGGATTTTTTGGTGCCGCCGCTGCATCGAACAATCACGTTCACCGAGGTAAACCACGTTTTTGTGCTTGTCGGCCAAAATCTGGATCTCGATATGCCTGGGGTTCTGAAGGAACTTCTCCAGGTACACCGCCGGATTGCCAAACGCGGCGCCGGCTTCGGCCGTGGTCATCGCCACCGCATTGATCAGCGCGGCCTCCGTATGGACCACGCGCATGCCGCGTCCGCCACCACCACCGGCCGCCTTGATGATGACTGGGTAGCCAACGGCCTTGGCAATGCGGCGGATTTGCACCGGATCGTCGGGCAGTTCGCCTTCCGAGCCAGGCACGCAGGGGACCCCGGCCTTGATCATTGCCTGCTTGGCCGACACCTTGTCACCCATGATGCGAATCGACTCAGGCGTGGGGCCAATGAACTGGAAACCGCTTTTTTCAACCCGCTCGGCAAAATCGGCGTTTTCGCTTAAAAAGCCATAGCCGGGTGAATTGCTTCGGCATCCGTCACTTCAGCCGCCGAAATAATGGCGGGCATATTCAGATAGCTCAGGGCCGATTGAGCCGGCCCGATACAGACAGCCTCCTCGGCCAGTTTGACGTATTTGGCCTCGCGGTCGGCCTCGGAATAGACCATGACAGCCTTGATGCCGAGTTCACGACAGGCTCGTTGAATTCTGAGGGCGATTTCGCCCCGATTGGCGACCAGGATTTTCTTGAACATGGGAATTGCCGGTTTGCTTACTCGATCACGAACAAAGGCTGTCCGTATTCAACGGCTTGCCCGTTCTCGCAGAGAATCTGCGTGACGGTTCCCGATTTGTCAGCTTCAATTTCATTGAGGATTTTCATGGCCTCAATAATGCAGACGGTCTCACCCACCTTGATTGAATCCCCGACCTCGACAAAAACCTTGGCGCCCGGGGATGCCGACCGATAAAAAGTGCCCACCATTGGCGACTTGACGGTGTGGAGGGCAACCTCTGGCACCGGCGCAGCAACCGGCGCCGCGCTCTGGGGCACCACAGCAGCAGGCGCCATCATGGCGACCGGCGCCGCGTATTGCTGCATCATGACACCGCCACCCTTGACAATGCGAACCTTGCCTTCTGCTTCTGTGATTTCCAGCTCCGAGACATTTGATTCCGACACCAAGTCAATCAGCGTCTTCAGTTTTCTTAGGTCCATAGGGTCTCCAACGAATTTCAAGTAATGACTGGCGAATTTACATTAAATTCCAACAAATACAGTCATCTTCTTTTATTTTACAGAATACCAGCATTCATTCCGGCAATTGCCATACGACCCATGCACATCGCAGGCATCGGGCTGGCACGCATTCACGGCAATTCAAGCTTATTTTAGAACTGCCCACGCAAGCAAATCGTCTGGCGTCACTTTGCCCATTTTACGATGCGCCACCAGCCCATCGGATCCCAGTACCACCGTGAACGGCAAACCGCCGCTCAAATTCCCGAGCGCCTGGCTAATTTCCATCCCAGGCAAGCCGGCCATTGCCACTGGAAAAGTCACTGGGGAACGTGCGAGAAAGCGCTTGACCGGCTCCAGCTGATCAACCGCCAAGCCAATAACTTGCCAGCCATTGGCTGAATTTTCCTGATAAAAGCGGCTCAATAGAGGAAGTTCTTCCACGCAGGGCGGGCACCAGGTGGCCCAGAAGTTCAACAGGACAGGTTTGCCACGCAGCGCGGCCATGCGCAGCAGGCTGCCATCGGGGGTCGCAAACTCCAGCTGCCAAAGCGCGGATTCGGCGGTCGGCGACATCGTTTGCGGCTGGTAAGTCTGCCAGGCCAAGCCAATACCACCCCAGCGCCGCGGCACCAGCGACGGCACCCACAAGCCAGCGCCGACGGTCCCTCGAAGGATTTTTTGCAGGATCAAAAGAATGCGTGGATTCAGTCATGCTGCTGATCATGCAACAAACGCCGAACCGCCACCATATCCCCGCGGGGCGTGCGCCCTTTGGCGTCAGGTCGCAGAGCGCCACGCACGTCATCGTGGTCGTGAATCAGCAAATGAACACCCACCTCTTCATTCAAATCCGGGCAAAAGGCATGCACGCTCAAGGCCTCGACCGATTCACCATGAAACCCGGTAACCGTGCGTGGCACATAGTCCACTTGATGGTCAATCAACGATATTTCTGCCGATTTGCTGTCATCGCAAAACAACTGAATGTAGATATCAGACAGTCGTGTCGCGGTGCCATGCCACACGGCGCCCCCCAAGTGGGGCCGAAATGCGGCCATGCGCTCCATCCAGACCAGGGCCAGGCGGCGCAACGCCAGCAACTCGCCCGGTTGCGTCTCACTGCAGAACAGCGCGATGTATTCCACCACGGCATCCTCGATCTCGTCATTGCCAGGCAGCGCGCTACGCCCCGGCAAACCCAGTTGCTTGACGGCGCGGCGCTTGGCCGGGCCATATTCGAGCCCTTCCTCCACCACCAGGCGGGCAGCGACTGCTGATATTTCTGATTTCAGGGTATCCATGAACCTCTATTTTGCCCCCCATTTCCACCTTGTTGCGCCGGCCTAAAATCCGGATCATGCACATTCATATTCTTGGTATTTGCGGGACTTTTATGGGCGGCCTGGCCGCGCTGGCGCGGGAAGCGGGCCACCAGGTCACGGGTTGCGATACCGGCGTCTACCCGCCCATGAGCGACCAGTTGCGGGCCCTTGGCATTGAACTGATGGAAGGCTTTGGCGCCGACCAGTTGACCCTCAAGCCGGACCTGTTTGTGGTGGGCAATGTGGTCAGCCGCGCCCATCTAGGCGATGGCACGCCGAAATTCCCCTTGATGGAAGCCATTCTGGATGCCGGACTGCCCTACACCAGCGGCCCGCAATGGCTGGCCGAGCATGTNCTNCAAGGCCGGCANGTCATTGCCGTCGCCGGCACTCACGGCAANACCACCACCACCGCCATGATCGCCTGGATACTGGAATATGCCGGTCTGCAACCCGGTTTTCTGGTGGGTGGCGTGCCCATGAACTTTGCTGTTTCTGCCCGATTGGGCGCAGGCAAGGCCGAACGCAGCGCAGGGCCGCCCCAAGCAAGTTCAGCCCCCTCGGGGGGCAGCGCAGCACACGCAGTGGCAAGCGTGGGGGCTTGTTTCGTCATCGAAGCTGACGAATACGACACCGCTTTTTTCGACAAACGCAGCAAGTTTGTGCACTATCGCCCGCGCACGGCCGTGCTCAACAACCTGGAGTTTGATCACGCCGACATCTTTGATGATCTGGCGGCGATCGAGCGCCAGTTTCACCACCTGGTGCGAACCGTGCCGGGCACCGGCCCGCATGGCTCGGGTCGCGTGGTGGTCAACGGTCTGGAGGAAAGCCTGGCACGGGTGCTCCACATGGGCTGCTGGAGCGAGGTGCGCAGCTTTGGCGCGGCGGTGAGCGACTTCACGGCCGCAGGTGAGCCACATGAGTTTGACGTGCTGTACCAAGGAAAGACTGTGGGTCACGTGAAGTGGGCCCTGAACGGCGTGCATAACCAGTTGAACGCCTTGGCGGCCATTGCAGCGGCCCAGCATGTGGGCGTGTCGCCCGAGGTCGCCGCCAGCGCTTTGGGGAGCTTTGAAAACGTGAAGCGCCGCATGGAAGTGCGCGGTACCGTGAAAGGAGCGGGCGGTAGCATCACCGTTTACGATGACTTTGCCCACCACCCCACCGCCATCCGGACCACCGTGGATGGGTTAAAGCGCCGAATCGGACCCAACGAGCGCATTCTGGCGGCGTTTGAACCCCGCAGCAACACCATGAAGCTGGGCACCATGAAAGCCCAGTTGCCCTGGAGCCTGGAAGACACCGATCTGGCGTTTTGTCACGGCGGTGGCTTGGGTTGGGACGCCCGTGAAGCGCTGACCCCGATGGGCGACCGGGCGCAAGTGGCGGACAGCATCGATGAATTGGTGGCACAGGTAGTGGCCCAGGCACGCCCCGGTGACCACATCCTGTGCATGAGCAATGGCGGCTTTGGTGGCATTCACCTCAAACTGCTGCAGGCGCTACAAAATAAATAGCTGCTTACGCAGTAGCGACGGGGGCTAGAGGCCAAAATACCTCTAACCCCTGCAAGTTAACGCGCCCGGCGCGCCTTGACCGCCTGCGACAACAACTCCAGCGACTGGCACGAGTCATCCCAACCCAGGCAGGCGTCGGTGATGCTCTTGCCGTATTCCAGCTTGGCCGCGTCGTCTTTACCCGGGGTGAACTTCTGGGCCCCCGCATGCAGGTGGCTTTCCACCATCACGCCGAACACGCTGTTGGACCCACCGGCAATTTGCGCCGCAATGTCGCGCGCCACGTCCAGCTGTTTCTCAAACTGCTTGCTGCTGTTGGCGTGGCTGCAGTCCACCATCAGGGTGGCGGGCAGCTTGGCTTTCTCCAGGTCTTTGCAGGCAGCTGCCACGCTGGCGGCGTCATAGTTCGGGGCCTTGCCACCGCGCAGGATGACGTGGCAGTCAGGGTTGCCGTTGGTTTGCACAATCGCCACCTGGCCATTTTTGTGGACTGACAAAAAGTGGTGCCCACCGGCGGCGGCCTGAATGGCGTCGGTGGCGATTTTGATATTGCCGTCGGTGCCATTCTTGAAGCCAATCGGGGCCGACAGGCCGGACGCCAGTTCGCGGTGGACCTGGCTCTCGGTGGTGCGCGCACCAATGGCGCCCCACGAGATCAAATCGCCCAGGTACTGGGGCGAAATCACATCCAGAAATTCGCTGCCCGCCGGCAAGCCCAGGCGGTTGATTTCGATCAGCAACTGGCGCGCAATGCGCAGGCCTTCGTCAATGCGGAAGGTTTCATCCAGGTAGGGGTCGTTGATCAGGCCTTTCCAGCCGACCGTGGTGCGCGGTTTCTCGAAATACACGCGCATCACGATTTCCAGCGTGTCGGCGTACTTCTCGCGCTGCACCTTGAGTCGGCGCGCATAGTCGAGCGCGGCGGCCGGGTCGTGGATGGAGCAAGGGCCAATCACGACCAGCAGCCGATCCTCCTTGCCCGCCATGATGTCGCGAATGTGGCGGCGAGTGGCGCTGATCAGCGACTCGATGGCGGTGCCGCGAATCGGAAAGAAACGGATTAAATGCTCGGGAGGTGGCAACACAGTGATGTCCTTGATGCGTTCGTCGTCGGTCTGGCTGGTGCGGTCGGCGCGGGGGGCGACGGGGTTCGCATGCCAGGCATCGGTGCTGGCAACAGTGGTTTTGGCATTCATGGTGAGGCTCCTAAGTCAGAGTAGTAAAGTCAAGAAAGCATAAAAAAACCGCCGGGGGTGCCGGCGGTTTTTGGAAGATCAGGACGTTTTCTTTGGGTACGTTCAGAACTCTCTACCGCCGCAGGCGCTTGAGAACCAAAAGTAGCTAAAGTAAAAACGGGCCGAATTCATAAAGTTGACTGTAGCACAGACCACCGCGGTGATCCCGGACTCAGGCCGTACCGCCCACCGTCAGGCCGTCAATGCGCAGGGTCGGTTGCCCGACACCGACCGGCACACTCTGGCCTTCCTTGCCGCAGGTACCGACGCCGCTGTCGAGCTTCATGTCATTGCCGATCATGCTGACGCGGGTCAGGGCATCCGGGCCGTTGCCGACAATGGTGGCGCCCTTGACCGGGTACAAAATCTTGCCGTTTTCCACCCAATACGCTTCGCTGGCGGAGAACACAAACTTGCCCGAGGTGATGTCCACCTGCCCGCCGCCGAAGTTGGTGGCGTACAGGCCCTTTTTGATGCTGGCCACGATTTCTTCGGGCGACTTGTCGCCCGCCAACATGTAGGTATTGGTCATGCGCGGGATGGGAACGTGGGCGTAGCTCTCGCGCCGGCCGTTGCCCGTGGGTTTGACGCCCATCAGGCGTGCATTCATGGCGTCCTGGATGTAGCCCTTCAGGATGCCGTCTTCAATCAGCACATTGCGCTGGCTGGTGTTGCCTTCGTCGTCCACATTGAGCGAACCACGGCGGTCGGCCAGGGTGCCGTCATCCAGCACCGTCACGCCTTTGGCCGCCACGCGCTGGCCGACCCGACCGGAAAAAGCGCTGGAACCCTTGCGGTTGAAGTCGCCTTCCAGCCCGTGGCCGATCGCCTCGTGCAACAAAATACCGGGCCAGCCCGGGCCGAGTACCACCGTCATTTCACCGGCTGGCGCCGGCCGCGCCTCCAGATTGGTGAGAGCGGCCTTGACCGCCTCGTCGACATACTGGTTAATGATGGCGTCATCAAAATAAGCCAGGCCGAAACGGCCACCGCCACCGGCCGAGCCCACTTCGCGCCGGCCTTTTTGTTCAGCGATCACGGTCACGGAGAGGCGCACCAGCGGGCGCACATCGGCCGCCAGCGTGCCATCGGCGCGCGCCACCATCACCACATCGTATTCACTGGCCAGCCCGGCCATGACCTGCGCCACACGCGGGTCTTTGGCCCGGGCCAGTTGCTCCACCTTCTCCAGCAACTTGACCTTGGCCGTGCTGTCCAGCGTGGCGATCGGGTCCAACCCTTGGTACAAAGAGCGCGCCGATGCTATCTTTTTAGTAGCCGTCTTCGCACGGCCGGTCTGGGCTACCGCCGAAATTGACCGTACCGTGCGGGCCGCATCCAGCAGCGAAGCTTCTGAAATATCGTCCGAGTAGGCAAACGCGGTTTTTTCCCCGCTGACCGCGCGCACACCGACACCCTGGTCGATGCTGAAGGACCCGGTTTTGACGATGCCTTCTTCCAGACTCCAGCCCTCGCTGCGGGTGTACTGAAAATACAGGTCGGCCTCATCCACGCGATGAGCCTTGATTTCATTCAGGGCGCGCGTCAGGTGGGATTCATCCAGGCCAAACGGCGTTAGCAGCAGGGACTTGGCAATGGCCAAACGTTCTAGGGTGGGTTCGCGGGAGATCATGGTTTGATTTTAGGGGTTAGGACTGCACCAGCCGTTTCGACTTGGCGATCGACATCAATATCCCCAGACCCATGCCCAGCGTCACCATGGCCGTACCGCCATAGCTGATGAAGGGCAAGGGCACGCCGACCACCGGCAAAATGCCGCTGACCATGCCCATGTTGACAAACGCGTAGGTGAAAAAAATCAGGGTGATGCTGCCCGCCAGCAGCCTTGAGAACAGCGTGGGCGCCTCCAGGGCAATGGCCATGCCGCGCAATACCAGGAACACAAAGCCGGCAATCAGCAGCAGATTGCCGAACAGGCCGAACTCTTCGGAAAAAGCGGCAAAAACGAAGTCAGTGGTGCGCTCGGGGATGAACTCCAGATGGGTCTGGGTGCCCTGCATGAAGCCCTTGCCCCAGAAGCCGCCCGAGCCAATGGCAATCATGCCCTGAATGATGTGAAAACCCTTACCCAGCGGGTCGCGCGTCGGGTCCAGCAGGGTGCAGATGCGTTGCTGCTGGTAGTCGTGCAACACCGGCCAGCGCACCCCGTCGGCACACAGCTGCGGCTCAAAACCCACCACCAGTGCCACACCGACCAAACCCAGCAGCACGGGCGGCAGAAGCCACTTCCATGACAGCCCGGCAAAGAAAATGACCGACATGCCCGCCGACAGCACCAATATCGCGGTCCCCAAGTCGGGTTGCTTCACGATCAAGCCAATCGGCACCGCCAGCAGCACCCCGGCCACGGCGAAGTCCAGCGGGCGCAACTGGCCTTCGCGCTTCTGGAACCACCAGGCCAGCATCAGCGGCATGGCGATCTTGAGAATTTCACTGGGCTGGATGGTGATGCCCACATTAAGCCAGCGCTGTGCCCCCTTTTTGGTGACGCCAAAGGCGGCCACCGCAATCAGCAGGGTGACGCCCAGCGCGTACAACGGCACCGCCAGCGACATCAGCCGCTGCGGCGGTATCTGAGCCACCAGAAACATGATGAACCCGGCCAACAGCATATTGCGGCCATGGTCCTCAAACCGGGTACCTTGATCGTAGCCCGATGAATACATGGTCAGCAAGCCGGCGCATGCGAGTATGAACACGGCAAACGCCAGCGGGCCGTCAAAGCCGCGGAACCAGGGCGCGATGCGCTGCCACGGTTTAGTTTTTCCAAATTGTTGCGCCATGCCCGGATTATCCCGCCACTGTTCAATTCAGCACGACTTCCACCACGGTGTTGCCAGGCTTGCTCGCGATGACCAGACCCGCGTCGATGGCCGCAGCCCTCTCACGCAGCGAGCTTAAGCCCCGACGCGCCACGCGGTCCGGCTCAAAACCGCAGCCGTTGTCAATCACCCGCAGCTGCGCGCCGCCCTGCGGTGTGCTGCGCAACTCGATGCGCAGCTGAGTAGCGTGCGCATGCTGCAGCACATTGGACAGCGCCTCAAAGACCATGAACTGCAGCTGTCGCATGGCCTTGTCATCCAGCCGGGCCAGCGACGGGAGCAGGTCCACATCCCACTGCAGCTCAATGTCCGAGGCTTTAAAGCGCGGCTCCAGCCGGTAACGCAGGTTGGCCAGCAAGGCGGTGATGTCGCCCGGCGGCAGGTTCATGGCATCAATCGACAGCTTGAGCTGGTCCAGCGCATCGCGCAGGGTGTGTAGCACCTCGCTGTGAGTCGCCCGTCCGGATTCCAGCTGCCGGATGGCGGTGCTGATATGCGAGCCCACGCCATCGTGCATATCGCGCAAGATGCGGGTGCGCTCGGCCGTTCGTTCCTGTTCACGAGCCAGTTGCTCGACACGCTGGTAGCTCTGCTCAAGTTTTTGCTCCTTCTGCGCCACGCGCGCCGCCATATTGGCCATGAGGTCGCGTGCCTGGCCGCTGGCCATGTGAAAGCGCATGATCACGATGTAGAGCAGCGTCAGTCCGAACAGCACCGAGCTGTAGCGAATGAAGGTGTTACCTCCATACGCCTGACTGANCCGGAACACATACAGATCGCGCATCCCCACCAGCGTATTCAACANCACCGCAACCGCCACCATTTTGTGCNGCAACGACGCACCGCGCGCCGCCTTCCAGATGAACAAAGAGACAAAGATCAGGGAAGTNAGCCCCGAGACCGCGTACAAAAGCGTCATCGCGACCGGATAACCGTACACCAGCGCGCCCGTGCCAGNGGCAACACTCGCCAGCAGCAACAGCGCCAGCCAGCGGCGCAGCCAGATGACTGGGCGCAGCCGGCTCCAGCCGGCCACCTCGACGCAAAACAGGGTCATGCTACCGACCCATACCATCGCCGCCACCAGCGCAACCATGCCCCACCACGGCCAGGGGAAGGGTGGGTACTCGATGATGGCGTCGCTGACGCTGACCGTCCAGCACAGTTCGGCCAGCGCCGCAAACAGGTACAGGGGGTCGCGCCTGAGTCGTGCGGGCGCAGCTACATCGACCTGGGTCGCCCACAAGGCGATGGCCACCACACCGATCAGCAGGCTCAGGATGACCACGATGAACGAGCCGGTGCTGCGCCAGTAGTAGTCGTGCAGATAGAGCGGATATACCTCCTCGTCCGGCCCCAAGGTCAAAGGCGCCAAACCGCCGCGGCGCCCCACATCGGCGCGGATATGCACGCGAAACAGGTTGTTGGTTCGCAGCAGGCCCGGCGAAATCAGGATATAGCGCGGCGCCTTCGCGAAATCCGGGCCGTTGCCGTGTTGCAAGTCGCCGTTGTGCTGCAACAGGGTGCCGTTGAGCCAGATTTCATAAGCATTGCCCAGCCGGGGCAGGTACAAGCCGAAGGGCACCGTTGGTACGTCTTGCAGCTCAAACAGCACCTCAAAAGTCGCCTCACCGGCCAAGCCCGTGTGATGGCGATCCCAATGGTAGGGCAGGCTGACCGTCTCGCGCGTCGTCTGGCCCTGAACCGTCACAGCGGCCTGCGCCTCGTGCAGTTCCAGCGGCAGGGCCTGTGCCTGCAAGGTCAGGCACGCGAGTAGCAGCCCGAACACGGACAACACCACACACTGCAGACCACACCACAACTTCATCATTGAGCGCATCTTAGCGCGGCCCTATCCGGCGCTTTTGCCACCGGTTTTGCCGCCCGTCTCAGTCATGCCGCGGCAGCAAACCCATGCGCGTGGCCTCGAACACCGCCTCGCTTTTGGAGTGCACGGACAGTTTTGCGTAGAGGTTCTTGATATGCGTCTGCACGGTA
>JGI24143J45723_1000377_pt1 | contig 23508 bp, 19 predicted proteins | sample BarGraIncu00432A_FD_45723 | JGI IMG/M metagenome (IMG submission 45723) | reverse complement strand
CCGGCCGCCCCTACACGAATGAAAAATCGAAATTTCACGACTGCGAGAGGATACCATCATGAGCAAGCAACCTGCGACCAAGCCGGCAACGGCTGAGAAAAATATCCCCACGTCAGCGCCGGGCAAGACAGCCAAGCCTAAGGTGGATAAGCCCAGGTCAGACTCAAATGAGACGGGCAAGGCCGGCGTTCCCCCCGCTGCCATGGGAGCGACCGTGCACGCCGGGGGCGTAGGGTTCCGCGTCTGGGCGCCGCATGCCCATCAGGTTTCCGTCATCGGATCGTTTAACGACTGGGATGGTGCCAGGCATCCTCTCAAGGCCGAGGAGAACGGCAACTGGTTCGCCGACGTGCCGCAGGCAAAGGCCGGAGACAGCTACAAGTTCCAGCTGGTAACCGATCAGGGCGAGTTCAAACGCATCGATCCCTATGCCCGCGAGGTCACCGGCTCGGTCGGCGATGGGGTGGTTCACGATCCGGGCTTCGACTGGGAAGGGGACAGCTTCCAGATTGCACCCTGGAACGAGCTGGTCGTCTACGAGCTGCACGTCGGGACCTTCAACGACCAGGTGGACGACGGGGCTGCCGCCCAGTTCGACTCGGTCGCCGCCCGCCTCGGGCACCTGAAAAAACTGGGGGTGAACGCCATCCAGATCATGCCGGTGGGAGAGTTCGCCGGCGACCGGTCCTGGGGTTACAACCCTGCCCATATCTTTTCCGTGGAACTGAGCTACGGCGGCCCCCTGGCCTTCAAGCGCTTCGTCAGGCGCGCCCACCGGCAGGGAATAGCCGTCATTCTCGACGTGGTCTATAACCACCTCGGCCCGAGCGATCTCGATCTATGGCAGTTCGACGGCTGGTCCGAGAACGGTCGGGGCGGGATCTACTTCTACAACGACGACCGCGCACTCACCCCGTGGGGTGAAACCCGCCCCAACTACGGCCGTGGCGAGGTGCGCCAGTACCTCTGCGACAACGTTTTCATGTGGCTTGGCGAGTACCATCTGGACGGGCTGCGCTACGACTGCACCCAGTTCATCAGAAGCGTCGACGGCTCCCTCGATAACGACATCCCCGAGGGCTGGAGCCTTTTGCAGTGGCTCAACTCCCAGATCAGCGAACAGTTCCCGGGCCGCATCACCATCGCCGAGGACCTGCAGAACAACAGCTGGCTCACCAAGAGCGTGGGAGCCGGGGGAGCCGGTTTCGGCTCCCAGTGGGATGCCAATTTCGTGCACCCGATCCGCCAGGCGGTCATTACCTCCGACGACCAGGAGCGCTCGCTGGCAGCCATCCGTGACGCGCTCTGCTACCGCTACAACGACGACGCCTTCGACCGGGTGATCTACAGCGAAAGCCACGACGAGGTCGCCAACGGCAGCGCGCGCGTGCCCCAGGAAATCAATCCTGAGGACCCCAGGGGTTGGTACGCCCAGAAGCGCTCGACCCTCGCCGCTGCGCTGGTTTTCACAGCTCCCGGCATACCGATGCTGTTCCAGGGCCAGGAGTTTCTGGAAGGGGAGTGGTTCCGGGATACGGTCCCGCTGGACTGGGATCAAAATGTTCAGTACCGCGGCATCGTGCGGCTGTACCGCGACCTGGCCCAGCTGCGACTCAACCGCCTCGGCTTCACCCGCGGGCTGTGCGGGCAGTTCACCCAGGTCCAGCACCTGAACGAGCAGGCCAAGGTCATCGGCTTTCACCGCTGGGACCAAGGGGGAGCGGGGGACGATGTCGTGGTCGTTGCCAATTTCCGTGGGGAGGCGCAGGACGGTTACCTCATCGGCTTCCCGGCGCAAGGTCAGTGGGAACTGCGCTTCAATAGCGACTGGGAGGGGTACAGCGAGGTCTTTGAGGGGCACCCGAGCTACGACGCCGTGGCCGAACCGGGCGAGTGCGACGGACTGCCCTGCCACGCCACCATCTCCCTGGGACCCTACAGCGTGCTGATCTTTTCTCAGGGTGTGTGATTTCCATTTTGCTGTGAAATAACAATCCCGTTCTTTTTGGTATTTTTTTGCGCCGATTTGTGGCAATTGTTTTTTTGGAGATTTTTTTACCGATAAGGACGGAACATGGCATCTTTGGATTTTGAGCAGGAAAAGAGCGTTTTCAGGGAATTTTACCAGGACAACCATAAACATTTTATTGCCGCCAAAAACGGATATATGGCAATTATCAGGACCTTGACCAGGCAGCTTGAAGTAGCCGAGGTCACCAAGATCGAAGGGCGGGTGAAGGACCAGGAAGAATGCATCAAGAAGTTTCAACGCAAATACCAGAGTAAGCTCGAAGCCGACGAGCAACCGTATGAGATCAAGGATTTCATGTCGGACTTGATCGGCATCCGGATCGTTTGCCTCTATGAGGACCATGTCTCGGTCGTGTCAGAGCTTTTGCAACAGCACTTCAGGATCCTCAACGTGACTGACAAGACCTCGGCCGTCGAGAGTACCGAGGATTCCTTCGGATACAAAGGGTTGCACATGGATCTGGCTCTGAACGCCGGAATGTCATCACTGCCCAAGTATCTCCCCCAAACAGACGGCTGCTTCGAGGTGCAGATCAGGTCCCTGATTCAGGACGCCTGGAGCAGGCTCGACCACAAGATCAAGTACAAAAAATCGATTCCCGTTGACCTCAAACGCAGGATCAGTGTCCTCTCCGCGCTCTTTGAACTGGCCGACCGCGAATTCAAGGAAATCCGCAATGCCACCGCCGACCTGATGCAGCAGGCGACGGTCGCTCCGATCAGTGAACCGCTCGACGAGGCCCCCGAGGCGCCGGGGCAACCGGTCACCGCGGCCGGGACTCGAGCGGTGAACGCCTTTAACTTTCTTCGTGTCGCGGGGCACTTCTTTCGGGATTTCAAATTCGAAGACAACAAGGTCGATGATTTCGTACAGGACATCCTGGAACATGACAGCCGTTTTCAAAGGTCCGATCTGCACCGAAGCCTGTACGAGAACCTGAAAACCGTCAGGGAATACCGGGAGCTGGTCGTGACGGAAAATCCCGATAAAAACTTTAGCCCCTATGCCTCGATCCGGCACTGTCTGTACCTTCTCGACCCGGAAAAATTCGCGCGGATTTTATCCAGGAGAAACCGGGAGCGCTTTTCCGAATGGTTGAAAGCCAACCGGAGGCAGCAAGTCGGAGAAAGAGCCCTGAGCGATTAAAAAACTGCCAGGAAAATCAGCAGGTTTTCTGGAAACAGAAAGTTAACGGAGCGAGTTATGTCCAGGATATTTAACAGAAATAGAATAATCGCCAGCGTCCTGATGCTGCTGACCTTGTTTTTGGGGACAGCCAGGGCGCTGAGCGACCAGGAAGGCAAGCGGATCGAATATCTGATAACTTCCGTGGAAAATCTGCCAGGAGCAAAATTCCTCAGAAACGGTTCGGAATACGACGGGAAGCAGGCCGGGTCGCATTTGCGCATGAAACTGGATAAAGCCGGCAACAGGGTGCGCAGCGCCGAGGATTTCATCACCCTGTGTGCCTCAAAATCCTATCTTTCAGGGAAACCGTATCAGATTGTGTTCTCCGATGGTAAAACGATCCCTGCCGCTGACTTTTTTCGGAAAAAGCTGAAGGAGTACCGTCCTTCGGGCCGGGGCAAAGGAACTACTCAGGTCCGCTAGTGGCGCTCAAGTGGAGAGGCATTGCATGCGTCTCCTTCACTCAATCACGCTCAGTTCGATCAGAGGGCGGCAGCGCTGAGACGCATGCAATGCGTCTCTACCTAAGGACTTGTAGCTGCATACGGGGCCAGGCCGGGCGCCTCGCAGCAGTAGCCGCGTGGTCAGCTGGACGGCTTTTCCAGCCAGAGTGCCTTGAGGGATAGATTGATGTCCGAGATGAAAAGGACCAGGGAAAGGATGAGGCTCAGCATGCAGAGAATGAACTGTGTCACGATGGCCCCTGCGACCGGAATCTGAAGCAGGGCGCCCAGGAAGAGGCTGATAATAAGCAACGCCGCCAGCAGAACACTCAACCCCGCGAGTGCTATGGCAGCCCTGACGAGATGGGCCCGTACCGACATGATCTTGAGCTGAGCCAGGATGCAGTCGCGTAGTTCGTCAGTTGCGCCGCGAAGGTCCCGGGTGAGGATGCGAACCCGGTCTATGATTCGACCATAGCGGTTGGTCATGCTCAGCATGATGAGGCCAACGCCGGAAATGAGAATAACCGGGCTGATGGAGAGTTGCAGGGTCGGGATGAGATCGGTTAGTGTCATGGTAGTGTCTTCCGTTTAAGCCGAAGGTGGCTCTCCAGCATCCTTCGGGCGGAGCAGGTTAGGGCGCCTGGCAACCACCGCACCCCTGCCAGAGCTCCGCCCGGGAGGATTAAAGTACTTTACGCCCCTGAATGATACGTAGCAACAGCACAACCACGGCAATGATAAGCAGGATATGAATCAGGCCGCCCATCGTATAAGCAGTAGCGATCCCCAAAACCCACAGCGCTATCAGTATAACGCAGATTGTCCAAAGCATGATGTTCTCCTCTTGAAAAGTGTTCGCTGTCGCCGCTTGTTTGGGCGGCTATTTTTTAATCAGCAGGTCGTTTTTCACCGCCTGGACACCACTTACGGACACGGCAAGCGCTCCAGCTTTGTCAACGCTCTGCGCCGAATCGACGAATCCGCTTAACTGAGCGGTCCCTTTGTAGGTTTTTACGTTGATCTGCAGGGTTTTCAGCGATGGCTCGTTCAAGATGGCGGCTTTCACCCTGGTGGTGATGACCGAATCATCGAGGTACTGGCCGGCGCTCTCAGGTTTCTGCTCGGCCGCGTAGCCAAGTGAAGCCGAAATGAGTGCGATGCAGAACGCTAATTGCAAGGTGCGCATAAGTTTTGCCATGATGTTCTCCTTTTTTCACTAGTTGAGATCCTGCCGTCCAACTATCTGGACTGGCACGACTTAGATGCTTGCAATTGACCGGCCAATAATAATTGATGCTTGGCAAGTCTAGACTCAACCTAAATACAGCACCTTAGCTCATAAAGAGTCCAAATACGGGGATCCGTAGACCGCACTATTTGGTGGAACCTCAACATGCTGTGGGGACGCCAGGAAGGAGGGGACAAGAGCGAAATGGATGAGATCGTATCTGGAGGTTGTTACTGAATAGGGTGGGGGGAGCCGGGGCGTATCTCGGCCATTAAGAACTGGGAGAGGTGAGGGAGGAGTGGTGCAGCCCGTGAACGGTTCCAACCATTCCTCGTTAGCTCAGTTTTATGCCGCCGATCTGGGTCTTGGAATCAGCTTTTTCCAGCGCTTGTTGCGCATAGTCCAGTAATACGTTGAGGCTGATATCCCCTTTTGTCTGGTTGCCGGCAAACCCGACAATCCCGTAAAGTGCGCCGACCTTGAGACTCTCGTCATTTATCTCGATGGACAGTTGGTTCACCCGCAGTTTAATGCGCTTTGCCACCGTGCTGGCGTCGCTGACGTCGGTTTCGGGAAGCAGCACCAGGAACTGAAACTCGTTCCAGCGCGCCACCCAGTCGACCTCCTGCCGGATGGAATCCTTGAGCAGGCAGGCTACGGCCTGTAGCCATTTTTCCGTGGCGAAGATCCCTTTGGATTTGCGAAACTCGTCGATCTGGTCAAACCCGATCAACATGACGGAGAGCGGGCGCTGGTAGCGGTTGGCTCGCTTGATCTCCAGCGGCAGGCGTACTTCCAAAAACTTCCGGTTGTGAACACCGGTCAGCACATCAATGAGGGAGGCCGCCTGCACCTGCTCGAAATGGGTTTCCCTGATGGCTTCCAGGGCGATGATACGCATGGCGGTCCTGATCCTGGCCTGCAGTTCAGGCTTATGGACCGGTTTTATCAGGTACTCGTCCGCCCCGGCATCCAACGCGGCGATAGTGTCGTTTTTACTTTCCCGGGAGGTGAGCATGATGATGTAGGTGTAGCCGGAGCGCGCTTGTTTGCTACTTTCGGCCCGGATTGCCTGGCAGAGTTCCAAGCCGCTCATTTCCGGCATCACCCAATCGGTAATGACGATGTGGAAACGATTCGATTGGTAGAGATGAAGAGCCTCTTTGCCGTCTTCGGCTTCCCAGACATTGAAACCCATGGTCTTGAGCATGTCAGAAACTATATTGCGGATCAGGGCATTGTCATCGGCGACCAGTACTGAATGTTTTGTCGCGTTATTCAAGGTGGTTCCTCCCAAAGAGTCAAAGTGGTTCATTATACCAGTTTTTCGTTTTTTGTAGTGTCTGTTCTGCAGCGGGGTAACTGATAGCATGAGTTATTTTTCATATTGATTGGAGTTTTTTGCTGAAAGCTTGAGGCGCGGACGGTATCCTGTCCGCAAATACAGTGCCAGTTTCTCACTGTTACGACGAGTTTGCATGAGCCTGATTCTTCGATGTTTATATGATTGCTTGAGCCTCCTCACGTAGTTACCACTGTTCATCATTTGCACTTTTGACATTCAGTGAACCCTTTTCAATCAGACGCAACGGATAGGCTTAGTGCCAGTATCTTGGGCAGGAAGCGCCCCCTTCCTATTTCAGTAGGGCGCGATTGTGTCTCAAATTTAAACGCCCTGCCGCAATCCTGTCGAAATCGTCCGTGACGTTCTCAGTAAGCTGGTTGGTAAACAATCTGCTGCGGGTGCCGAGCCGTCTCTCATTGATGAAATCGTCGCTGCGTCGGTCTCTTGTGTAAAAAGTGATTAACTGCTACTATTTATTGGTAGCGGCTTAGTCTTTGTTTCGCGAGCCGGGCTCGGCTCTGATATAGATGACCCGACGGATACGAGGTGCACATGGATATGATTAGAGAGAGCGACAGGGGCAACACGGCAGCCGCCGCACTGCGCCGAAATGCCGAGCAGAGGCTGCGGGCGACGCCCTCTGACCGGAAACAGGCTTCGCTGCCTCTGGAGGAGGCGCAGAAACTCCTATACGAAATCGAGGTGCACCAGGTCGAGCTTGAGTTGCAAAATGCAGAACTCTGCGAGGCCAGGGATGCGACAGAAGCGGCCTTGGATAAGGTCACCGAACTCTACGACTTTGCCCCGGTGGGCTACTTTACCCTCAATAGGGGAGGCGCCATCCTTGCTGTGAACCTTTTCGGCGCCAAGATGCTGAAAACAGAACGCTCCCACCTCATCGGAAGTGCTTTCAGGCTCCTGGTCGCCCCCGAAGCACGCAGCGACTTCGATGCTTTTCTGCGTCAGATCTCCGCAGGACAGGCCAAAAAAGAGTTGGAGTGCGCAATCGTCACTAAGGAAAGCGTCTTGCTGTATGTCCAGATTGAGGCCGTATGCTCCAGGGGTGGCACCGATTGCCTCATTGCCCTGATAGACATAACTGAGCGCAAGCAAGCTGCCAATGCCCTGATCGCTTCTGAAACGCGCTATCGCAGGCTCTTTGAAACAGCCAAAGACGCGATTTTCATCGTCGATGGCGCAACCGGGCAGATTGCGGATGTCAACCCGTCCCTCGCCGGAATGCTCGGTTATTGCCTTGAGGACTGCCTGCAAAAACAGCTCTGGGAGATCGGGGTCTTCACGGATGCCGAGGCATGCCGGCTGGCTTTCTTAGAACTTCAACGGACGGGATATCTGCACTGCGAGCAGCTGTCTCTCCAGGCCAAGGACGGAACAATGGTCTTTGCGGAGTTGGTCGGCAACGCGTATCGGGTCGACGGGAAACAGGTCATCCAGTGCACCATACGCGACATCACCGGGCGCGTGGAGGCACTGCGGGCGCTGCGGGAGAAGGACCGGCAGATGACTCAGCAGTGCCGCATGGCCGCTATGGGGGAGATGCTAGGCTTCCTGGCGCATCAGTGGCGCCAGCCCCTGAACCTGTTGGGGCTCAATCTTCAGGAACTGACCTTGTCCCGTAAACTGGGCAGTTTCGACCTGGATCTGCTTGACTGCAACGTTGCCAAGGCAATGGGAATACTCAGAGACATGTCGAGGACCATTGATTATCTGATGGCCTTCACGAGACAGGAGCAGGAGAAGTGTCTGTTCAGCGTCAACGATGTCATTGCCAAGGTAATCTCTCTTGTGGAGGCGCTTTTCCAGAGTCATAAAATCCGTATCGAGTTTGCCGCTGGCGAGGTCCCCGATAGTAACGGTTTCCCCAATGAGTTTGCTCAGGTCCTGCTCAACATCTTGGTCAACGCCAAGGATGCGCATTTGGAGCGGAAAACGGCTGATGCCTGGATAAAGGTGCATTCAGGGACCAGTGACGGCAGGGCCGTGGTAACCATCGCAGACAACGCCGGGGGGGTGAGCGCAGAAATCATCGATAAGATTTTCGACGCTTTTTCACCACCAAGGAACTGGGCAAGGGAACCGGCGTCGGTTTGTTCATGTCGAAAACGATCATCGAGAAGAACATGGGGGGGCGTCTCACCGTAACCAATGCCGGAGGAGGCGCGGAATTCCGGATCGAGGTGTGATTCGGGGTGACGCGGGCGACTAACCCGCACCTTGCGCTACCTGATTACGGCATTTTCTGAAGGAGCATCGCATGCATGCAGGGCACCAGATGGCCAGCAGTTACATGGAGCACGGTCTCTGCCTTAACTGGGAAAAGCCCCTGGTCGCACTGCATGTGGGCTCCGACCTTGTCACCGGCATAGCCTATTACTCGATTCCGGTTGCCATGTTTTACTTTGCTTACCGGCGGCGGGATTTACCCTTCATCAAAATCTTCGCCATGTTCGCGATCTTCATCTTTTCCTGCGGAACCACCCACTTCCTGGCCGCCTATACCATCTTCCGTCCGGAATACTGGGCCGAGGGGTACGTCAAGGCCTTTACCGCCGCATTTTCCGCACTTACGGCGCTGATATTCATACCCCGCATGCCCAAGGCGCTGGCCTTGCCGGATGTCTTAGCCAACCTGGCGGAGATAAAAATACTCAACAGCCAGCTCCGCGCCAAGAATGTCGAGTTGCAGATAGCGGACTTTTTTATCGAAAACTTCCACGATCCGGTCTATTGGATCGCCCCGGACGCCAAAATCCTGCGGGTGAATGCTGCCGCCTGCGCAGCCCTTGGTTACACGGGCGCGGAGATGCTTTCCTTCACCATGGCCGACGTGGATCCCCATTTCCCGCTGGAAAACTGGCCGGATCACTGGGAATCCTTGAAGGCAAAGGGTGCCCTGACGCTGGAAACACAGCACCGGGCCAAGGACGGGAGTCTGCTGGATGTCGAGGTCTCCGCCAAATACATCTCCTTTGGCGGACAGGAATTGAACTGTGCCATCGTCCGCGATCTGGCTCCCCGCAAACGGGTGGAGCGGGAGCTCAGAGCCAATGAGCAACGTTTGGCGCGCCTGTGCGAGATCTCCCAATTCCCGTTCACCAGCGAGCAGGAGTTCCTCGCGCACGCCCTGGACGAGGTGATCAAACTCACCGGCAGCAAGCTCGGTTATATCAACTTTTACAACGAACAGAGCCGGGAATTCACCCTCAGCTGCTGGTCACGCGGTGTGATACTGGAGTGCACTGGGCTTGGACAAGGTCCCGATTACCGCCATGACAGCAGCGGGCTCTGGGGAGAGTCCGTGCGCTGCAGGAAGCCGGTCCTGCTGAACGATTTCCAGGCCGACCCTCAGCTCAAAAAGGGGTGCCCTGACAGGCACCTTGGCCTGGTACGTTTCCTGTCCGTCCCGGTCATCATCGATGACGCCGTAGTTGCCGTGGTGGGCGTGGCAAACAAGGAGGGTGACTACACGGACACCGACGTGACGCAACTCGGGCTGTTCATGGATTCCGTCTGGATGATCACGCTGCGCAAACGAGCGGACGCGGACCGCATCAGGCTTGAGAAACAGCTCCTTCATGCACAGAAGCTGGAAAGCCTGGGCGTGCTTGCCGGCGGCATAGCACATGACTTCAACAACATCCTGGTGGCGATTCTCGGTAACGCCGACCTGGCGCTGATGAAGCTCGCCCCGGAGTCCCCGGTAACGGAAAACCTCCAGGCAATCGAGAAAGCCGCCGCCAGGGCTGCCGACCTTGCCAGGCAGATGCTCGCCTATTCGGGCAAGGGGAGATTTGTCGTGGAAGCGCTAGACCTGAACCGGTTGCTGGAGGAGTTGCTGCACCTGCTCAAAATCTCCATCTCCAAAAAGGCGGAATTGCACTTCCATCCTGGCCGTAACCTCCCGGCAGTGGAGGCCGATGCCACCCAGTTGCGGCAAGTTGTCATGAATCTCGTCATCAACGCTTCTGAGGCTATCGGCAACCAGGAAGGCGTCATAACCATTAACACCGGGTGCGTGGTCTGCGACCGGGCGTATCTGAAGGAAGTTTGGCAGGATGAGGAGCTTGCCGCGGGAACCTACGTCCGCCTTGAGGTGTCCGACAGCGGTTGCGGTATGGACGCCGAGACGGTTGCCAAGATTTTCGACCCCTTCTTTACCACCAAATTCACCGGCAGGGGGCTCGGCATGGCCGCGGTACTCGGAATCGTGCGGGGCCACAAAGGCACCATCAGGGTCTACAGCGAGCCGGGGAAGGGTACCTGCTTCAAACTGCTCTTTCCTGCCAGCGGGCGGCCCGAGACGTTGCCTGCGGGGGATAGCTCAGACGCCACCTGGCGCGGGAGCGGCACAGTGCTGCTGGTGGATGACGAGGAGGCGGTGCTGGCCACTGGCGGCAAGATGCTCAGGGAGCTCGGCTTCGAGGTCGTGACTGCCTGTGATGGAGAGCAGGCGGTCGAGAGGTTCAAGTCCTGCAATGATATAAAATTCGTTTTGCTGGATCTTACCATGCCTCACATGGACGGTGAACAGTGTTTCCGCACACTGAGAGCGCTCGACCCAGGCGTCCGGGTGATTATGTCCAGCGGCTACAACGAGCAGGACGTCACCCCGCGATTTGCCGGCCGGGGACTTGCCGGTTTCATCCAGAAGCCCTACAAGCTCTCGGAGCTTAAAGGCGTAATAATGAGTATGGAACCGCAAAACGACGCGGGCCCGCCCGGGAAGAATTAAACCCCGGCTGCAATGGGTGGCGCAGCCGTGGTCTCGGGGGAACCACCCCGTCGCCGAGGCGGGAGCTACTTTCTCAATGCCCTATGGTACCGGATATGCTAAGATAAAGAGAAATCAGCCAGGGACTCGGGGGGAACTCTTTAAGGTAGTTGGTGCCACTCAGGCTGCTGGTGACGTGTTGGCAATCCGCTATGATAACTGCTGCCCTTGGGGAGCTTTATTCCAATGGATCTGAGCAATCATTCTTACCGTAAGATAATCGATCATTTGCGCGACGGGCTCTATATCGTGGACCGGGAGAGGAAAGTCGTATACTGGAACCAGGCTGCCGAGCAGATTTCCGGATTCAAGGCCGGCGAGGTGGTCGGGGGCCGTTGCTCTGACAACATCCTTTGCCATGTGGATGAGAAAGGCGCTAATCTCTGCCTTAAAAATTGCCCGCTCGCAGCGACCCTGGACTCGGGGGTTCCCCACGAGGCGGAGCTCTACCTGCATCACAAGGATGGGCATCGGGTTTCGGTTGCCGTGCACGTCACTCCTCTGACCGACGAGCAGGACAAGGTGATCGGCGCGGTAGAAATTTTCTCAGACATCAGCAGCAAATCAGTTAACGAGCTGAAGCTGAAGGAGTTGGAAAAGATCGCGATGTTGGACAGGCTCACCCAGCTCGCCAACCGTCATTACCTGGAGCGAGAACTGGAAGCTTGCCTGGAGGAGAAGCGGCGCTATCGCATCCCGTTCGGGGTGCTCTTCGTGGACATCGATGACTTCAAGCAGGTAAACGACCGCTACGGGCATGAAGCAGGAGATCGCGTGCTTCAGTTCGTGGCCGGAACGCTTGGCTCGAATTCGCGCCCCTTCGACCTGTACGGCCGCTGGGGCGGGGAGGAATTCGTCGGCATCGTGCGCAACGTGACCCTCGCAGACCTCAAGCATTTGGGGGATAGATTGCGGACCCTGGTGGGGCAGTCATTTATCCAGGCAGGCGAAAAGAAGGTGCAGGTGACCATTTCTGTCGGAGCCACCATGGTGACGGAGACTGACTCGTGCCGCGTCCTGCTCCACCGCGCAGACTTGTTAATGTACCGCAGCAAGACCGCGGGTAAAAACCGCCTGACTGTTGGCTAACCAGATGCTGAATCCCTCCCCGGGCCGGTAGACCATGACGGCCAACTCCTTTCCAGCAGTGCTCACCCTTATTGGTACTACCTCCTGCGGCTTTTGTCCATTCAGCGCAGAATGTCGCGTCAGCAATTATGAGCACATCCAGTTTCCCCAGGACGAGACAGATTTGCTTTCATTATAAGTCGCGTTAAACTAACGGTGCGTTCCGAAGTATCGTATCCGAGTCACTCGACAGGAATCAAATACGGGGCCAGGGTCAGGTTCCACCCTCACTGGGGACAAGCCTTGATCACTTGATCCCGACGGCTCAACGGGTACTTGTGTCAAGTTCTCAAGACCTGTCCCCACGTCCCCTGTCCCCACAGTTCTCAAAAAAAGAATCGTTATGGCAATACGGCAAAATGACCGAGCCCGGCACAAACAGAAACTGGACCGTGGTCGAGATCCGGTTTGATTAGTTTGGTCAAGAGATCTGGAATCTGTGAACACTTCGTTTCCTTTACCCGCTCAAGGAGTTCCATGGTCGACGCGGATATCATAGTGGTCGGTGCGGGACCGGTCGGGATGCTGGCAGCGCTCCTGGCGGCGCAGGAGGGGCTACACGTCCTGCTGCTGGAACAATCGGCCAGGCAAAGTTACCAGTCACGCGCCATCGGTATAACTCCACCCTCACTGGAAATACTCGATCGCTTGGGACTTGCCGTGGGATTCATCGGGCAGGGCGTGGCGGTGCGGTCTTCTGAGGTTCACGGACGGGGTTGGCGGCTGGGAAGTGTTGACTTCAGCGGGCTTTCTGGCGCTTTTCCCTTCGTGCTGGCGCTCCCGCAGGACAGGAGCACGGCGATCCTGGAGCAGGCTCTGTTGACAAAAAGCTCCATACGTTTTTTGCGTAGCCACCAGGTAACCGGCTGCTGTGAAGAGGAGGGCCTGGTCAGGGTAAGCGGAAACAGCTCCGACAAAGGGGCGTTCAGTTACACCGGAGAGCATGTTCTCGCGTGCGACGGCGGGAAAAGCACCGTACGGGAGAGTTTGGGGATCGCGTTTCGGGGCGCTCCGGAGCGCTACACCTTTCTCATGGGTGATTTTCAGGACAGTACCGGGTGGGGGGACAAGGCACTGTTTTTTTTCACGCCGCGCGGCTCGGTGGAATCGTTTCCGCTGCCGGAGGAGAAAAGGCGCTACGTGGTGCGTACCCCTCGTTTCATTAAGGAGTATAGCAGCGATTACCTCGCCAGCGAACTGCTGGGTCGCGCCAGCGTCGACCTGTCCGGCGTTCGGCAATTTTGGGAGAGCGGTTTCGGCGTGCAGCGCTTTACCGCGGAGAGTTTCTGCCAAGGCCGGGTATTTCTTTGCGGAGACGCGGCACACCTCATGTCTCCGGTCGGCGGGCAGAACATGAATTCCGGATTTGCCGACGCTGAACTGGCAGTATGGCTCACCAAGATTCTGCTCGACAAGAGGGCACCGCTACTCCTTGTCAGCAGGCTTTACAACCGGGTGCGCCAACGCGCCGTGGGCGCCTCGCAGCGTCGCGCGCGCTGGATCATGCTGGCTGGCACCTCCGGTGGCCTGGTCTGGTCTGCCCTGCGGAACCTGGCAGCGCTGGTTTTTCTCCATACCCCGTTTCGGCACTTCCTGGTCCGCTGGTTCAGCATGCAATCTATCCCGTGCCGCAACTTAAAGCATGCCCGGGGTCGGTTTGAGAAGGAACTGAAACTGCGCTAATTTCCCCGAATTACCATCTAACACCGCCTGTGGCGCCTGGCCGGAGACTCTGTCATGCTGGACTATTTCTTTCCTGATCTACAACGGCGCAATACCTCCGACAAGGAACTGCTGGAACTTCCCGGTCTGGACCTGGATCTGACGCGCAGGACCATCCGGCAATTCAAGCTGATAAATTTTCTCTTTAGCGCCAGCCGCAGGATAATGCGCACGTATTTTTTCCCGGTCATGGAAAAAAATCCGGATCGATTGCACACCATGCTGGATCTCGGAGCCGGTGGTTGTGACCTTGCGATTGCTGCCGTTCGCGAAGCGCGCCGCCGGGGCTTGAAACTCCAGGTCACCGCGCTGGACAATGACCCGCGCACCCTCGCCGTCGCGTACCAGGCGATCCGGGACTATCCCGAGATCCGCATCATCGAGGGAAACGCCCTTGAGCTTACCCGGCTGGGAGCCTTTGATTTCATCTTTTCCAACCACCTGCTGCATCACCTGAGCTGGGATGAAATCGGGATCCTGCTGGAACAGATAACAGTCCAGACCCGCCTCGTTTTCGTCATGAATGACCTTAAAAGGTCGCCCTGGGCCTACCTTGGCTTTACCATCTTCAGCGTTCTCTTGACTCCCCGCAGTTTCCATCATCACGACGGCCGGCTCTCCATCAAGAGGGGGTTTTTACCCAGTGAGTTGCGGGATTTCCTGCGCGGGGAAGGTCCTGGCCGGGAGATTCAGACTGTGGAGACCTATCCGTTCAGAGTGCTCCTGGTGTATGGGTCCGAAACGGCCAAGGGCGACGGGAACTCTTCAGGGTGAAAATACTTCTCATCAGCACCAACCAAAATCGGCTCCCCATGCCAGTCATGCCCATCGGCGCCTGCATCGTCGCCGAGGCCTGCGAAGAGGCGGGCCACAGCGTGCAGCTTTTGGACCTGATGTTTGCCCGGGATGCCCTGGGTGCCATCGCGGCGGCCCTGACCGGCTTTCATCCCGACGTGGTCGGCCTCTCGATCCGCAACATAGACAATGTCGACATGCGAGGCTCGGTTTTCTTTCTGGATGAGCTGCGGGGGTTCGCAGCTGCGCTGCGACTTTCCGGCGCCCGAATCATACTGGGAGGGGCTGCGCTTGGGGTCATGCCGGAGCAGATCCTGCGCCTGGTGCCGGATGCCGTTGCTGTGGTCGGCGACGGGGAACTGGTCCTGCCGCAGCTGCTGGAGCGCATGGCGCGCGCGGAAGCTTTGCAGGGTCTGCCGGGGATCGCCTATCTTGAAGCTGGCATCCTGCGCCGTGAGTGTGCAGCATTACCGGCATTTTCGGCCGCCTGCCGGGCGCCGGACTACCAGCGCTGGCTCAATACCCGGGCCTACCGCTCCCAGATGGCGACGGCCACGGTCCAGACCAAACTGGGGTGCCTTTTTAACTGTGTCTACTGCACCTATCCTCTGATCGAAGGGAGCTGCTGCCGTCTGAAGGACCCGGAGAGCGTAGCGGAGGCCGTGCGGCAGCTTGCGGCCGCTGGTTTTCGCGATATCGAGTTCGTGGACAGCGTCTTCAACGCGCCGCACCGGCACGCCCTGGAGGTGTGCGCGGCGCTGGCCCGGGTGAGGCATGGGGCGCGACTCCAGTGCCTGGACCTAAACCCGCGAGATTTTGACGATGCCTTGCTGGGTGCTATGGAGGGGGCGGGGTTCGTCGGCATGGGTATTACCTTGGAGAGTGCTTCAGATCCGGTGCTGCAGCGACTGCGCAAGGGGTTCACCAGCCGCGAAGTGCACCATGCCGCGGAGGTCGTGCGCCGGCACCGGATTCCCTGTGCCTGGATATTCCTACTGGGAGGGCCCGGGGAAACCCGGGAAACAGTGCGGGAAACGCTGCGCTTTGCCGAGACCCAGATCCGTCCGGGTGACGTGGCGTTTTTCAATACCGGCCTGCGCATCTACCCGGGAACCGAGCTGGAAGTCATCGCGAGAGGGGAGGGGGTGCTTACACTGACTCCCGACGCTATGCTCGCCCCCGTTTTTTACCTTTCAGCAGAAGTGGATGCCGTATGGCTGGAGCAGGAATTGAAGAGGTCCATGGACCGCCATATGAATTTCATCAACATAGCCACGCTAAGTCTGCCCTTTTTGCCCTTTATCAATAAAATAGGGTCTTCACTCGGCATGAGTGCGCCGCACTGGAGACACACCCGGGTCCTCAGGCGAGTCCTTCGCTTTGCCGGCATGGATGTGTGATTCAGGGTTAAAGTCAAAAGCGACAGCTGCGGCGACAGGCAGCTAGCCTAAAGTTTCTCCTTTGACTACCCAATTCGACTGTGTCTTGATTACTTTCAGTTTAGTTATATGATTGTGTCGTATTCACAGTGATACAACCTTACTTGAGAGATTTAGGTTGTTTCCAGAGACTGCCGCTGCCTTTGCCGCATTAGAGGAACCAGGGGATGTCATTTTAGATGCTAAATTATCAGGCCGGCAATTTCCCTCAATAATCGTTCTTGAGTTTTAATCAGGGCGGAATAAACTTCGTCGCAACATTGTAGATTTGCGGTCAGGTGCGTTGCCAGCAGGTATCTCTTGTTTGACGCGATGGCGCTCTCTAACCTGAGGTATTCATCCTGCATGTCTTTCTGTTTTAAAAGGTTTTCCATTTTGACACCCCTCAGACCCGCTCTATATTAATTTTACTTCTGTAATGCCTGCATTCTTTGTAAAGGAATCACAGCAAGTAACATACCAGTAAACCCTGAATGCTTCGCGAATGCAACTAGCTGATATAACAACGCTGAGTAGAAGGAAGGCCAGCGGAGTAACTATGAACTATTTAAGGGATTCACCATATCTGGCGTAATTGTCATTATTGACGGATTTTACTGAAGCGCGTTTTGTTTTTTACAGCCGGCCCCCGTTCGATAAAATCTCAGGCGCAGGCAAGTTAAGCATCTGCTTGCAGGCGGACAGGTGGAAAAATGGCAGTTGTAAGCAACCAGAATACAGCTCAGAGCAAGCAACACACAGGTCAGGCATTTGTTGCTTCTGTCGCGTGTGTCGTTCCACCCTACAGCGCAGATCAAAAATTTGCCGCGCAGCTGATGAAAAAACTGTACGGGCAGAAGCTGACCCAGCGAAGCATGGGGTTGATACGGGCGACCTTTTCGCACCCAAGTATTCAGAAGAGGCATTTCGCGCTCGATGACCCGGCCTCAGTTATCGACGAGTCGCCTGACCAGCGTATTGCGAGGTTCACTGAGAAGGCGATCGAACTCTCCGCGCAGGCGGTCAGCAAAGCGCTGGATCAAGTGGGATTATGCGTTCAGGACGTGACGAGTCTGGTAGTCAACACCTGCACCGGGTACATCTGTCCCGGTATTTCGACCTATCTCATAGAGCGGCTGGGGCTCTCTCGTAGCACCAGGGCGTACGACCTGGTCGGCAGCGGCTGCGGGGGAGCCATACCCAATCTCCAATTAGCCGAATCGCTGGTGAAGTCCCAGGGCGGCATTGTCGTGAGCGTATCGGTGGAGATTTGCAGTTCGGTCTTCCAGATGGACAACGATCTGAGTCTCATCCTCTCCAACGCGCTCTTTGCCGACGGTGCTGCCGCCGCCGTGCTTTGGGACAAACCGGAAGGGTTCGAGCTTGTTTCCAGCGCCGGGCGCTACGTGCCGGAGCATCGGGAAGACATCCGGTTCATTCACAAAGGCGGGCAGCTCCATAACCAGCTTTCCACGGATCTGCCGGACAAGGTCAAAGTGGCTGCGGCTGCTGTGGTTGATGATCTGCTATGCTCCCAGGGTTTGCAGGCTGGCGACATCAAGCACTGGGCCTTTCACACCGGCGGCGAGAAGGTCATCAACGCGGTGCGGGACGCGGTCGGCGTGAGCGAGGAAAAGCTCCGGGCAACGCGCGCGGTCCTGGCGCAATACGGCAACATGTCGTCGCCCACGGTCTGGTTTGTCTTGGAGGAAATCATGCGAGGCGGCATCTCAGCCGGGGAGCTGTGCGTCATGGTAGCGTATGGTGCCGGTCTCTCGGCTCACGCCTGTCTGCTGAGGAAAACCTAAAAGACAAATACTTAAAGCAAAGCCTTAACGCAAAGACGCTAAGACGCAAAGACCCAAAGGAAAAACTTTAAAATCAAGGGGGAGTCAAAGAAATCGTTTTGGAGGATTACCCTTGTTTCGCTTCGCCTTGTTTCGAATTGCTTCGCCTTGCTTCTCTCTGCGTCTTTGTGTCTTTGCGCCTTTGCGTTAAGTCTTGTAGCGCCTTTGTCATAAGCTTGAAGCGTCTTTGCGTTGAGGCTTGCAGCGCCTTAGAATCTGTGCCTGGACCGGAACTGATCCCCGAGAAACCATCCCCTGAAAAAGTCAAAGTTGTTCAACAGCACCTTGAGAACTCCCTTCTCCCTTTTCCTGACAAAGTAATTCCCCCTGAAGAGCGCCGGAGAGAAGAAAATCTTGATATTCTCCCAGTTCATGATGCGGTTTAACTGCCGGTTGGTCAGCTTCCGGGTCCTGACGTTGCACATGAAACCGGTGTATCTGCTCAGGTTGTCCTTGTTGGTGACCAGACCTGCCGCCAAAAGTTCTGCGCGAATTCGGGTTCCGGGGTAGGGGGTTACGCACTGGACGTAGGGGAGGTCCACCCGCAGCCTTTTGGCGGCGCGGAAAACCTCCCGGATGTCCTCACTGTCGTCATCGGGGTTGCCGATGATGAATCCCCCCATGACGCCGATGCCCTCGGCGCGTAAGCGGTTCACCGCCTGCTCGGTCTTCTCGCGGATGTCTCCTTTGTGCAAAAACGCCAGGTTCTTCATCTGCACCGCTTCTATCCCGAGGAAAACCATGATGAAGTTGGCCCGCGCCAGCGCGGGGATCAGTTCCGGATCGGCCACGATGCCGGCAACCGAGGCCTGAACCATGTACTCCATGCTGTTCAGCCGGCTTTCCACGATGGCTTGCGCGATTTTCCTGAAGCGGGTGGCGTCGAGGGTTATGTTGTCGTCCACCAGCAGCACGGATTGCGTCCCGCGTGCCTGCAGCAGCTTCAGGTCGCTGATTACCCGGTCGATGGCATAGCAGCGAAAATTGGAACCGTACATGCCGGTAATGGAGCAGAAGGAGCAGGGCATGGTGCAACCGCGTGAGGTCTCGACACAGTCGAGCTTCTTGTTGAAGTAGCTGAAGTTGTCAAGCAGGCGGGCGTCTCTGTTGGGAAGCGGCAGAGACTGGACATCCAGAAGCTCCCCGGGCGGGTTGTGACAGAAAACGCCGTCGCGAGGATAGGACAAACCCGGTACTGTCCCCAGTTCCCGCTTGCCCTCCAGTGCCTTTATCAGTGCGGGCAGGGCATGCTCACCTTCTCCCCTGATAAGATAGTCGAAAGGCTGACCGGTTCCTTGAGTTAATTCTTCAGAAGCGAGGCTGGCATGGTAGCCCCCAAGCACAATGGGCGCCCCCGGGGCAAACTCGCGGCAAATCGACATGACCTCCAGGGCGCTTTGGTACTGGAAACTCATGGAACTTACACCGATCAGTTCGGGGCGGAACTCTGTCAGTAACTTCTTCAGCCAGGAACGGATATTCTTATGAACCAGCACCAGGTCGGCAATCCTGACTTCGTGATCAGTCAGATGTGCCGCGATGGAGCAAAGGCCCAGGTTTGGCACCTTGATTATCCGGTGGAAGTTATTGGCAGCATCTGGCATGGCAAGGAGTAGTACTTTCATGGTTTCATCCCCATAACCTACCGATTGTAAGAGTATTCCCCTTCCGTAAACGCTCATTATACCATTAGCGCCTTTCCTTTCAAGAGACCCAACAGATGAAATGTGACTGTTGAATCCTTTCCTAAGGTGGCGAGGAGGCAAGGCAACAACGCAATAACTTGCCCTGACAGCGGTCTTTGCCAGATTTGACTGTTGGGCTGGAACTGAATGAGCTGAATTGTTGCAGCTCACCAAGATTGAGCCCGTTCCGGCGACAAACCATAACGACACTAAATGCATTGGTATTGTCTAATGTTTCGCCTCCTATATACTTAATTCATAGGCCTTGTTGTGCGAATAAATGCTGGGGAGTCTCCGATAAACACGAGGGAAACCGGGTGACGAGGAGACCTGCCCTGAAATGGGGATAAGAGGAGGTGAGGTGCCTTTAGCTCTGAACCTTTGAGGTTCTGATTGCGCTGCTGCCGTTTTTTTCACTTGGGTGGTGCAGCGTAAAGGAACCAAATGAGGTGGTGCGTCGTTAACGCGCCTTGGGGGCCGTGATGGGGAAACGTCTAATGAACTTTTGCGCCGCATATGTTGCTGGTAGTTTAGGCTTAAGCGCCTGGGGTGATCCCGGAAATCGGGTAAAGGTTGAATCGATGGTGGGAAAATATGATGGAGTGATTCAAGTGGTAAAGGCAGGCGCCGTCGAACACGCCTATCAGACAGAAATAGTGTCAGTTGACCGAAAAGGTAAAACGGTGTCATTGACCGCATACTGTCCTGATTGTGAAAAGAAGGTGCTGATAAGGACCAATTGTCAGATCACCGAGGCTGGAGCCAGCGTCAGTTTCATCTGCAAAGGACCCAAATCAGACGAAGTATATACCTTCAACGGGAGAGGGCTGCAAGCAACTGGATTTGGCAACCATTATCCCTACGCCATAAATGTAACAAAAGTCAGATAAATGCCTTACTCTCGGGCTGGAGAGCTGTCGTCCTCTGCTGACGGCAAGATGGCGAAGTCCTCCCTCTCTACATGCTGCGCAGAAGGTTGACTTTCATTGTGCACCAGCGTCCTTAACTTTTCCAGGGCCTTCGATTCAATCTGACGGATCCTTTCCCGCGTCACGCCGAAGCTTTTGCCGATGGTATCGAGAGTCTGGGAGGGGGTGTCGTCCAGGCCAAAGCGCAGCGTCAGGATGTTCTTGTCGGTGCTGGAAAGGGTTTCAAACCACCTGGAAACCAATTCGTATCTGTTGAGATTCTCGAAATGTTCATCAAGTGCCACATTTGTCGTGTCCTCGATGATGTCACTCAAGAAAAATTCGGAGTTATCCCCCATAGGCTGATCGATGGAGAAAGTTTTCTTCAAAAGTACCAGCAGACCGTGGACGCGGGTAAGTTCCACGCCCAAGTGGTCGGCCACCTCCTGAGCGGTGGGTTCCCGGTTCAATTCGCGCATCAGAAAGCGGTTTGCCCGTGCCATCTTGCCGAGCAGGTCGGAAACATGCACCGGAAGGCGAATGGTGCGCGACTGGTTGGTCAAAGCGCGCTCTATGGACTGCCTGATCCACCAGGATGCGTAGGTAGAAAAACGGCACTCCTTAGAAAGCTTGAAGCGATCCACCGCCTTGATAAGCCCGAGGTTTCCCTCTTCGATCAGGTCGAGAAACGGCAGGCCCTTGTTCAGGTAGCGCTTGGCCATTTTCACCACGAGGCGCAAGTTGGAAACGATCATGACTGCCCGGGCTGCCTGGTCGCCGAGCTCAATTTTTTCGGCTATCGCCCGCTCCTCGGCGGCGCTTAAAAGCTTATTTTTCTGGATGTCACGCAGGTAGATTTTTGCTGCATCCTCGAAATGCTCAGCCGCCGCAGCTTTGATCTCCTCCTCGGGTTCGTCCGACTCAGTTGCACCAATTTCTGCTATTTCGGTGATTTCACCAATTTCCGCAATTTCGGCTAGTTCCAGAGCGTCCGGTTCCCGATCACTATCTTCTGAAAAATCTTCGTTACTCACCAAGCCTCCTCAGATCCCGGACAAAAGTCGCCGCTATCTATTGCTGTAGCACTCGCGCTTGCAGTCATGTTGAGATCGCGGCGCGTGCAGATGGTTTGAGTTTAGCAGGGGAGGTCAGACGGCAATAAAAACGGGGCGGCAACTCTGACTGAGGCCCCGCAGCAGGAAGGCCGATGGTGCCGTTCCTCTTGCATCGCAGATGAAAAGAGTTCAAAAAAACTGCCTGCTACTGTTCCGCTCCTTTGGCCTTTTTCCCGGTGGCTGAGCTAAAACATGAATCCAGTGTAAGGCAAGTCTTAAGGAAAGCAAATAAGATAATTACAATGAGTGAGCGCGCTGTAGCTTTGCTAAGCGCTATTGGGTGGGAATAAACACGGCAGATGGCGTAGCGTTCCACCCTTGCCGGGAAGCCGAAACGCCGGGAGCTTGCCTGGGTGGTCGTTCTCGCCTTGGGACGCGGTGAGGAGGCACTGCAGGGGCTGGAAAAGATGGAGGTGCCAGCAACAAGGGAAGGGCCAGCAAAAAGGGAAGGGCAACTAGCCAATTGTCTCCAACGGCCGGGCACACGGGAAGGCTCGCGTGGCGAGACAGGGGGGGCTTCGTCCCAGGGACGCACTCCCCTGTCTCTCTAACGTTCGGCTTCCCCCTATTTACACAGGGGGGACAAGGCTCCATCCTAACGGCGCTGCGCAAGGGGGGGCGTTTATGCGATTTAACGTCCGAGTTTTGAATAAAAAGTCTCCAGTAGGACCTACTCCCCCCGAGGAAAATCAGCACCTCGGGAAATCGCTTCCCACTCTTTGAACTCCCTGCCCAGGACTTCGAGCTTCGCCATTGCCGCCTCGTAGGCATCATTGCCAAGCAGCAGGTGCTGCGGTGGGGTGTGGGATTCGACAGCCTTCAAAATCGCATCGGCAGCCCGCACCGGGTCGCCTGACTGCTCCCCGGAGATGGAACGCAGTTGTTTGCGCACCGCTCCCGCCGTCTTTGCGTAATCTTTGATTTGCTGGTGGCTTTCGTTTGCGGAACGCCCGGCCCAATCGGTGCGAAATCCACTGGGCTCGACCAGCATGACCTTGATGCCAAGCGGTTCCACTTCCTGCGCAAGGGCCCCGGACAAGCCTTCTACGGCAAATTTAGTCGCGTTGTAATAGCCGAGCGCCGGAAAGGAACAAAGTCCGCCTATGGAAGAAAAATTGATGATGAATCCCGAGCGCCGCTTGCGCATGCCGGGCAAGACCGCTTGGATCATGCGGCCCAGGCCAAACACGTTGATGTCGAACATGCGCCGTACCTGGTCTTCTTCGCTTTCCTCCACAGCTGCAAAGTAGCCGATTCCGGCGTTGTTCACCAGGACGTCGATGCGGCCGAAGGCCTCTTCCGCCGTCCTGACGGCTTGCTCGACCTGCTCCTGAACGGTTACGTCCAGTTGGAGCACCATGGCGTTTCTTACCTGGGCCAGATCCTTCACGTCATCTGTGTTGCGTGCAGTCACGATCGTCGTATAGCCGTGTTCCAGCAAATGCATAGCGAGTTCGCGGCCAAAGCCTGTCGAGCATCCGGTAATGAACCAGACCGGTTTGTGGGTTGCTGCGCTGGTTAGGTGTGTCATTGTCGTATCTCCTGGAAAGAATGTCGTTAATGTTGGCTTTAGGCCGGATCACGATAAGAGTCCTCACCTTTAAGGGGCGGGTAGGGGTGGGGATGGGTGTGCTTGCCTCCGCTTTAGGGCGCGATGCGCACCAGCTTCTTGTTGACGAATTCCTGGATGCCCTGGCTTGCCAGCTCCCGGCCGTAGCCGGAATTCTTGATGCCGCCAAAGGGCAAATCCGGCGCGGTCCAGGTCGGGGCGTTGATGAACATCATCCCCGTGTCGATGCGGCTTGCCAGGCGCTTGCCTCGCGCGACATCTGCGGTGAATACTGATCCACCCAGGCCGA
>JGI24143J45723_1000376_pt1 | contig 23512 bp, 24 predicted proteins | sample BarGraIncu00432A_FD_45723 | JGI IMG/M metagenome (IMG submission 45723) | reverse complement strand
GCCCGGGCGATGGCGACCCGCTGGGCCTCCCCTCCCGAGAGCCATTCCACCCGGGCCTGGGCGCGGTGGGCGAGACTGAAGCGCTCCAGGATGGCGAGCGCACGGTCGCGCAGTTCGCCAAACGGCTCGCCGTCGGGATAGGCGGGGAGCATGACGTTTTCCAGGGCGCTCACGCCACGAATCAGATTGAACTGCTGGAAAATGAAACCGAAGGTGCGGCGCCGGATCTGGGTCAGGAAGCGCTCCGGGAGGCTGGTTATCTCACGGTCGTCGAGGTAAATGCGGCCGGAACTGGGACGCGCCATGCACCCCATGAGCCCCAGGAGCGTGGTCTTGCCGGAACCGCTCGGCCCCTTGAGGACGGTCACCTCGTGCGGACGGATGATCGCGGATACGCCGCTTACCGCGGTGAACTCGTTGTGCCGGCCGCTGTTAAAGGTCTTGGTGACGTCGGTTACTCGAATCATGTTGCCTCCGCTCTAGCGCATGACTGCATCGGGGTCGATGGTGGCAGCCCGCCAGGACGGCACGATGGTAGAAAGGGTGTAGGGGACGACGGTCAGGAACATGAGCACCACGACGTGGCTTCCCCGGATGAAGGGGGCCAGGTGAAAGGAGGGGTAGAGAGTGGACCACCCCTTCAAGGCCGGCAGGAATAACAGGCTGTCCCCGACAAAGACGTGGAGATAGGCAAGCACCAGCCCGAGCAGGGACGCGCTGAGCGAGACCGCGATCCCCTCCCAGAATTTCAGGAAGAGGATGTCGCCGGTCTCCCAGCCGATCGCCTTTAGTATCCCGATCTCCTTGCGCTCCTCCGCGGAGAGTCCCGTCGCTTTATCCCAGGCGAAGATGATGAAGGCGAGCACCGCGGCGGAGTAAATGACCAGCACCATCCCGGAGCGCCAGTTGAAGACCGCGTCGTAGGTGCGTAGTATCTCGGAGCGGATGATGGGGCGCGTGTCGGGCAGAAGCTTCACGATCTTTTCCGAGATTGTGGCGTATTCCCGGGGATTGCGCACCTTCAGGACAAGGTCGCTGGCCTGGTCGGCGGGGATGCCGGAAAGGGTCCGGTAGTCGGGTTCGGAGATGAGGATCAGGTCCGCCGAGGCGAGCTGGGACTCCGGGTGCAGGATGCCTACAACCTGAAAGCTGCGGGGTGCGCCGTCAAAGCCGGTGAACCCCAGGATGTCTCCCCGGTAAGCTTCGCGCAGCCGGGAGATGCCGCTTCCGATGGCGATGCCTCCCGGCACCGGTGCATCCTCGCCCGGCACCACCAGGGTGTAGTTGGCCATGGAGTTGCCGTCGTAGTAATACCCCCAAAGCCTCGGCCTGACGGAGGCGACCCCCCTGATCTCCCTGATCTTTGCGGCATAGGAAAGCGGTATGGTCTGGTAGCGTCCGGTCATGGTGCGCTGCACGATGATCTCCGGGGCGTCCTTTAACACCAGTGACGCCTGCCGTTTCAACGCGTCACTGAAAAGGATCACCGAGGCGAGCACGAAGATGATCAGGGTGTAGACGAAAAGCAGGGAAGCGTTCTTGCCCGCCCGGCGCAACAGGGACGCCAGGGTAAAGTCGATGATGTGCCGCTGTCGTTCAATGGATGGAAATCGTGCCATGGTGCGTCCTCAGATGCTCTGGAGGGCTGACCAGCGAGCCGGAGGGAAAATGCTCCATTGACATCGGGTCGTCCTGAAACGGTGTGTGCCGGTCGGCCAGGGCCAGGTGCCGGGTGTAGCTGGCCTCGGTAAAGAGGCAGAGGTCAGTCAGTTCCAGCCGTTTCACCAGGGCCGCGGTCCGCTCGATTTCCGGTTGCTGAGCGACCAAGCGGCACCGGCCGTCGGCCAACAGCGCCAGCCAGGTCAGGGACAAAATTCCGGTTGCCACGAAAAAGGCTGTAGAGGCGCGCAGCGCCATCACCGGAGCCCCTGGAGAGCCGCAGGGGTCACCTCGCGGAAGCGCAGGATTGTTTTCCCCTTGTGATCCCTCAGGAACTCCCGCGCATCGTACTCCCGGGCGAAAGAGATAAGCTCCTTCCCCATCGGCCCGAAGACGTCGCTCCCGGCGATGTAGTAAGCGGAAAGTCCGTCGACGGGACTAAGAGAATAAAAGTCGTTCACGTAGATGGCGGCTATCTCGGTACGTTTCCGACCCGGAGCATAGCGCGACAGTTCCAGGTAGAAAGTGAAGAGGTCCTTGGTCCCGTCGAAAAAGGCGGTCCTGCCGTCGGAAAAACGGATCTGGGCGGCGAAATCCGGGTACTTGGCGACGAACATGCCGCAAACGGGGCACTTGTCGCGCGGTCCTGGTGTGGCCGGTTTGAGGTCCGCAGGGGAAGCGAAAACCGACACCGCTGCCAGGAGGACCAATAATACCATCGCGCACCCTAGTCTACGTTTCATGCCCTGCTCCTTTTCAATTTAGTGGGCGGCGGCCTTCCAGGCCGCTTCGAATCCGGCGAGCTGCCCGCCTTGCGACCCGACAAAAGCCTCGGCGCGCTTTTTCTCGGCAAATGCCCACTTCGCGGTGCCGCTCATGACGCCAAGTTCCTTGCCGCCGACCACCCAGAAGGCCTTTTTGGCGTCGATCAGCTTTCGCGTGTCATGGTCCGCTACCTGCAGCAGCACGATCTTGAGCGACTTTTTCGCGGCCGCATCGTTATATGCGCAGTTGATACTGCAGGTGCCGACTGCACTCTTGTCGCTGTAGGTGATGACGGTCCGGCTCGACGCGAAGGCATTGCGGTCCATGCCGCAAACCTGGCAGGCTGCCGGCTTTTCCACGGCTGGTGCAGCCAGGGAGGTCCCTGCCAAGAGCAGTCCGAATAGGCATAAGGCCAGTAGATACTGAAGAAGCTTCATGATGATTCCTCCTTATGCGAGGCAATTTCCTTGGCATCGTTCCCACGCTCCCGCGTGGGAACGACCATGTTTACAAATAGCGCCCAAAGATTGACTGCAGTTTGCGGGTATCAACCATGCCAATCAGTTTTTCTTTCAGAAGCCCATCTTTACCAATGACGAATACTGTCGGCAGGACCCTGATTCCCAACTGCTTCTTACCCAGAGCCATATCGGTATCGAGAAGAACCTGATAGGACAACCGATTATCCCGGAGAAAGTCCTCGGGAATCGCTTTAGCCTGCCCCTCGTTGACCGTAACAAAGGCAAAGGGTTTTTTCTCCTGAGCGGAAATATACCCCTTCAAGGCAAGTAACTGCTCGGTACAACCACAAAGGTTATTCCAAAAGTAAATAACTACGGTCTTACCCTTGAGGGTACCGGTAGAAAAATCGACTTTGCCAAGACTCGGAAGGCTAAAAGCAGGAAACGGTTCCCCGACCTTGAGAGCCTTCGCCTGGGCAGGTACCGACGCGAGAAGGTAAAGCGCCGCCAACAACGCCGCAGCACCCCTGAGGCAAGCAAAACCCGGTCTCACGGCAGCACCTGCGGCAGGTACAGACGGGTCCGGTCGGTAAGGGTAACTTCTTCCACGTGCCCGGAAAGGGCACCAGTACCAACCCGCGCGTGAATGTGGAGCACGCTCTCTCCGGGTGTAAATACTCCTTTGTGGCTGCTGGAATAGAAACCGATCAAATCTGCCTCCCCCCCCTCGATGGTGTAATGCACCTTGGCCTTATTGTGCAGCGTCGGATTGTGGGGCAAGCCGTCGGTCTTATTAAGGATATGCAGTTCGATCCGCTTAACGCCGCCGCTTAACAGAAACGGCAGCGGCTTATCGGGATCGATGCCGACCGTTGCTGCCACCTCGGGTATATAGCGCTCCAGGTCCTTTTCGGACCTGACCGTTGCGGGGAGCGGGACTTCACGCCAGCTTTCCACCTGCGCATAGGCCAGGAAACAGGCGCTGTGACCGAAACCCGTTTCCACGGTCACGCCGGACGGGGTGACCCTGGAGATGGAGGTTTGGCTGTCCAGAATGGTTATTTCCCCAATAAGATTTTCCAGGGGACCGACCGCGTAGAGATGGGACAGGTCCTCCAGGCTCTTAAGCGTGATGTGGGCAGTCAGATCGCCCGCCATGACGTTCTTCTGGGCGCCGGCCCACCTCACCTTCCAGGCAGGATCCTTCGCTGCAGCCGACACTACGCTTGCGCCGCCACTCACCAGTAACAGTCCGAAAGCTTGCAGCATAGTTTTAATTTTCATGAGATATCCTCCTTAAACGTGCCTGGAGTTCGCACCCTGACCTATAATAAAACTCAATGCACCACCGCTTACCAGCTGAGTGCCCCGTCAGGAAAGAGCTGTGCCGTTACACTGTCAAGTCTGTCGAGCACAACCTGATTCTCGTTGACCTGTCCTGGTTCTGACACTCCGCAGGCCCTCACCAGGCTGCTGTCATCGAAACCATAGCGCTTGAAGAATGTGCTGTAACGGCTATAGATATCGCCGAAAAAAGTTTGATCGGGGTTCCCCTGGGTCTGAATGAAGATCAGCTTTTTGCCTGATGCCAGGCGGCTCGGTTTGCAGCTGGTCCTGAAATCAGGGGTGTAGTAGGAAAAGCTGCGGTCTATGAAAAGCTTCAGCTGCCCGGTTACGTCGCCGTAATAGACCGGGGTGGCAAGGACCAGCACATCGGCTTTTGCTACCTCGGCAAGGACTTCGGCCAGGTCATCGTTGAGCACGCAGTGGTCTGTCAACAGTTTGCAGGCGTTGCAAGCCTGGCAGCCCCGATAATTGAGGCTGTTAAGTTTGAATGCTTGGACTTCGGCTCCCTTTGCTGCGGCAGCCGAGGTCAAACGGTTGGCTAAGGTACTGCTGTTTCCGTCGGTGCGGGGACTCGCCAGCAATGCAACTATCTTCATGCGTTCCTTCCTTTTCTCAATAATATTGTTTGCCGCCATCGGAAGCTTTCCCAAACTGAACATCATGCGGCAGGTCCCAAAACCGCCTGTCTCATCCTGACATAATCATCGGCATCATTTTCTTCGCGAAATGACAGCCGCTTCTCCACCAGTTTCAGCAACTGATCAGTTACCACCGCAAGCAGCGTGATGACGGAGGCGCCGGCAAAAATGCGCGTGATGTTGTAACTTTCCTGGCTCTGCACGACTAGAAAACCGAGACCGGAACTGGCCCCCATCATCTCGGAAGCGACCAGCATGATGTAGGCGTAACCGGCGGCAAGGCGCAGTCCTGTGAATATGGAGCCTGCCGCCGAGGGGAGCACCACGACCAGGAACAGGCGGAAGCGGCCTAGTCCCAGGGAGCGCGCCGCCTTCACCAGAGTCGGGTCGACGTTGCGAATCCCCGCTATGGTGCTGAAGGTGATGGGCCAGATGCAGAGCCAGGCGATGATGAAAACCTTGGCCGTCTGCCCGATGCCAAGAAAAAAGATGATGATGTGAGCCAGGATGACCGGGTTTGCCTGCGCGAACAACTCCATGAGGGGTTCCGTGGCGGTCTGGACCCGCGGGAACCACCCCCCCAAAAGAAGGCCCAGTGGGAGCCCGACCACCAAGGCGGCCAGCAGGCCGCTCAGGGCCCGCACCAGACTGACCAGGGTATGCTTACCAAGTTCACCGCTGGATGTCATCTCGTAGATCGTCGAGATCACCCCGGAAAGGGATGGAATGAACAACGGGTCCACGATCCCGAACCGGGGCAGCACTTCCCAGAGGGACAACAGCGCCGCCACGGCAAGAATTTTATAAAGTATCAACTGGTGCCGTTCCATAATCGCCTCTCATTTTCCTACTCACCGACTGCCTGTCCGACATGCCGGGAGTGGCCGCCGGCCGGCATGACCTCTCCGCCCTGAAGATTCGCCCGGTACACCTCAACGGAACCGGCAACGACAATCAGCACGACCAGTCCCGCCAAGGCGGCAGCTGCAAACCGGGGGGTAATCCACGGCTTCACGTCCGCAGGTGCCTGGTCCCTGACCAGGCCGGAAATTGTTTCCCGCCAATCAAAGAGCGTCTTTTCTGCCCACAGCAGTCCCCGGTTCAAAAGGTATCCGAGCAGCACGATGAAGGTCGCTCCCGCGTAGATGCGGGGAATCTGGTAGTTCATGGCGGAGTTGTGCACCAGCCAGCCGAGCCCGGCACTCGCCCCCAGCATCTCGGCCGCCACCAGGATGTAGAAGGTGAGCCCCGCCCCGATCCTCACTCCGACCAGGATCAGCGGGAGAGACGCGGGGAGCAGGACATGGACCAGCAGGTCGGATTCGGAAATACCGAAGGCGCGAGCCGACTTTACCTGCACCGGTTCCACTCCTCGCACCGCCGTGACCGTGTAGAAGATCACGGGCCAGAGGGAAACCCACCCCACTACCGCGATCTTCGCCGTCTCTCCAATGCCGAAGCAAAGGATGAAGATTGGAAGCAGCGAGAAGGGGTTCACCTGGCTCAGCACGCGCAGAATCGGGTTCAGCACCTCGGCCGCCAAGGGAAAGCGCCAACCAAGCAGGAGGCCGATCGGGATGCCGAACACTATCGCGACGAGCAAACCCAAAAGACCGCGCCAAAGGCTGATCAGGAGGTGGCTTATCAGCACCCCCTCGCGGAACAGTTCGCCGATGGAGCCGAGCACGACAGAAAGCGGCGGCACGAAGTAAGGGTCGATCCACTCCAGCCGGGGCGCGATTTCCCAAAGCACCAGGAAGACCATCACCCCGGACCAGCGCAATAAAAGGTACTGAAATGTATCGATATTTCTGTTCATAGACTCTTTACCTGCTTAAACGCTTTTTACAGCTCCGCCGAGGGTGAAATGGCGTCCGCCACCGGGCGCTTTTCGGTCGGTACCCGCAGCTCCGTCGGGTTGTTCTGCAGCAGTTCCCAGACCCGGTGCCGCACCCAGCCGAATTCCGCCGAAGAGCGCAGGTCGCTGTTATGCCGGGGGCGGGGCAGATCGATCTTCACCACGTCCCGAAGCGTCCCGGGATTGGCGCTGAACACGGCTACCCGGTCCCCCAGGAAGACCGCTTCCTCGATACTGTGGGTGACGAAGACGATCGTCTTGCCGGTCGCCTCCCAGATGCGCAGCAGTTCGTCCTGCAGGGTTTCGCGGGTCTGGGCGTCGACGGCTGCGAACGGCTCGTCCATGAGGAGCACTTCCGGGTCGTAGGCGAGGGCACGGGCGATGGCGACGCGCTGCTTCATACCGCCGGAAAGCTCGTGAGGGTAACGATTCTCGAACCCTTCCAGCCCCACCAGCTTGATATAGCGGTCACTGATTTCCTTGCGGTCGCGCTTGGGCACCTTCTTCACTTCCAGGCCGAACTCGACGTTCTTTCTGACCGTGCGCCAGGGAAAGAGCGCGTACCCCTGCAGGACGATCCCCCGGTCCAAGGCGGGTCCGGTGATTTTTTTGCCGTCGATCAGCACTGCACCGGAGCTGGGATGGGCCAGGCCCGCCAAGATGTCCAGCAGGGTCGACTTGCCGCACCCCGACGGTCCGACCAGGACTAGGAACTCGCCGGGCTGCACCTCAAGGTTGATGTCCTGGAGGGCTATGAAGTCGCGAGCGACCTCTCCCCTCCCCTTCTTGATATGGAAGACCCGGTTGATATCCTGCACGACGATCTTAGGGCTGGCCTGCGGAGCGCTGGTCGATAATGCTTGTGCTGTTGCCATGATTGATTACTCCTGTCTGTCGCATTGTAGTATCTGTCTTAAACACCAATGGTATCGGTGACCACGACCCTATAAGTGGCCGCCGTTTCCGTAAGCTACATCCTCCATGAGCGCCAATCCCCCCCGGTAGCCGGCGTAAGTCCTGTCGACAATAAGCCGGTCATGTACCGGGAAGGCGACGCTCACCTGATCGGCCTGCAGCTCGTGCCCGGCGAGCTGTTTTTCCAGGGAGCTGGCGAGGATAAGCTCCGGGTTGTGCCCCTTAAGCAGTAGCCTGACCTTGCTGGTGTCAACTTGAAAATGGACGGCCGGCGGCACCGGGCAGCGCAACCCCTGGGTAAGACTCCTGACGATATCCTCGCGGTACTCGCCGGGCGGATCATCGGTAATAATGACGACCTCCGGGATCCACCCCATTTCGTTGCTCCCGTACCTGGTCAGGCCTATCGCCGTACCGGTATCGGCAACGATCCCGACGCGGAGCCCGGCAGGTGGCGGCTGCCCCAGATCGGGCGGATGATTCTTGAAACGGTAGGCCCGCAGTTCCTGGTCCCCGATGTAGAGCTCAACGGCCTTGCGACGCAGCTTGAGGCGCCGGGCCAGAAAACGCAGCAACGCGGAGGTGTCTTCAGGACCCACCGGTACCGCGGCTATCACGACAAAGGGGGTTCCGAATTTTTGCTCCAGTTTTCGCGCCGCCGGAATACCGGACCAGGGCGAGAAAACCAGGTTCAGTTCGGCAGCCGGGATCTGCCGCAACGCCTCGGTTCCCCCATGTTCGGTAAAAACCATGTTCACCGAGAGTCCAATATTCTCCAGCAGATTCTCAAGGACCTGCAGATTCCCCTTCCAGAAAACATGCTGGTAGGGAACCACTCCCAGGAGGTTCACCCGCCTGCGCTTGACCGGCAGGGCTGTCAGCAGCTGGTCGATGACAGCGTCAAAGAACTGCTCGTAACCTACGTAGGAATTGCCGAGAAATCCGGCGGCTTCCACATGAATGATCGGCGCCTGAGGCTGGAACTCCCGCACCACGGCCCCCAACTCCACCGCAATCGCGCTCGGAACACAGCCGGAAACCACCGCTACCAGGTCACCCTGTGCCGGCCTGAGAGACGAAGTGATCAGGTTGCGCAGCATCTCCTTGCCGCCGGGCCCTTCCTGCTTTTCCGTGGGGTCGGAACTGACGGTGTGAATATCTCGCCGGGAGCCGGCGCCGTTCAAACTGGTGCCCAGGGTTTGAGAAAAATCGCAGTTTACGTCGGTGAACAGGATCGGTACCGTACCATAGCTGGCCAGGGTCGCCATGTAGGCCCCCCCGAGCGCGCAGGAATAGCGCGGTGCTGCCACCCCGGCATCCTCAGCTTCGGTTGTTGTGCGCAACTTTGTAACGGTACCCATCCGGCCCCCCTGTCGACTGCACTTGAGCAGCACCCGGCAGCCGCCGGATTAGCTGCTTATTTCTTGGCCCGCTCCGCGAGCACCCTGATATTGATCTTCTCTATGTCGTGGGTGATCAGCGTCGCGGTGGTCACCTTACCCCTCGGGATGACCTTGTTGTCCTCCAGGTCCTTGATCCAGCGGGCGGAGAGTTGTTCGTCGATCTTGGTGACCGTTGAGTAGTAGTGGTTGCCGGTGACCGGCAGTCCGATCGCCTCGGCGGTCAGCTGTGCCGATTTTTCCGGGTTGGCGTTGGCCCACTTCTGCCCCTTGGTCACCGCCCTGGCGAAGGCGGCCACCTGCTCGGGGTGCTTCTTGATGAATTCATCACGAAAGACGTAATAAGTCAGGCCGGCGGACGCCCCTAGGCCGGTCTCGAAAGTGTCGGCGATCTTGCGGGCGCCGGCGTCATGCATCCCTTTGTAAAAGGGGGGATGCACCATGGATACGTCGATCAGCCCCTGCTTGAGGGCCTGAATGGCCTGCACGTCGGGCATGGTGACCCATTCGAACTTGTCCCGGGGGACGCCGTAGCGATCAGCCAGCAGGTTGGTCTCGAAGTCGGCGCAAACATTTTTCGTAATGGTGGAAATCTTGATCTTTCCCGGGCGGTTCTTCAGGTCGGCGAAACTCTTGATGTTCGGTGTCTTGCCCGGGTTAACGAACCACCACATGTGCCGGAATTTCTCGGGCACCTTCGGGTCGGTCGGCTCGATGCCGCCCTGTACCACGCCGGTGATCTGGGCGCCACCCGCCTTGGCGACGGCGATGGTATTGGGGTGGAAGGTTCCCACGTCGTTATTGCCCCTGAGGATGGAGGGGATCTGCAGCGCCGGCTGGGTTTCGCCGGTCAGTTCCAACTTGATCCCCTCTTCCTTGAAGTAGCCGAGGCGGTCGGGGACGGTCCAGGGGGTGACCGAGCAGTCCTTCCGGGTCCAGGTCTTGATGACGAAGAGGTCCTTTTCCGACTGGGCGTGGACCCGCGATTCGGCGAGCACACCGAGGGTTACGGCGGCGATCAGCGCGAGGCCGGTGGCTCCGGCCAAAAGGGTAATGGTTTTCTTGGGAATCTTCATGGTGGTGTCTCCTGTCGAGGTGCTGGATGTAGGCAGGTTTTGCCTGTTATCTGGCGATAGTATCGGCATGGCCGTCAATGTACCGTGGTCTCACGCCAGCCCAGCAGCAGGCGCTCCAGCAGGGTGAAGAGGTTTTGCAGCAGCAGCCCCAGCACGGAAATGACGACCGTGGCGGCAAACATCTGCGGGATCTGGAAATTGGTCTGTGCGTTCCAGACCAGCCATCCCAGCCCGCGGCTCGCGCCGATCATCTCGGCCGCGATCAGCATGAAGAAGGCGGTGCCCGAACCCATTTTCAGCCCCGTGAATATGCCGGGTGCGGCGGCCGGCAGGATGACCTTGAAGAAGAGGGTCACGATGCCGGTTCCCATGGAGCGCGCCGACTTCACCAGCAGGGGGTCGATCCCCTTGACGCCGTTAATCGTGTTGAAAAGGATCGGCCAGAGGCAGACCCAGAAGATCATCGCACCCTTGGAGAGTTCCCCGATGCCGAAGAGCAGGATGAAGAGCGGGAAGAGGGAAAACGGGTTCACCTGCCCCAGGAACCTCAAGGGAGGGTTCACTACCCTTTCGAATTTCCGGAAGTTGCTCCCCAAGAGAAATCCGAGCGGGATGGCGACACTCGCCGCCACGACGAACCCCGAAGCGGCCCGCCCCAGGCTCACGCCGATGTGCCCCCAGATCTCTCCGGTCTCCAGCATGTCCCCAAGGGTCCTCACCACGACCGAAGGTGGGGCGATGAAGGTTTCCAGCAGCCCGCCGGCCTTGGGGAGCAGTTCCCAGACGCCGAAAAAGAGCAGGATGGAGAGCTTGTCGATCCAGCGATCGACGGCCCAGAAAGGTAGTTTGGTGCTGTTTTCCGACATGATTTCCTCCTTCGCCTACGGCCTTCAGGCCACGCTTAAATCCTGCTTCCAGGTAACGACCCGCGCCTCAATAAAGTGGATCAGGTAGTTAAGTGACATGCCCAGCGCGGCGATCAGCACCGCCGCCAGGTAGAGCCTGGGAATCACGTAGTTCACCGAAGAGTTGTGGATCAGCCAGCCCAGACCGGTGCTGGCACCGATCATCTCGGCGGCGATCAGCATCAGGAAGGCGACATTTGAGCCGACCCGGATGCCGGTGAAGATGGAGGGGAGCGCACCGGGCAGCAGGACCTTCACGAAGATGGTCAGCCGGCCGCTTCCCATGGAGCGGGACACCTTGATCAGCAGCGGCTCCACCTGCTTCACCCCGGCGATGGTGGTGAAGAGGACCGGCCAGAGGCAGGACCAGAAGATGATGCTGAACTTGGCCAGTTCGCCGATCCCGAAGAAGAGCACGAAGAGCGGGAAGAGCGAAAAGGCGTTGATCTGCCCCAAAAGCCGCAGCAGCGGGGTAAGAAACTTGGTCAGCCTCGGAAACCACCCGGCCATGATGAAGCCGAGGGGAACCGCCAGGGATATGGCGCAGAAAAGTCCCTGGAGGGTCCGCTTCAGGCTGATACCGATGTGCACCAGCAGTTCGCCGCTGGCGAGGAGTTTGGCACCCTCCCGCGCGATGAGCGAGGGGGGCGGGAAAAACTGGGTGTCGATCCAGCCCAGGCGTGGTGCGGCTTCCCAGAGCACCAGCAACAGCACGATCCCGTAATAATCGATCAGCCGGTCGTTGAGCAGCGACAAAAACCCGTCCCCCTGCGCCCGAGCCTTTCCGGAAGCGAGCGTGACCGGCTGCGCCGGCTGTACGGCTGCCGACGCGGCGTTTGCCAAAGGTTCTTCCTGAACCAGAAGAAACTCACGCGATCCTTCAATCCCTACGTTTTCCATAACCGTTTTCTCCCATATCCTGCGCCAGCATCCGGTGCAGGGTTAAACTACCCTGGCCTCGGTTTCGAATAGCTGTGTTGACAGGTAGCGCTCGCCGGTATCCGGCAGCACCAGGACGATCAGCTTACCCTTGTTCTCGGGGCGGCCGGCCACCTGCAGTGCGGCGAAGGCCGCGGCGCCGCCGGAGATGCCGACCAGCAGGCCTTCCTCGCAGGCCAGACGACGGCCGGTATCGAAGGCCTCGGTGTTTTGCACCTTGATGATCTCGTCGATGATTCCTTCGTTGAGCACCTCGGGAATGAAACCGGCACCGATCCCTTGAATCTTGTGTGGGCCGGGCTTCCCGCCGGAGAGGACGGGAGAGTCGAACGGCTCGACTGCGATGACCTGCAAGCCGGGCTTGCGCCCTTTGAGTACTTCGCCGATGCCGGTGATGGTGCCGCCGGTCCCCACGCCGCTGATGATGATGTCGACTCCGCCGTCGGTGTCGTTCCAGATTTCTTCGGCGGTGGTGGCGCGGTGGATCTCGGGGTTAGCCGGGTTTTTGAACTGCGCGGGCACGAAGGAGTTCGGGGTGCGCGAGGCAAGCTCCTCGGCGGCCTCGATGGCTCCCTTCATCCCCTTGGCGCCCGGCGTCAGCACCAGCTCGGCGCCGTAGGCCTTCAGCAGGTTGCGGCGCTCGACACTCATGGTGTCGGGCATGGTGAGGATCAGGCGGTAGCCGCGGGCGGCCGCCACGAAGGCGAGCGCTATGCCGGTATTGCCGCTGGTCGGCTCGATGATGACCGAGTCGGCGTTCAAAAGCCCCTTCTCTTCGGCGTCCTTCACCATGGAGAATCCGATGCGGTCTTTGACGCTGCCGCCGGGGTTGAACGACTCCAGCTTGGCAATCACGCGCGCATCCAGCCCTTCAGCTAGGCGATGCAGCTGCAAAAGCGGTGTGCCACCAATGAGATCAGTCAGAGTGTTGAAGATTTTGGCCATGCCGTATTTCCTCCTTTTTTTTATTGATGAAAATAGTAGCTAAACATTAGATGCTAGCTGCCTGGCTCCTGACCTCGCCCGTCTCCATGGCCAGCAGAGTGTCTGCCCATTTGAACGCCCAGTCGTGCAGCGCCTTGTCGTCGAGCGGAGCCGGCACAGTCGAATTGGTGTGTGCGAAGATTTTGTCTGCGAGACCCTTGTACACTTTGCCCTGCTCGGAATCGGGGAACGCCTCGATGGTGGTTTTACCCTGCAGCTCGGACTGGGTGACGGTTACCGAGCGCGGTACGTACTCGATGACCTGGGTCTTGGTGTGCGCTGCGAAATCGTCAACGATCTCCTTGGAATAGGCGGTGTTGATGGAGTTGGCAATGACCCCGCCTAGCAGCGCTCCGCCGTTGTTGGAGTACTTCTGGATCCCCTTGAAAAGGTTGTTGGCCGCGTAGATCGCCATGAAGTCGGAGGAGGTAACGGTAAAGACATGCTCGGCGATCCCCTCGCGGATCGGGACGGCGAACCCGCCGCACACGACGTCCCCGAGGACGTCGTAGATAACTACGTCGAGGTCGAGTTCCTCGAAAACCCTGAGGTTTTTCAGGAGCTCCACGGAGGTGATGATGCCGCGCCCGGCGCAACCGACGCCGGGGGCCGGTCCGCCGGCCTCGACGCAATAGATGCCGTTGAAACCCTCGAAAATGATTTCGTGGGTCTTGACGCTCTTCTTCTCGCGCAGGGTGTCCAGGATGGTCGGGATGTAACCGCCTCCGCGCAGGGTGGTCGTTGAATCGCTCTTCGGGTCGCAACCGATCTGCATGACCTTGAGCCCCTGGACTGAAAGTGCAGCCGTGATGTTGGAGGTGGTGGTGGACTTGCCGATTCCGCCCTTGCCGTAGATCGCAATTGTTTTGATTTTTTTCGTGGACATCATTCACTCCTTTTGGTGGTTCGGCTCAATGCCGTTTAAGTTACTTATTGCTCAGCCTGACCAGATCTTTTTTGTCTATCTGCACCAGATGCCCATCCTGGATGATCAGGGTTACCGTGCCGAAGCGCAGCGTTTTAAGCATCTCCCCGACGCGCTGGATGAGATCATGGGGCAGCTGATCCGCCTTTTTTCTGATGATGAGGTTTCCCTGTTTCATGCGCTCTCTCTGTATGGCAGCGCCCCGGGAGCCGCATGCCTTGCCTTCGACTTAAGCCAATAAACACTATCAATTTGCTAGTCTTTATCGGCAAAAAAAACCTAGGTGACTACGCACCCTCCTTCGAGCCGGGCGTCCTGTCCGATGAGACCGATGGCGTCAGCCCGGCATTGACGGCAATGACGGAACTGGCCGATGATCTGCTCGTTTGCGCTCCTGACGCTCTCCAGGTGCTCAGGGGTGGGCGGAGCGGTCCCGGCAAACTTGGCCTGTGGGATAAGCGGCATGACGTTCATGACGAACGCTCCAAGTTCCTTCACCTTTTCGGCGATAAGCGGTACTTGGGACTCGTTGACGCCGGGTATCAGCACCGTATTGACCTTGACGGTCATGCCGTAGTCGACGGCCCTGGCGATCCCCTCGAGCTGGTTGGCGCTCAGGATTCCAGCCGCCTCCGGCCCGCGGTAGCGTTTGCCGCCGTACTGGATGTGGGAATACACCTTCCCTCCGACTTCCGGGTCCAGTGCGTTGACGGTGACCGTCAGGCTCTGCAGTCCGATCTCCTGAAGCAGGTCTATTTTTTCCGGCAGCAAGAGGCCGTTGGTGCTGAGGCATTTGATCAGGTGGGGGAACTCCGCCCCGATCAGGCGAAAGGTCTCGAAGGTCTCCTCGTTGGCCAGGGGATCGCCGGGTCCTGCGATGCCGACCACCTTGATGACCGGGCCGAGGCTTGCGCTTGCCATGACGGTGCGCACGGTTTCCAGAGCTTCCAGCGGCGTCTGGATCTTACTGGTGACACCGGGTCGGGACTCGTTGACGCAGTCGTGACGCCTGGTGCAGTAGCCGCACTGAATATTGCAGCGCGGCGCCACTGCCAGGTGGATCCGACCGTTCTTCTGGTGGTTTCCTCCAAAGCAGGGATGCCCCTGAATCTCTTTTCGTCCGTTGCAGCTTTTTGCCATGTCGCCCTCCTTCGGAACACAAAAAAAGGCCAAGGATGAAATATCCCTGGCCTCCGGTTGTCCGGTCAGCCGACCGTCCCTTTTCGAAGGCGGTCGCTTTACCCTAATTGTATCTCCCTGCCTGCGGAGCTGATCTTGCGCAAATTGATTCATGCCTGTCGCTAAGGCATCAAACGTTCTTACCTATCAAGTTAATAGATTAATAACTTAAAACCAGATCGTTGTCAATGTTTTTTTTAGGCTGCGGAGCGAATTTCCACCACTCCATCCAGGTTTGCCTGGTCATCCCCATGATAGTTAAACTGAAACCGAGCGGCGCCAGAATCGGGTGCGGTTCTCAAGCGGCGCAAAGATCAGTTCCTCGACAACCAGCATCAGCACCCCCAGCGTGACCATGGTGACAATGGTGATGTCGGTCCTGCCGGTACTGCGCCCCACGTTCAGCAGGTAGCCGATCCCCTTGGGCACGCCGACCATTTCAGCCGCGATGACTACCCGCCAGGCAAACCCCAGGCCCAGCCTGAAGCCGGTGACCAGATGAGGTATGACGCTTGGCAGCATCACGCGCCGTAAGATCTGCCAGCGGACGGCGCCCATCATGCGCGCAGCGTCAACCAGATGGGCATCCACATGGCGCACCACCTGAATGGTGTTGATGACGATCGGGAAGATCGAGCCGAGCGTGATGATGAAGATTGCAGCCTTATCCCCCAGTCCGAAGGGCGCAAGTAAGCACTGGTCTGAATAAAAAACCGCACCTTCTGTGAAAGTGCGGTCGGAGCAAAAGGGGCGAAATGTTAGAGAGTCCGCATATTGTCATGCCGCAAACGGTTGAGCAGCTGATGGAGGTACCCTTGCATCGGGCAACAGCTTTCATTTACCGCACTACGATTCAGATGCCTTCCCCCTCGGACTGCATGGTTCTTCCTTCATTCAGTTCAGACAGAATGCTCTCATGTAATACAGACATCAGCTTGTCGCGCAATACCAGAAACGGCTCTCTCAGATAAAGATCCTGACGGACTCGCGGCCGTGGCAGATTGACCGGAAAGATCCCTTTGATCTCTCCGGTGAGCCCGAACACGACAATACGGTTGGCGAGCAGGATGGCCTCCTCCACATCATGAGTGACAAAGATCACCGTTTTGCGCTTCCCCTCTTCTTGTTGCCAGAGTTGCAACAGCAGGTCCTGCAGGCGGATGCGGGTAATGGCATCCAGGGCTCCGAAGGGTTCGTCCATCAGCAGGACGGGCGAATTGATGGCGAAGGCGCGTGCGATCGCGGCGCGCTGCCGCATGCCTCCCGAGAGTTGTCCCGGCAGCTTGTCATATGCATTGCCCAGACCGACCAGGTCAAGATAATCCTGGGCCGTCGCGCGGTACTCGCCCTTTTTCTTGCCGGGAAAGGCCTGCTCCAGGGCAATGACGACATTCTGTCCCGCTGTCATCCAGGGAAACAGGGAATATTCCTGAAACACGACCCCCCGGTCCAGGCCTGGACCAACGATATTGTGGCCGTTCAAGGTGATGTCTCCACCCGTTGGCTGGGCGAGTCCGGCGAGCAGCCGCAGCAAGGTGCTTTTGCCACACCCGGAAGGCCCCAGCAGGCAGATAAAATCTCCGCCGGCCGCGGTGAGAGTGATGTCCCTCAGTACGTGGTGATCCCCGTAGGAGTAGTCGATGTGTGAGAGCGCCAATTCATGCATTGCGGATTCCTCCCGGGGTGGTTCCTTGCCCGACCTTGTCGGGTGCTGCCTCGTCATCGCCTTCCTCAACCCGGTAGATGCAGCACCGGGTGTAACGCAGCGGCCAGGTGCCGATGATCTCGTTGCAAATATCCGGGTTGTCGTCCATGAGGACATTGATGTTGGAAATCCAGATGCCGTGCAAGGAAGGCTCAGCTCCCGGCAACTCGGGGTACCACCAGTAGGCATCAGCATGCGCCACCCCTTCGAGGATCCCGCTAAAGAACGTGCAGCGCTGCTTGATGCGGCCCAGAGGATTTTCCAGCCAGACCCAGTCACCGTCCTCAATGCCGTGGGCCTCAGCTGTGGCGGGATGCATCTGCACCAGCGGATCGGGATACCGTGCACGGAGCTCGTCAATCTGGCGCCACTGGGAGTTCATGAATTCGTACGGCCTGCCGCCGTTGATAAGGACAATCGGATGCTCGGCCTCGAAACCGGGAACCTTGTCCCAACTGGTTACCGGGTCGCGGTAATAGGGTAGCGGGTCGTATCCCAGGCGTTCAAAGACCGTGGAGTGCAGCTCGAACTTGCCGGTCGGGGTGGCGAATCCCTGCCGCTCGTACTTGCGATAGGTGGGTTCCACGTCGTTGAACCTCACCTGTCGGCACAACTCGTCGAAACTAATCCCCACTCCCTGCAGCCGGTCGTGGTAGGACTCCTCCAGGGTGCGCCAGGGCCAGTCCGCTTCCTGACCGAGACGCATCCCCAGACCGCGCCAGAGGTCGAAATCGCTGCGACGGTCATACTCGGGACTGACCGGAGAGAGGGCCGCCTGACTAGCGCTCAACTTGTCGCGGTAGCCCATATAGCTCCAAAGCTGCGGCTTTTCCAGCCAGGAAGCGATAGGGAGCACATAATCTGCCAGCTGCGCGGTCGGATTCATGAAATGGTCGGCCACCACGTAGAGGTCCAGCGCCTGCAACGCGGCGTAGACCAGCTTGGTATTGGCGTGAGAGGTCATCGGATTGCCGGCCGAGCTGATCATCGCCTTCACCGGGTAAGGCTGACCCGACAGTATGGCCCGGTAGACGGAAGGCTGGTTCGCCTGTCCCAGGTACCAATGGGTCCCCCCCTTGTCACCCAGTTTGCCGGCGATGCCGTCGTGGAGCATCTCTTGCCCCGGCCAGGAGTGCAGCCTGAAACGGTCATGGCCTATCTGGCGCTGCCTCATTTCCGGTGTAAGGCGTTCGACGAGTTCCACCTGCCGGTCGGTCTGGTATGCCATATGCGGTCCGGGAAGCTCTTCGCCCCCCTCCACGTCGATATTGCCGGTGATGCCGGCCAGAATGCAGCGGGCATGCAGAATTTGAGCAGAGTTGGACTGCTGCTCGACCCCCATCCCCTCCACGAACGCGGCGGGCTTGCAGGAGGCGTACATCTCGGCCGCCCGACGTATATCGGCCGCGGGGACGCCGCTAATCAGCGCCGCCCGCTCCACCGGATATTCGCCCACCCTCTCCTTCAGGGCAGCGAAGCCGTGGCACCAGTGCTCCACGAAGTGCGCGTCATACAGGTTGTGGTCTATGATGTGGCCGATCATGGCGAGCAGGACCGCTCCGTCGGTTCCCGGCCGGACCTGGAGCCAAAGGTCGGACCTTTCGGCGAGTTCGGTACGACGGGGGTCCAGAGTGATCAGTTTGGCGCCGTTTTGCAGCGCCTGCATGGTGGCCCGGTAAAGCTCCGGCCGGCTGGGTGCGGCATTGCAGCCGAGCATGACGATGCACCTGGTGGAGGGGCGCACCGAGAACTGCGGGTACCACCCCATGACCGCCTCGCTGACCAGCGCCCGTGGCCCCATGCAGATCGGTGAAGGACCGGTGTGGTTGGGGGTGCCAAATAGACTTAGGAATCGCTGCTTGTATTCCTCATGGGTCCAGGAGTCGCCGTTCACCACCGCCAGCGTTTCCGCCCCATAGGCCGCCTTCAATTCTCCGAGACGCCCCGCGATCTCGTCAAGAGCCTGGTCCCAGGAAATCCGGGTCCAGCAGTTGGCGCCCCGCTCGGCGCTCCTTTTCAGGGGATGGGTGAGCCGGTCGGGATGGTAGAACCACTCCGCGGCGTTCTTGACGCGCAGCCCCTTGCAGCCGCGTCCGCGCGCGCCGGCCTCAGCATCCTGGATAATTTTCACGCTGGAAAGCCGCCCGTCCCGGCTGTGCACCGACACGTCGCATCTCCCCTTGCACCAGCCGCAGATCGACCTGCAGCCACCGTCAGCCGCGATTACCGGCGGGTGACTCATGACGCCACCCGCTCTTCCGGGAGGTAGCCACCGAACGCCCGGACCGCGCGCGCCACGGCCCGCAGGTTACCCGGCGGGGTATCCCTGGGGAGGGAGCAATCGGCGCTCAGGATATAGCGTCCCCCGCCCTTGCCCCGTGCCAGACAGTCGCGGGCCGCCTGTTCCACGCTGGACTCGCTCCCCTGCAGCAGGACGTCCACGGCGCTCAGGTTGCCCATCAGCACCGTCGACCCGGAGTGCCTGGCCTTGAAGTCGGCGATGTCTACCCGATCCAGATGAATGATGTCGATATTCTCCTGCACCACCAGGTCGAGCCGGTCGTCCCATTTGCCGCAGGTGTGGAACATGACGGCCTTGGCGCCGTGCTCCTTGATCTCCCTGAACATAGCCGAGCTGTAAGGGTGAGAGAACTCCTGGTAGTGCGCCCTCGAGATGCACTGCATGTTGGCTCCGGGGTTGGAACTGCAGACGATGTCGGCGCCGGCCTCGACAAGTGCCTTGCCGTAGGCAGTGCACGGCCCGTAGACGGCGTCCAGCAGTGCCTTGGCGCAGGCAGGATCGCGCTTCAGGTCGCGGTAGAATTCGGTCACACCGCGCAGCATGCTGGCGGTTCGAAAGGGCGAAGAGGCCCAGGCGACCACCGCCACCGAATCGCCGACCGCTGCTTTCAGGCGGCGCACCAGGTCCAGCAGGTACGGCGCGCGCCCCTCCCGGCGCGGATCGACCTTGGGAAGCCGCAGTACATCGGCAAGGCAACCGACCACGGGGCCGGAGATCCGGGGGGAACCGTCCGCCGGGAACTCGAGCCTGGCGCCCAGAAGTTCGTCGACCACCGGTGTGCACCAAAGGTCGTAAACTCCGTCAACCCCGAACTGCTCCACCATCTGCACCTGGGACGCGACGTAGCGCTCCGGCTGGGTGTAGCATTCGGGAAGGGTCATGCCGGCCTGACGGGAACTGAATTCGCGCGAGGCCAGCAGGAAAGGGACTCGATCCGGGATATTCCCGGAGCAGACGGCAAGGATGCGCTGAAGGGAAGTCACCGGGCACCTCCGCGCTGGAAAACTATTTCATCAGCCCGGCGCAGTTGCTCCGGGAGTTGCAGTTCCCATTCGAAATAGGCTGTCGCGGCCGCCTCGAACTCGGCCTTATCCTCGAAATGCCCCCAGAGAAAGGGCATCCGGAAGACGTCGTCGGCCTCAGCCGCGAGATTCTCGCGCCCTGCCGCCAACTCCAGCCCGGCCTCTAGCCAGGCCTGGTTGCCTCCCTCCAGCACCGACACCGGGGTGCCGGAGAGGCTGGCGAAATCGGCGGCGGCCAGCTCGGTCAAGGCCCGATCGTTGCCGGTCGCCACCAGGCGCCTAGCCGGAGGAAAACTGGCGAGGCTTCCGGCCAGAGCGGCCCGGACCGCAAACCATGCCCCGGGGATATGCCCCTGGTAAAAGCTCAGAGAGTCGCTGAAATCGACCACCGTGGTCTCTCCCTGCGCCAACAGAACCTGCAACTGACCGGGGTCCACCCGGGGGAGCTCGTTCACTGGTGCTTCAGGGGGAGGTGCAGAGGTACTCCCCGACACAAGCTCGACCTTTGCAAAGGGGTCGGACAGGACGTAAGTCTCGCTCCAGCCCGCCTGGACCAGCCAGGAAGCAGTCATCAGCGCCCTCACCTGGTAAGGGTCGACAAGTACCAGCCGGGAATTCCGGGTGGCGGCAAACCGGTCGATGGACTGCACCAACTGCACGCCCCAGGCATGACTGGAATCGGCCCGATGGCCGGCCAGGAATTCTTCCGGAGTGCGCACATCGAGGATGTAGAGAGAGCGCTGCTCCCGCTCCTCTTTGAAAAGGTCCAGTTGGGCCCGGTCGATGCTGCGCACCCCGTTCCGCGCAGCCACAGCGCGTGCCCGGACCAGAGCCTCGTCGAGATTGGCACCCCAGGGCTCCGGCGCATGCCGGGTCGCACCGTGCTCTAGCGGGTAGCCCGCCATCTGCCAGGCCATAGTGCCCCCCTTCAGAGCCACCACCCGGTTGGGCACGCCGGCGTCGATCAGGGTCTGGGCTCCGATCAGGCTTCGGGTGCGGCCGGCGCAGTTGACCACGACTAGCGTGCCTGGCCCGACCGGAAGCTCGCCGAACCGGTACACCAGTTCAGAGACCGGCACGTTGACGGCGCCCGGTATGGTCATGTTCCGGTATTCGTTGGAGGGGCGGCTGTCGAGAATGACGACGTCCTCACCGGCGGCACGTTTCTCGTGCAGTTCGCGCGGGGTGATCAGCGGCGTGTGGCACTGCTCGGCGATCCACTCGCCGAAAGCCTTGGTCGGCACGCTCATGCCGCTGAATAGTTGGTACCCCGCCTCCTGCCACGCGCCGTTACCCCCCTCCAGGATCTCGACACAGCCATAGCCCAACTCGGCGAGTTTCCGGGCGGCCCGCTCCGACAGGCCTGCGCCGTCGTCGATCAGAACGATCCGTGTCGCTTTGCGGGGCACCAGACGCCCGACCCGCAGCTCCAGCCGGCTCAAGGGAAGATTGACTGCCAAAAGAAGGTGGGCTTTGCCGAAGCTCCCTTCCTCGCGGGGGTCGAGCAGCGCGATTTCGCCGGGGCCCGCGATTGCCGACCTCAGGGCCTGCGCGCTGAGATAGCAGGCAGCTTCGCGTGGTGCCGGACGGCAACCATCTTTCCCGGGTTGCCCGTTATGGTTCGTGGTCATGCTGATTCTCCTGTCGCGGCCGGTCGTTCTTTCAAAGGGCTACAATTTCCGGTAATGGGGATTGAACTGGTTAGTGTAGATGTCGGAGGGCTTGATTTCCCCCTCCTTAAGCTTCCCCTCCTGAACAAACCAGTCCAGCCAGTAACTGACGTCGCGGTCGTCCAGCAGTCCGTAATTTCTTAGCTGCGTCGGCTTCCAGTACTTTGCGATGACCGGATTCTGCTTGCGTTTCTGCAGGATGCTGGCGACCGCCTTGCGAGCCAGTCGGGGATTCTTTTGCACCCAGAGATCGGTCTTCAGGTGGACGGCCACCAATTTCCTGGCAAGTTCCGGGTTCTTGCGGGCGAACTCCTCCCGCACGATGATCCCGAAACCGGCTCCGCCAATATGTTTGCCGAAGATGTCGTACAGCGTGGTGAGCACCTTGGTCCCTCCCCCCTCCAGGATCTTGTCGGAGAGCGGGGAGACCGCGACTATGACGTCCACCTGCTTACTGCGCAGCACCTGTTCCTGCTGCGGGGTCGGCACCACCAGGATGTTCAGCTTGTCCACGGGCACCCCGTTTTTCTTCAGATACTCCTTGGTGGCGTATTCCCACATGGCGCCACGCGCACCCATGGCGATGGTCTTTCCCACCAGGTCCTTGGCACTGTTGATGTGGCTGTCCGAGCGTACGATCCAGAGGTAGCCCGGGTCATGCTCATGCGCCATGGCCGGCCCGCCGTAGATCACCTTCAGCTTGCCGCCGGCCCTGGCGGCGTTGATGTAGGCCGGCATGGCGGCGCCGCCCAGGTCGGCGCTTCCGGTCAATACCGCCTGGATGACGGGCGACCCGCCCCCGGCGACTCCGACCGTCTCGACCCGGACCCCTTCCGCGGCGAAGAACCCCTGCTCCAGCGCTATGTCGGTAGTGTAGACGCTCCCCAGGTTGTTGAGGATGTACCTGACAACGGGAGTTTCCTGCTGGGCGGCCGCAGACCTGCCGGTGCTGCAGAAAAGCAGCGACAGTATCAGGCAAGGGACCAGGCATAAGGCATTTCTGTTCATAATCCAAGTCCCCTCATCATTTTTTGTAGTATGGGTTGAATGCGTTGGTATAGACGTCGGAAGGCTTCACTTCACCCTGCTTCAGCTTTCCTTCCAGAACGAACCAATCGAGCCAGAAGTTCACGTCGTGGTCCTGCAGGAGCCCGTTGTTTCTCAGGTAGGGGTTCTTCCAGTATTTGGCGATCTGGGGGTTCTGGTTTCTTTTCTTAAGCACGTCGGCCACAACCTGGCGGGCCTCCTCAGGATGTTTCTGCGCCCACTGGTCGGTCTTTTCGTAGGCGGCTACCAGTCGACGCACCAGATCGGGATTTTTCTTGATCATGTCCTCGCGCACGATGGTACCAAATCCGGCGCCGGCGCCCTGGGGACCCAGGATCTCGAAGAGGCTGGCCAGTCGCCTGGTGCCACCGCCCTCAAGAATCTTGTCCGAGATGGGCGCACCGATCATGACCGCGTCGACCTGCTTGCTTCTCAGGACCTGCTCAAGCTGAGGCGGAGGAACGATCAGTATGTTGACCTTGTCGATCGCCACGCCACCCTTCCTCAGGTATTCCTTGGTACCGTAATCCCACATGGCGCCTCGCGCCCCCATGGCGACGGTTTTGCCGATCAGGTCCTTGGCGCTGTGGATCGGGCTGTCATCGCGCACCAGCAGGGAGTAGCCGGGGTCCTTGGCGTGTGCCATGGCCACCCCGCCATAAACGACCTTCAGCTTCCCGCCCGCCTTGATGGCATTGATATAGGCGGGCATGGC
>JGI24143J45723_1000375_pt1 | contig 23547 bp, 20 predicted proteins | sample BarGraIncu00432A_FD_45723 | JGI IMG/M metagenome (IMG submission 45723) | reverse complement strand
CCCTTTGGATTGATTGCGACGTTATTCAGGCCGATGGAGGAACACGAACAGCTGCCATTACCGGTTCTTTTGTAGCACTGCATGATGCCTTGTCAAACATGGTTAACAAAGGCATGGTTAAAGAAATGCCGATTACCAATTTTGTTGCGGCCACCAGCGTGGGAATTCATCAGGGCGAACCGCTTGTGGATTTGTGCTACGAAGAAGATTCAAATGCAGAAGTGGATATGAATATGGTTATGACCGAAAAAGGCGAAATCATTGAAATACAGGGTACCGGAGAAGAGCGCCCATTTAGTAAACAGGAACTCGAAAAAATGTTGGCACTTGGCGAAGAAAGCATCAAAAAAATCATTGACTTCCAGAAAGAAACATTATTGGGATAGTGGGTAAATAGGGATGAGAACAATATTATTAGCAACAGGAAATCAAAATAAGGCCAAAGAGATAAAAGCGATGCTTGGTGGCGCCTTTGAGGTAGTTACCATGAAGGATCTTGGAATCGCCATTGAGATTATTGAGGATGGCTTGAGTTATGAAGAAAATGCACTCATTAAGGTTCGGACGCTTAAACCTTATGTTCAAGGAAAAGACATGATCATAATGGGTGATGACTCGGGATTATCTGTGGATATTCTAAATGGGGAGCCGGGAATTTATTCCGCTCGCTACGCCGGGGAAAATGTTACGTATGCAGATAACAATAAAAAATTGCTAAAAGCGATGGCAGAAGTTCCGAAAGAAAAACGTGGAGCAGCATTTATCACAGCTATTGCCATGATTCTTCCAGATGGCCGAGAATTGACATGTCAAGGCGTAGTTCGAGGAATGATCGCATTTGATTATTGCGGAGAAGGTGGATTTGGCTATGACCCTTTATTTATCCATGAAGAGACTGGCCGTTGTTTCGGAGAAATGACTAATGATGAGAAAAACAAAATCAGCCATCGAGCGGTTGCCGTTGCAAAAGCAAAGGAATTATTATTGCTTTGATTCCGAGTGTGAACAACTTAAATTCAAGCATGTTTAGAATCTAGTTTTTGCTGAAAAGGAGAAAATGGACATGAGCGAAAAAATGAAAGTTGGAGTAATGAGTGACAGTCATGGAAACTTTGAAGCTTTAGAGAAGGCATTGGACGAGATGGGTCAAGTGGATGTGATCATACATTTGGGAGATTACGTTGAGGATGCCTTGCATTTACGAACGCTAACAAATATTCCTATTTATATTCTCAAAGGAAATTTAGACTTCTATGCAAAGGAAGGCAGTATGGATTTAGAGACGATCCTGAGTGGTTTTAGATTCTTCGCTTGTCATGGACATAAATATGGTGTTAAAGGGGATTTGAATCGTCTATATCATGCAGGTTTGGAAAGAAATGCCCAAGTTATTCTTTTTGGTCATACTCATCAGGCTTTTATAGAAGATGACGGTCAAACATTGATTATGAATCCAGGATCAGTAGGAGCAGCCAGAATGGGAGATCCGGAAAGCTATGGTATAATTACCATCGAAAATGGAAATGTTGATGCCAGAATAATGCCAGTTTGGAGTTACAACCGCTGAACAGATAAAATATGAAGAAAACTAGATGCTAGCCATTTAGTAGATTTTTTATGGATAAGGCAGATCTTTCACTTAACCAAAAAGGCGGCGAGTTGATTATTAAAGCCATTAGTATTCATGAAAATTAAGATTAAAATAAAAAAAATCTTGACAATAATTGTCATTTAAAGTATACTAACACTTGTCTTTAAGAGAGATAATGCGGGTGTAGCTCAGTGGTAGAGCCCTGGCCTTCCAAGCCAGTCGCGAGGGTCCGATTCCCTTCACCCGCTCCATTTTTTTTTTAGGATTGAGCGCCTGTAGCTCAGTAGGATAGAGCAACGGCCTTCTAAGCCGTGTGCCAAGGGTTCGAATCCCCTCAGGCGCACCATTTTATCAAAGTGTTTATATTGTGGTGGGTATAGTTCAGTTGGTTAGAGCGCCAGATTGTGATTCTGGAAATCGTGGGTTCGAGTCCCACTATCCACCCCATTCTATATCATGATTTACTTAGGGGTATAGCCAAGTCGGTAAGGCACAAGATTTTGATTCTTGCATGCGTAGGTTCGAGTCCTGCTACCCCTGCCATTTTTATTTTTTGATAAATAGAGAACCCAAATCTTTGATTTGGTGTGAATCACTTAGTCAGGCAAACAGCTGGATCACACAATCGTTTAAAGACATATAATAATTTAATATTTTATGACCCATTAGCTCAGTTGGTAGAGCATCTGACTTTTAATCAGGGTGTCGGGCGTTCAAGTCGCCCATGGGTCACCATTAAAAAAACATAACCGCAGAGATTGCGGTTTTTTATTTTTTGATAGAATGTGGTTTATATAGTATAGTATTGGTTAATAAGTAATTTTTAATAATGAAAGGGGTAATAAATAAACGAAAATGTTTGTTTTATAAAAGCTTCAATGATTTAGAAAGAGATGATAAGATAAAAGCGGTGCTATGGTATCGGATTATGCGGCTGAAAATGAAGAGAAGGTTTCCGGATTGGTACTTTTGGGAGCTTATCCCAACAAAGATTTATCTCAAACCAAGATAACGGTTTTAAGCCTATATGGAAGTGAAGATCACATTTTAAATCGAACGGCTTTTGAGACGGCAAAAATCAAAATGCCTGCTGATTACCACTTTTTATGAAATAATCGGTGGAAATCACGGGAATTTCGGAAATTATGGGGAACAAAAAGGTGATGGTGTATCGGCAATTTCAGCAGCAGATCAGCAGTCCATCACGTGTGAAAAGATAGCAGAAAAGGAAATGGCTGAGATAAGAAAATAATAAAGAAATCACTTTGGCCGCAGATTCATTTATTTTGAAGAAAAAAGAGGAAAAACAATGAAAGTACTTGGTAATATTCTCTGGGTAATACTTGGCGGACTGATTATGGCTTTGGGCTGGCTTTTAGCAGGTGTGATTTGCTGTATTACGATTATTGGCATTCCTCTGGGGATTCAGGCATTTAAAATGGCCCAGCTGGTATTTTGGCCTTTTGGAAAAACAGTTGATTATTCAAAAATGGGGACCGGGTCGGTTCTTTTGAATATTCTCTGGCTGCTTATATTTGGATGGGGACTAGCTTTGGGATCCGCAATTTTAGGCTTAGTTTATTGTATTACAATTATAGGCATTCCCTTTGGACTGCAATGGTTTAAATTTGCTAAGTTGGCATTACTTCCGTTTGGGGCAGAAATCACAGATGCTAGATAACTGATAGGTATAATATGCTTGACAATAAAATAAAATCAAGACTATAATAAAGCAACAAGTTAGTATGAAACATAACGGAGCTTGTAGAAAAGTGATGATGGATTTATATTTATCTATTGATACTTTATCTAATCGAGCTCTTTTTCAATTACAGTTGTTTATCATTCGATGCTGGGATTGGAGCGCTTTTGCCAATCCGTTATGAGGAAAACAATTTGATAACATACTTGAAATTGAGATAGTGCTTCAATATTAATGATTAGGAAGGTGAGGAACATCAAAAGTAATAAGACGTCCCCAAAACCCATCATTGAAATTAAAAACCTGGGAAAAACCTTTCACCCCAAAAGTGGTGAGGTAAAGGCGCTGGAGGGGATTAACCTAACAGTGAACCAGGGAGATATTTTTGGAATTATTGGTATGAGCGGGGCTGGAAAAAGTACCTTGGTTCGTTGTATCAATCTTCTGGAAAAGCCGACTGACGGCATCGTTTTCATTGATGGACAAGACATTTCAAAACTGACTGAAAAAGAACTGAGAACCGTACGCTATTCTGTGGGAATGATTTTTCAACAATTCAATTTATTGATGCAGCGAACTGCGGAAAGAAACATACTTTTCCCTCTGGAAATTGCAGGAGTTGATAAGGAAACAGCAAAGAAAAGAACAGCAGAGCTTTTGGAACTGGTCGGTTTGCCAGATAAGGCAAAGGCCTATCCATCACAATTATCAGGCGGACAAAAACAGAGAATCGCGATTGCCAGAGCACTGGCAAATAATCCCAAAATTCTGCTGTGCGATGAAGCAACTTCAGCACTCGATCCATCAACAACAAAATCAATTCTGAATCTGCTTAAAGAAATCAATCAAAAAATGGGGATTACTATTGTCATCATCACCCATGAAATGAGTGTCGTCGAACAAATCTGTAATCACGTTGCAATCATTGACGAAAGCAAGATCGCTGAATATGGACCGGTGGAGGATATTTTTCGAAATCCAAAAACCGAAATAGCAAAAAAAATGATCTTTTCTGAAGGTGATCAGGGGTCGGTTGTCATGGGAAAGAATTGTTATCGTCTCGTATTTGACGAGAATTCATCAAGCGATTCAGTTATGGCAAAAATGGTGCTGGAAACAAAGTGTCTGGTGAAGATTGTTCATGCGGATATGAAAGATATTGACGGTGTTAGTTTTGGACAAATGGTTATCCAGTTACCGGAGGACGAGTTAACCGCATCTCGGGCTATCTACTATCTCCGTTCTCGCCAGATTAGCGTTGAGGAGGTGGAAATCGATGGATAGCTCAATGACAACACTAATTATTCAAGGAACTTTTGAAACACTTTACATGACTTTGGTTTCGACTCTTATCGCTTACATTATCGGATTGCCAGTGGGGGTATTATTGGTGACCAGTGATTCAGAAGGAATTGTACCAATGAGGCTGCTTAACAAGGTATTGGATATTATTGTAAACATTACCCGGTCAATTCCCTTTTTAATTCTCTTAATAGCAGTGATCCCGTTTACTCGGTTTATTGTCGGAACGAGTATTGGATCAACAGCAACCATTGTACCACTCGTTCTTGCAGCGGCGCCTTTCATAGCTCGTTTGGTGGAGTCTTCCATTAAAGAAGTGGACTATGGGATTATTGAGGCATCTTTGTCTATGGGTGCTAGTCCGCTTCAAGTCGTGACAAAGGTCATGATACCAGAAGCGAAGCCATCTTTGATTATCGGAGCTGCCATCGCAACAACGACCATTTTGGGTTATTCAGCCATGGCGGGAATTGTTGGTGGCGGCGGACTGGGAGATATTGCTATTCGTTTTGGTTACTATCGTTATGAAACAGGGGTAATGGTTGTTACTGTCGTGCTTCTAGTTTTAATCGTTCAGATTTTTCAAGAATTTGGTATGAAAATTGCCCAAAAGCAGGATCATAGAAAATAGCAGATTGTTTTTTAAAAAAAGAGGATTGACAACTGAAATTTGCTATGTTATATTACATATTAAACATGTATGAATTATATTTGATTTGAGAGATCCCAGATGGAAAGAAGAGGAGAGAAAAATGAAAAAGTTTGGTTCACTATTATTGATCAGTATTATTGGGCTCGCATTGCTGACAGGTTGTGCAGCAAAAGGAACGGGAACTGATGACAAAACAATTGTTGTTGGTGCTAGCCCTACGCCTCATGCAGAGATTTTAAAAGTTGCAGGAGAGGTGTTGGCAGATGAAGGATATACTTTGCAAATTAAAGAATTTACTGATTATGTTCAACCGAATTTAACACTGCAAAGTGGAGAGTTGGATGCCAACTATTTCCAACATCTTCCATATTTAGAAGATTTTAATACTAAAAACAATACAAAGCTTGTAAGTGCAGGTGCCATTCATTATGAACCATTGGGTTTATATCCGGGAAAAACAAAAACACTTGATGCAATTGTGGATGGTTCAACCATTGCGATTCCAAATGATACCACCAATGAAGCGCGTGCTTTGTTGCTGCTTCAAACAATTGGTTTAATAAAAGTTAATCCTAGTGCTGGACTTGAGGCAACACCTAAGGATGTCATTGAAAATCCGAAAAATATTCAATTCGCAGAATTGGAAGCGGCACAACTGGGACGATCACTACAGGATGTGGATTTAGCGGTTATTAACGGAAATTATGCAATTGAAGCCGGATTGAATGTCAGTACAGATGCGATCGCTAAAGAAGAAAAAGATTCCCTGGCGGCCCAAACCTATGCCAATATCGTGGCTGTTCGAGCTGGTGATGAAAAGAGCGCTAAAACAGTGGCATTAGTGAAAGCACTTCAAAGTGACAAAGTTAAAGCTTACATAGAAGATACTTATAAAGGTGCAGTTGTACCCATTTTCTAGTAAAAATCAATAAAGAAATATGATAATTAAGGCCAGTTATTTGTCGCTGTGTTTGTAAAAACACAGACAGAACGAATAGCTGGCCTTAAATTTATATTATGATTTACTAACTGGTCCGGTAATGAGAAGATGACAATCTGAAGGTTTGTGCGTCGGCTTTAAGGGCTCGGAAGGGTATTGGTTTCATTTTCGCTGCCAGCGTTGGGATCAGTCGGATTATCGTACCAGCCCATGATTTTGATCAATCGCATTTCTGGATAGCCGTAGGCACTGGCGGGATAGTTTATTCGGTCGGTAGTATTTGAATTAATGAGATAATCCACCATATTACCATTGTCATCTTTAATGACATCGGTAATAATAACTGAATGATGCCACTCTTGATTATAAGCATATTGTAAAATATCACCGATAGATCCACTAAAAATATTATCATCAACAATCGCTTCAAGACCATATCCCGTGTTTTCGCTGGCATAGGTGTAAAATTCGTCGACACCTGCCCAGGCGGGACTTCTGCCTGAATCTGTTTCTTCTAAATTAATTGAATCATCATACCATTTCCATTGAGTGTTCGTATCTCCCCAATAATCCATAGGGATTCCTCCAGCGTGGAGACACTGGGAAATATAGTTGTTGCAATTCCCGTCATACTGGTCGTATACACCATATTCATCGGTATTGCGGATAACCCCTTGGGAATTAATCCAGGTCATGGCATAGCTAACAGCTGATTTGGCGTCATAGGGATTTTTAGAATTGGATTCTCGGGTTTTCTGTTCGCTGGCATTAAATGATTTTTTTTCCAGGGATAATTCTTTCACAACAGATGAGGCTTGATTTAAAAGTGCCGTAGGTGCTTCCTTTGTATTGTTAGAATTATCTGTAATTGTTTTCTCTATCATTGAAAAGTAGTCTTCGTCCTGATGATGTTCAACAATTACGTAGCCATTGTCATCTTTTTTTAAATAAAAGGTATGTTTTATCCCGCTGCTGGATGAGTCGACGTTGGGAATAAAAGCAAAATTCACGGTTCGATCTTCTGTTACGACCACTTCAAGCTGGTCTTCGGTATCGTTTGTTTCAGATATCCTTAAGTTGCATTTATAATTTGTCATTCGCAAATCATTGGTTTGAGCAAGTCTTAAATTAATAAGATAGTCGAGCGTACTTTGGTTAATCCAGGCATTTTCACTGAATGGATCAAAAAAAAGTGCGGTAATGTCAGTAACTTTCAAATCTGCGGTTGCGGCACAGGTTATTTCAAAATATTTGGAGATCGGAGCAAGCATTTCAGGCGCAAGCATATCTTCCCCGCTACGGATGTTTACCATACGAACGTAATCATTTGATGTAATATTATTTATGCTGGCAGAGATTTCTTTGAAATTAGGTGAACTTATAAAATCCTTAGCAAAAATAAGTCCAACTGCAACAAAGACTATTAAGATAAGGCTTATTAAAAATTTTTTTTTCATCAATTCACAACCCTTCACTGGTTTGGAATTGTTTAGATCATTTAAATATGCTTTTTCTTAATGAAATAAACAAAAATGTATAAATTTCCAGAACTGTTCATTTAGTTGATAAGATTTAAAATATTTTTCTGATTTTCCAGTTCATTATCAATCGGACTTTATATTTTATCATATAAAAAAGTTGTTTTATATATTTTTTACATATATTTTTGACAAAGCTGGAATGGGCCCGAGACCAGCACTTGTTAAGCGGAATATAGTGGGTAAGGTTGTCGTGGATAAACGAGAAAATCAGGTATGATTTGAAGTGATATTATCCTTTTAATATTCAGAAAATTATCGATTCCACATGATAATGATTGTGTTATAATATAGTTCATAAATAATAAGATTGACAGAGGAGATAAAAATGAGTTTATTAAAAGAAACATTAGAAAAAATTCAGCCACTAAACGAAGAAATAATGAAAAAATCAAAAGTGCGGGTTGATGATCTGTTAAAACCAGTAGGCAGTTTAGGTGTGCTGGAAGAAATTGCAGTACAATTATCAGGAATTTCAGGAGAAATGTTCCCTGATGTCAGCAAAAAAGCAATGCTCGTTTTCTGCGGCGATCATGGTGTTTTTGAAGAAGGGGTTGCGGCGGCACCACAAGAAGTTACTGATTTAATGGCCCAAATGGTTGTTACCGGGAAGAGCGGAGTTGCAGTACTTTGCAAACAAGCTGGAGCCGATGTTTTTGTCTGTGATGTCGGGATGTTAAGTGATCTTGATCCAAAATCAAAAATTTTGGATCAAAAAATAAGAAAAGGAACATCGAATATGCGAAAGGGTCCGGCAATGACTCGTGATGAAGCAACAGCATCTCTTGAGGCTGGAATTGATATGGCTGAGAGAGCGATTAAAAATGGCTATAATATCCTGGGAACTGGAGAAGTAGGAATTTGTAATACAACTCCAAGTGCGGCAATTTTTTCTGTCTTTAGTGGCATCGATCCAGGAGAACTTGTTGGGGCCGGAGCAAACTTGTCTGAAGAAAAAATGGTTAACAAAGCCCAGGTAATAAGAGATGCGATTGCTCTGAATAAACCGGACAAAAATGATGCCATTGATGTATTGGCAAAAGTCGGTGGATTTGAGATTGGTGCCATGGCTGGAGCGATGCTTGCCGGAGCTTCACATCAGGTCCCTGTTCTTATTGATGGCTTTATTTCTACAGCCGCTGCGGCCATCGCAATTGCGTTGAAACCAGAAGTAAAAGGTTATCTTATTTGTTCCCATGCGTCAGCAGAAAGAGGAGCAGCTTTCGGTTCGGAATTTATTGGAGCAAAACCTTTCTTGAATATGGGTATGCGCTTGGGTGAAGGAAGCGGAGCGGCCATCGCTTTTAATATCGTTGAAGCGGCTTTATATATGAATCGAGACATGACGACTTACAGCGATGTTGGTTTAGGCGTTGTTTAGAATCAAAAATATCTTGACAATATTTTAAGATTAGTAATATAATGGATATATATTTAAAAACTGTGAGTGAGGAAAGTAATCTTCATTAGAGTCTGCAGAGAGTCGGTAATGGTGAGACCCGATGGTGATAAGGATGATGAAGTTCCCTCAGGAGTTGTTTTGCTGAATAGGATTGAACCAGATAATCGTTATTAGGTAGAACCGATAGATCCTTATCGTTATCAAAAGGAAGAACATAAACTGCTGTTGTGGAAGTGTTCTTAAGTAAGTGGATTATTATGTAATCAAATTAGGTGGTACCGCGAGTGAGACTCGTCCTTTATATAAAGGACGGGTCTTTTATAGTTTATGGGAGGGCACTTCCTTGGCGACCAATCAAGGACCATCGCGAACGATGGGTTACATATCGGCTGCAGTTTTAAAGAAGACACCATTAGTAAATGATATAATTAAGAAAATTCAGGAGGAAAACAATGTATTGGAATGAGAGTTGTGAATGTATGCCAAGAGAAAAATTGCAGGAACTGCAATTAGAGCGGTTAAAAGAAATGGTCAATCGAATCTACCATGATGTTCCGTTTTATCGAAACAAATTTCAGGAAGCTGGCTTAGTTCCGGAAGATGTTCAAGAGCTTTCGGATTTGCAAAAGCTTCCCTTTACAACTAAGGTGGATTTGAGAGATAATTATCCATATGGGTTGTTTGCAGTACCATTGGAAAAAATCGTGAGAATCCATGCATCTTCCGGGACAACCGGTAAACCAACGGTGGTGGGTTACACACGAAAAGATATCACTACTTGGGCTGAGATAATGGCACGTTCATTGGTGGCAGCCGGAGCAGATTCTCACTCAGTAGTGCAAAATGCCTATGGATACGGATTGTTTACCGGGGGACTGGGAGTTCATTATGGTGCTGAAATGTTAGGTGCTTCGATTATTCCAATTTCCGGTGGGAATACGGATAAGCAAATTATGATTATGAAAGACTTCGGGACAACTGTATTGACATGTACACCGTCCTACGCCATCTATTTGGGAGATGCTCTTAAAAAAAAGGGGATCGATCCGGAATCTTTAAAACTTAAAGTTGGCGTTTTTGGTGCAGAACCATGGTCAGACAGTATGCGAAAAGAGATCGAAAAGAAATTAAAAATTAAAGCTCACGATATCTATGGGTTGTCAGAAATTATGGGACCAAGTGTTGCTATTGAATGCGAAGCCCAGGATGGACTCCATATTTGGGAAGATCATTTCATTCCGGAAATCATTGATCCGGTAACGTTAAAAGTGCTTCCTTATGGTGAGCAGGGAGAACTGGTAATCACCACCATTACAAAAGAAGGAATCCCGCTTTTACGTTATCAAACCCATGATGTAACATCGATTAACCCGGAACCATGTGTATGTGGACGAACTCATTTAAGAATTAAGCGACTACAGGGAAGAACGGATGATATGTTGATCATTCGAGGAGTTAATGTATTCCCAACCCAAATTGAAAGTGTTCTTTTGGAACTTGGGGAAGTTGAACCTCACTATCAGCTAATCGTTAGAAGAGACGGATCTTTGGATACGCTTGAAATTAAGGTTGAGCTCAGTGAAGAAATGTTTTCGGATAAAATCAGCAATCTTGAAAAACTCGAAAAACGGATTGCCCTGCGGATCCATTCAACGATTGGTATTAATGCAAAAATTGTCCTTGTTGAGCCGGGAAGTCTTCCCAGGGTTGAAGGAGGAAAAAGCCAACGGGTTGTGGATTTGAGAAAAATTTAGGAGGAGAAAAATGATACGACAAGTTTCAATTTTTATGGAGAATCATGAAGGCCGTTTGAATAAAATGCTAAAAATTCTGGCGGAAAATGACATTAATATTCGTTCGCTGAATATTGCGGAAACGATGGATTATGGGATCATTCGTCTGATTTTGCAGGAAACAGAAAAAGGAATTGAAGTGCTGAAGAAGAATAATATCCGATGTACATTGACCTCTGTTTTAGCAGCTGAAGTTCCTGATCAGCCAGGCGGATTGAGTAACCTGGTGGATGTGCTAACTCAGGCAAATATAAACATTGTGTATGCCTATTCTTTTCTGCCAAAAAAAACAGATAATGCGATTATTATCATTCGGGTTGATGATGATGTTCAGCAAAAAGCGATTGAAACCCTTGAGAAAAATTCAACTGTCAATTTGTTAGACGCAGAAACATTATTAATGAAATAAGAAAATATGGAAGCTTAAAGCAAAAAACATTCTAAAACTATATATTGACATTTGCCGCAACTTTTCGTATTATAAAAGATATGAATAAAAATTAAACGCATATAATATGAAGGACTAATCATTTTAAGAAAGGTAAATCATGGCAAAGTCAAAAAAAGGAACACAAACCAAACAAAATATTATCAATACCGCAAAAATTTTATTTTACGAGAATGGATATAATAAAACCGGGATACAAGATATTGCAGATCGTGCCAACGTTAAACTGGGAACCATTACTTACTATTATAAAAAGAAGGATGAAATGATCTCAGACATCTACAATGTTTTCTTTCTGGCATTGTACGAATATGTTTCTTCTGTTTCTGGTAATCTCAATCTTTATACCAAGTATTGCTATTCTCTAATATTATATTACGAAGCAATTCTAAATGATGAACATAATAAAACCCTTTATTATGAAGTACTGGTTAAAAATGTGAATCCTAATGGAAGGACAACCATCACTAAAACCATGAATCGATCTTGTCTGGATTTCCTAAACAAAAATTACATTGAAGCAGATTTGGAAATTATTGCACGATCCGAATATGGGGCGAGAAAAGAACTGTTTGTTGATTTCTATGAAAAGGAAATTAAGTTTACAAGCAGGGCAATGGTCTATTTCTTTGTGAGAAATTTATTTAGATTAATGAATCTTGATTATGAAATGATAGAGAATACGATCCAACAGGGTTTGGATTTTTCTAATAAAAACAAGCCAATAGATATTAAATTTTTAATTTGATAATATTAAAATTTTATAAAGAAAGATAGTGAACGTTAGTTTGCTATCTTTTTTTATTTGCGCAAAATATATTGCTGAGTTAATGCTTTAAAAGAAGATCAGGTATCTAATTAAATAGAAAGTGCGTAAATTAATTATAAATTATTTACTAACCGAAATTTTTTGGGGTAATAAGTAAATAAAATGATTTAAATAAAAAAAGTGTAAAGAAACATAAAATGACTACAAATGATCGAATGTGGATACTAATGATTGACAATGAAATAAAATGATGATATTATTCAATTAAAAGAGGTGAGTAGATGCTTATTGAAGAACGTTTTACTAAAATATTAGAATTGATTGAAAAAAAAGGAGCGGTGACCGTTTCGGAGTTATCGAAAACACTGGCAATATCCGAGTCTACCATTCGAAGGGATTTAACAACGCTTAATAAGAGTAAAAAATTAAAAAAAGTTCATGGAGGTGCCACACGTGTCAGTGGGAGCTTTACATCAATGGATTTTGACATCCAATTTAGAACAGATCGTTATAAGGAGGAAAAACAACGGATAGGAAAGTTTAGTGCAGGTCTCATTGAAAACAATGATTTTGTATACATTGATGCGGGCACCACAACTGAGGCAATGGTTGATTATATAAAGGAAGTAGGGGCTGTTTATGTCACAAATGGAATGGTCATTGCAAAGAAGCTTGTGAAAAAAGGTTGCCGAACAATTATCCTTGGAGGTGAAATTAAACCGATTACAGAAGCTGTGGTTGGCGGTGAGGTGTTGAAATGTTTGGCGAAATATCATTTTTCAAAAGGTTTCTTTGGAACTAATGGAGTGGATATTGTTGCCGGGTTTAGTACGCCAGATCCAACGGAGGCACAAGTAAAACGTGAAGCTTTTAGCCGATGTAAGGTGGCCTATGTTTTAGCTGATTCGACAAAGTTTAATATTACTGCGCCGGTTAGTTTTGGAAATTTGCAGGAAGGGGAAATTGTTACGACAAAGCTGATGAGTGCGATATATAAAAAACATACAAAAATATGGGAGGTGGATAAAACGTGATTTTCACAGTAACATTCAACCCATCCTTAGATTATATTATTGGGTTGGATACATTTCAAGAGGGTGCGGTTAACCGGAGTCAGTGGGAACATATTTTCCCTGGTGGAAAAGGCATTAATGTATCCATGGTACTTAAAAACCTGGGTGTCAGAAATGTTGCATTGGGATTCTTGGGCGGATTTACCGGAAAAGAAATTCAGCGAATGGTCAATTCTTTTGGATGCTACACAGATTTTGTGAAAATAAAATCAGGGATTTCTCGAATTAATGTAAAAATAAAATCGGACAAAGAAAGCGAAATTAACGGACAAGGTCCGAGTATTACAAAAAAAGAAATTAAAGAGCTCTTTGAAAAATTAGATTTGATGAAAAGTCAGGATATTCTTGTGCTGGCAGGAAGTATTCCTGGGACTCTCCCAGAAAACACATATGAAAACATTATGAAGCATCTGGAAAACAAAGAAATTAAAATTGTGGTAGATGCGACTGGAGAATTGTTGCTCAAGGTAGTTAAGTATAAACCGTTTTTAATTAAGCCCAACAAACAGGAATTGAGTGAAATTTTTGGGGTAACGGTAAAAAATCGTGAAGATGTCATTCTATATGCAAAACGACTTCAGGAAATTGGCGCGAAAAACGTCTTGGTTTCAATGGCTGGAGAAGGCGCCATTCTTATAGATGAAAACGATAATATACATGAAATGAAGGCACCAATGGGGTTGGTTAAAAATTCTGTTGGGGCGGGAGATTCAATGGTAGCAGGTTTTATTGCAGGATATTTATTAAACAGCGATTTTGAAGAAGCATTTCGAATGGGAGTTGCAACAGGGAGCGCTTCGGCATTTTCAGAAAATTTAGCCACTCAAACTGAAGTATTAGAGTTGCTTAGTGTATTACCGAAGAAAGAAAAATAAGGAGGAAGAGAAATGCGTATTAGTGAGTTATTGAGTAAAAATGGCGTTGACCTTTTCGGAAAGCCGGCATCAAAAGAAGAAACAATAAAACATTTGGTGAATCTCATGGATGCAACAGGGAATATCAGCGATAAAGAGATATTTCGACTGGCTGTTATGAATCGTGAGGACGAAGGAACCACCGGCATTGGGGAAGGCGTAGCCATCCCGCATGGAAGATCTAAAGTAGTCAAAAATGCAGGACTTGCTGCCATGGTTGTTAGAGAAGGTGCGGATTTTGATTCGTTAGATGGGGAGCCAGCATTTCTGTTTTTCCTCATCGCAGTACCAGAGGTTGCCAATGATCTTCATTTAGAAGTATTAAGCAAGCTGTCAACAATTTTAATGGATGAGACATTTCGGGCAAAGTTGATTCAAGCTTCAGATGTTGAAACATTTTTGAAACTGATTGATGAAAAAGAGCAAGAAAAATTTGGAAGTGTTCAGACAGCAGGCGATGTGAAGCAGAAAAAAAAATATCAACTATTAGCTGTAACGGCGTGTCCGACAGGAATTGCCCATACATATATGGCAGCAGAAAGCCTTGAAAGCAAGGCAAAGGAAATGGGTATCACGATAAAAGTTGAAACCAATGGATCCGGAGGCGTGAAAAATCAATTGACGGCAGAAGAAATAAAAAATGCCGATGGTATTATCATTGCGGCAGATACAAATGTTGAAACGGATCGATTTAACGGGAAACCGGTTATACAAACGAAGGTTGCAAAAGGAATTCATAACCCGAAAGAGTTGATTGAGGAAGCTTTATCAGGAAAGGTTCCGATTTTCCATAGTACAAGTGAGGCCGGGGAAGAAGAACAACAGTCAGGAGAAAAGGAAAGTATTGGTCGAAAAATTTATAAGGATCTGATGAATGGCGTTTCACATATGCTTCCCTTTGTTATAGGAGGAGGAATATTAATTGCTTTAGCATTTCTTTTTGATGATTACAGTATAAATCCGGCTAATTTTGGAATGAATACGCCATTTGCAGCGTTCTTAAAGACGGTGGGCGGCACCGCTTTTGCATTTATGCTGCCGGTATTAGCCGGTTACATTGCAATGAGTATTGGAGATCGTCCAGCATTGGCAGTTGGATTTGTCGGTGGGATGCTCGCCAATACCGGAGGATCAGGATTTTTAGGTGCTTTGTTGGCTGGTTTTGCAGCAGGCTATTTGGTGTTAGGTTTGAAAAAGATATTTTCAAAATTGCCAAACAGTCTGGAAGGGATTAAACCGGTCTTGTTATATCCATTCTTTGGTATATTACTTATAGGAGCGCTAATTATCTTTGTGGTTAATCCGCCGGTGGCAGCTCTAAATAACTGGATGACATTTATGTTAAATAGCATGGGATCTTCCAGTAAGGTTGTCCTTGGAATTCTGCTTGGAGGCATGATGGCAGTGGATATGGGTGGACCTGTTAACAAAGCGGCTTATGTGTTTGGAACCGCATCACTGGCATCCGGACAGTTTGATATTATGGCGGCAGTAATGGTTGGCGGGATGGTTCCACCACTTGGAATAGCACTATGCACAACGTTTTTCAAAAACCGTTTTACTAAAAAAGAAAGAGAAGCTGGAGGAGCAAACTATATTATGGGACTTTCATTCATTACAGAGGGAGCGATTCCATTTGCTTCGGAAGATCCTATTCGTGTCATTCCCTCATGTATAATCGGTTCAGCAACAGCCGGTGGCTTATCTATGTTTTTCGGTTGCACCTTAATGGCTCCACATGGTGGTATATTTGTATTCCCAGTTGTTGGTAACCCAATTAGTTATGTTATTGCACTCCTTACAGGCTCGATTGTTGCAATGATAATGCTGGCAATTCTTAAAAAACCAAAAAACAATGGAGTTAAAGAAGCGATTGAAGATTAATATCTGAACCAATTTAAAGAATCGGAATAACATTTTGTTGGTTGGCCAGTGCGTTTTATCAAACAAAATAATTCTTTTTTAAAGAATTATTTTGTTTTTTTTTTGTAATGATTGTAAACAAAATTGGTTAAAAGCAAATTATAAACGAACTTTAGCCTAGTTTCATTGAATAGTGAGATTTTAACCAGTATAATGAATGATAAAGGTTTATAATACAGACTAGAAAATTGGATAATCAAATAACAAGTCGAAGATTAACTGCCTTTAAATTAACGCTATGTGTGTACTTGTAAAATACTAAAAGGAAGGATGTAGCAATGAAAAAGACAAAAATCTGCTGGCAATTTCTAAGCCTTGTTTTAACGATCCTTCTAATTGTAACATGTTTCCCCATGGGGATTTTTGCTGAAGGGCTAAGCGGAAATGATTTCTGGTTTACTCCGGATGATTCAGACACTACCGTTGAAAGCACGGAAAATAACATTAGTGTTCAAGGAATATTAACCCCCATTATAATTTTTTCAGATGATGTGTTCTATAATGGAAGTCCCCAGAACTTGGCGGCAATTAAACCAATGGTTGATGGACCGGAAGTGGATCCAGTGCTTATCGAAATCACGTATACAGGAACGAAAGTTAATGGGGAGGACTATTTAGAGTCAATCGTTCCGCCTACCGATGCAGGAACTTATTCAGTGACCGCAAAATATGCGGGTGATGATAATTATAAAAGTTATTCAGAGACAAAAGAAATAAAAATAAAATCCATTGAACTTAGTCTGATGGATTTTTTCACAGAAAAACCAATCACTAAAATATATGACGGAACCCTTGATGTTCCAGAAAACACAATTGTTGGGCTAAAAAATAAAAAGGTGTTAAAAGATGATGAGAACAATATCACTTTTAATTTCAAGTCAGCAAGTTTCCTTTCTAAAGATGTGATATCTGTTGAGCCAAATACCGTAACTTTGAAAAACGTGACCATTACAGGAAGTAAGGGACAAAACTATATTATTGTTGAAAACACCAACGAAAACAAAGAAACTGATCAGGAGAAAAAAGTTACAAAAGATGCTAAGAAGAATACCAGCGATGTCGTATTGTCTGCCAGCATAACACCAAAGCCGGTTGAAGTTCTTTTATCAGGACAAGATAAAGTTTATGATGGCACTGTATATTTAAATGAGTGTGAATTCAACATTAATACCGAAGATGTCATTGCCGGGGAAGAAATTGAGATATTTACCACCGATGATTTCAGCCCTTGGTATGGAGAAGAGAATAGCCAGAAGAAAGATGTTGGGGAGTATTATGTCTGGGCATCAGGTGGTTATTATTTTTATGGCATTAATGGTACAAACGGAAATAATTACACAGTAAAAAATGATCCCATCGCATCAAAAGAAAAGTACTATATTACACCGGCGCCAATAACCGTGGTACCATCTTATCGATCAAAGATTGAGGGAGATCAGGACCCATTTTTGACCTATACAGTTTGGCACGATCAATCGGGAGATGCTTTAGCAGAGGGACTTTTTGGAGAAGATACACTTTACGGGTCTCTGGAACGAGAAGCAGGAGAAGCGGTTGGAAAATATAATATCTACCTTGGTAACCTAAATAATTCAAATTACTACATTTCTTTCGTACAGGGAGAAGATAAGTTTGAAATCCTCAAAAAGGATGAAGCTGCTGCTTCTGTTTATTCTAGTGATTATTACAACCCATCAACAGGTACAGGAACAGGAGAAGATAAAGAAGAAACACCTATTGCGTATTTTGGAATTGCTTTAGCATTATTACTTCTTATTGTAGGAGGTATCTTTTTCGGAAAGAATCGATTGACTAAGATGTAAATTTAAATATTTAGGGATTTGTTTAATGTGGAATTAAATGGATCCTTTTAATTTATAAAATGAAATCTGCTCAGCAAAGGTAGATTCCAGTTTAATTTTTAAAGGGTGTATCATTATGGTTAAGTTATTTTTAAGTCAGTAGAATGAAGGAGAAAATGAAGAGGAATGAGAATGAAAAAGAAGAAGTTTTTTTTGCACACAGCTGCAATCGTTTTCGCATCAGCGTTCGTTTTATTTGGGACATCTACTGGCTTATTTGCAGCAGACGGAAAGTTGGCTACTTTTGTATCCATCGCCGATAATCCAGCATCGGTTGTATTTAGTAATTCTAACGATGAGTTGGACAAAGCTGTTTATAAAGCACTCTGTGTGGTAGTAATTGATGGGGAATCCAATAAGATTGATTTTTCATATGATGATATTAGTCTTGCTTACAATAAACAGATTGGAACACAGAAGGTAACGGTAACATTCAAGGGAAATGACAGGTATGAAGGAAGTGTGGCAACGGGGAATATTACGATTACTGACGCTTCAAAAAAGGATACAAGACTTGTGTTAAAAGCCAATCCACCTTCAGTAGGTTTTTCCAGTGACCAAGCTGTTTTAGACAAAGCAGTTTATGATGATCTTTGCATTGTTGTGGTCGACAGTGATTCCAATAAAATTGCTTTCTCTCAGGATGACATTACCCTGAATTATAATCACGTTATAGGAATGCAAACAGTTGTGGTAACATATAAAGGAAATGAACAATATAATAATTCCATAGCAAATGCAAAGGTTGAAATAACGGGTAAGATGGATACGAAAATTTCTTTAGCTGCCAGTCCTGCATCCGTAGCATTTACAACGGATGCAGGAAAACTGGATTTATCCGTATATCAGGTGCTTAGCATAGCGGTAGTTGATGCGGGTAATAATAAAATCAATTTTACAGGCAATGATATAGAAATAAGCTATAATCGGGAAGTCGGAAAACAGGACGTTACGGTAAAATATAAAGGGAATGATCAGTACACCGGGAGTAAGGCAACAGGGAACGTGACGATTACAGGTAAAGTAGATCCTCCAATTCCAGCTAAAGAGAATACCTCGGTTTCTTTGACAAAATCCCCTGCTGCAGTTATTTATAATTCAGATTCTGCAAAAATGGACGCGGATGTCTACGCAGCCCTTGGTATTCAGGTCGTAGACAGCAAAAATAATAAAATTAATTTTTCTTCTGGTGACATAGAATTAAGCTATAATCGGACAACAGGGGATCAACCTGTGACAGCAAAATATAAGGGAAACGATAAATACAATAGTAGTCAGGCAGATCAGACTGTAAAAATAAAAGAACAAAAACCATGTTCATTGGTGATAACAGCAAATCCACCTACGGTCACATACGATGAAAACAAGAATAATCTTGATGCAGCTGTGTATGAGAATCTTTGCATTGCTCTTGTAGATGATGATAACAATGCAATAAAATTTGAAAAGAAAGACATTGAGCTCACATATAAAGCCGAAATCGGAGATCAGCAGGTGGTTGTAAAATATAAGGGAAATGATAATTATAAGAGTGCTGTAGCAACCACGCGGATAATAATTGCCAAATCCAATTCACAATGGGAAACTTTGAAAATTGTCGGAGTGATGATGGCAGTTGTGATTATTTTAGGAATAGTTGGTTTCATTATTTATAGAAAAAAACATAAAACTGATTCGGAAAAAATCGATTGATTATGATGTGAAGCGTTTAGAAAAAAACAAAAGGGACCTATTTAACATAAATTAAATAGATCCTTTTTATCTGTTAATGAGTGAAGCCGAAAGCACCCTTTTTTTCATCCGTATTACCAAAAATAATAATATGAGCATGATCTAAGGTGTGAATGCTTTCCTTTAGATTTTCAACAAATAATTCAGCTAGTTGTAGACTTAAATCCTGCCGAATGACAACCCGCTGAATAATGATGTTGGACATATCATTTGGAAGTGGATATGCTGGAACTTGCCAACCATTGATTCTAAGTCGGTCCGCTAAATCATAAAGTGTCCACTTCTTGTCTGCGCTTTCTTTCATTTTCCAGCATACAATGGGGATGCTGTCGCCATCATTATAGATTTCAAAAAGCCCGATTTTAGCTACCTCGTCGGCAATGTATTTGGCAACATTGCGAGTTCTTTGATGGATCTCTCGATAACCATCATAACCATAAGATAAAAAATTAAAGTACTGTCCGATAATATGACTGGAAGAGCGTGAAAAATTAATAGCCATTGTGGGGATATCACCGCCAAGGTAACTTACCTTAAAAACAAGTTCGGAAGGAAGAAAGATTTTGTCTTTCCAGATTATCCAACCAACACCGGGATAAACAAGGCCATATTTGTGACCGGAAGTATTAATGGAAATAACATTTTTTAATCTAAAATCCCATTCCAAATCAGGGTGAATGAAAGGGGCAAACAGTCCACCGGAAGCAGCATCCACATGAATGGATATTTTGAAATCAGTAGTTTGATTATAAGTCTCAACAAGTTCGTCTAATTTTTTTACATCATCATATTTGCCGGTATAGGTAATACCCATGATTGCAACGATTCCGATGGTATAATCGTCAACATAATCCATAACAGTATCCATATTAAGACTCATATGATTTTCATCCATTGGGACAAGACGCATTTCGATATCCCAGTAAACGCAGAATTTTTCCCAACAAACTTGAAAGCCAGAGGAAATGACCAGATTTGGTTTTTTTTCATTAATGTTCAACCCGAATTTCTCAGCAGTCTTTCGCCAGGAGAATTTCATTGCTAATCCTCCAAGCATACAGGCTTCCGAAGAACCGACGGTAGATGTGCCAATAAAAGCCATGTCTTGGGGTGCATTCCATAGATCAGCAATAATATTAACACAGCGATTTTCAAGATCCGTTGTTTGAGGATATTCAGATTTGTCAATGGCATTTTTTTCTAAAGTTTCTGACATAATCCGAACAGCAGCGGGTTCCATATAAGTTTGACAGAAAGTGGCTAAGTTAAGTCTGGCACTGCCCTCGTCTAATAAATCATCTTTAATTAATTGATAAGCAAGTTCTGGATTAATTGATTTTTGGCTTAATTGATATTTAGGTAAAAAATCGGTAGAATTATCGCCAAAAATTGGCAGCGTGTAAACACCATTTAATTGATCTTCTTCGGGCCTTGAATGTAACATATTTGCCTCCTGTTATCGTGTTGATTTTTTGAGTTTAGGGATAAGTTGAAATAACTAGAAATTTAATTCTATTTTAACATATAAACGCTTCTGAAAGAACGTTTGCATCAAAAAAATAAGGGGATAAATAAAATACATGCCATATTTATTGGTTAATAATTACAAGAGTTTAACTTAAAAAGATTGACAATAATGATAGAAAAAGATATAGTTAATAAATAAAACAATCAGAAAACAAAGTGTTTCTTTTGTTAGGTGAGGCTCCTATACAGATATGGTTGCTGCCCGGAAACATCGAAAGATGCCAATGGGTCAACAGGTACTATCGAATTAAGGTTTTACTTAATGCAGCTGGGCATTGCCCTATGCTGTATAGTGCCGAAGCTCAACGAATGGAGGAATCATTATTTTGCTGCGCAAAAACCTCCACAAACAGTGGAGCTTTTTTATTTGCGGGTCGGTAATGATCCAATAGAATGTTGGTAAAACATAGAAGTAGTTTTTAAAGAGTACTTCTTGTAGTTTGAATAATAAAAAAGGGAGATGAGATAGGATGGACGCAGATCCTGGAGATAAGCGCATTGAACAATTAAATAGCAAGAGCGGCCAGAATATCTTAACGATCATTGGTTGCTCTTAATTAAGGAGGAAAATAATGATTAAAATCTACAAAACCATTGATGGAAAAATGGAAGAAATTGAATCCATCGAAAAAAATAGTTGGATTAATATGGTTAACCCAACGGAAGAAGAACTCCGTTTTATCACTGAAAAATTAGAGGTAGAACCTGATTTCCTTAGAGCGGCATTGGATGAAGAAGAAATTTCCCGAGTGGAACTTGAAGATAATAACCAGGCACTTATCACCATTGATGTACCTATTGTTGAAAAAGATGCAAAAATGGTGCTTTATACCACCATCCCGGTTGGTATTGTCCAACTGGAAGATAACATTATTACAGTCTGTCTTCGTGAAAATACTCTTATTGACGATTTTGCCAAGGGGAGGGTTAAAAATGTATTCACAAATTTAAAAGCAAGATTCATCTTTCAGATACTCTATCGTGTTGCCAGTCGTTTCCTTATTTATCTGAGACACATCAATCGAATGAGCAATGATGTTGAAAAAGAATTGCATATTTCCATGAAAAATAAAGAACTATTTCAGTTGCTTGATTTGGAAAAGAGTTTAGTTTTCTTTTCAACATCGCTGAAGGCCAATCAATCGGTTTTGGAAAAACTTCAACGAGGCCGAGTTATCAAACTTTATGAGGAAGACAAAGAGCTTTTAGAAGATGTCTTGATTGAGGTTCAGCAAGCGATTGAAATGTCCAACATATACAGTAATATTCTAAGCGGTATGATGGATGCTTTCGCATCAATTATTTCTAACAATCTTAATATTGTTATGAAAGTATTGACATCTATTACAATTCTTATGGCGATTCCAACAATGCTTTCAAGTTTTTTCGGAATGAACGTTATAGGAATTCCGATATCAAGTTTTTGGGGAGTAGTTTTAATTGCTTTTGGTTTTACAGGTGTTGCTGCATTTGTTTTATTTAAAAAGAAGATGTTTAGCTAGATTTGTCTAAAAATGTCATTGACAAAGAAATTTATATGGATGTATAATGAACTAAATAAATAAACAGTCTGTTTCAGGGCGAGGTGCAAGTCCTCACCGGTGGTATTTTGCTTCGGCAATAAGTCCACGAGCCGAAAGGCCGATCTGGTTAGAATCCAGAACCGACGGTATAGTCCGGATGAAAGAAATGACGTACAAATTTTGCACGCAGAGCCCTTGGAATAAAATCCAGGGGCTTATTTATTTTCTGAACAGACAACAAGGAGGGTTTTATGAAAATCAAGACAAAACAACTGACACAAATGGCGGTATTGGCAGCAATGTCAATTCTATTGGTTTATCTGATTCATCTTCCAATTATTCCGGCAGCGCCATTCCTGGAATATGATCCGGCAGATATTCCAATTTTGATTGGGACCTTTATGTTTGGACCGTTAGGCGGTTTGATTCTAACTGGTGTTGTTTGTGCCTTACAGGGAATAACAGTTAGCTCATCAAGCGGTATTATAGGTGTCTTAATGCATTTCTTTGCAACGGGTTCCTTTGTTCTGGTAGCAGGCATGATATACAAAAAAAACCGCACCCGAAAAGGAGCTGTTATTGGTTTGGCCCTTGGGGCGGTGACAATGACGATCACAATGGTTATATGGAATCTTGTTTTTACACCATTATTTATGGGTATACCCATTGATGCCGTAATACCAATGATTCTTCCGATGATTGTTCCTTTTAATCTCATTAAAACGGGTGTGAATTCGCTTGTTACTTTTATGGTTTATAAATCCGTTGGCAAAGTATTGGGAATGGAAATAAAAGAAGTGAAACTAGCAGATAAGTAAGGCATAAATCCTAAATTAATATAGAAGGGCCTTGAATCA
>JGI24143J45723_1000371_pt1 | contig 23576 bp, 21 predicted proteins | sample BarGraIncu00432A_FD_45723 | JGI IMG/M metagenome (IMG submission 45723) | reverse complement strand
TACCCGCCGACACACATTGACTGAGGCTAACTGATTTCGCCCGGTTTTCGTCCTTTCCATATTACGAAGTTCAGAAAAATGCGGTTTCCGGACGGAAACTAAGTAGCCGATGCCAGTAGTTCGGTGCTTCAGAGCAGGGTACGGGCTTGTCTTCACCTGGGGCTTTGATATTATTGCAGGTATATTTATAAGGCTGGCGTGGGGGATGGTTATGTCATTCAATCCCGTTTTTGTAGTAAGCAACGCGAAAAAACCTGATTGGTACTACTCAATGGCGCAGTTTGCGCAGCCAGACCTCCGTAAATCGATCTGGCAGCTCTTAAACACTCTGATTCCTTATTTTTTTCTCTTTGCCGCTATGGTTGTCACGGTGCGCCGCGGTGAGTCTTACTGGATCACCCTGGGACTGGGCGCAATCGCCGCCGCCTTATTTGTGCGCATCTTCATCTTTTTTCACGATTGTACCCACGGCTCATTTTTCAAGTCACCGCGCCTGAATCGTGACGTCGGCTATCTCTGCGGCGTCCTCACCTTTACGGCGTTCCACGACTGGAGGCGCAGCCATGCGGGGCACCACATCACGGCCGGAGACCTGGACCGGCGCGGCATGGGCGACGTCTGGACCATGACGATTGAGGAGTACCGGGCGGCGCCGCTGTCGACGCGGTTCGCCTACCGTTTGTACCGTAACCCCCTCGTCATGTTCGGCATCGGCCCGGGCTACTATTTCCTGCTGAGGAACCGGATCCCCTCTGAAGGTGCTAAAAGACACGATATCAAGAGCGTCATCTATACCGACCTCTACCTCCTTGCCATTGTCGGGGCGGCAAGCCTGACTATCGGGTTCAGAACCTACGTTCTGGTGCAGTTGCCGATCCTGCTCATGGCAGCGACCCTCGGAGTGTGGCTTTTTTACATCCAGCACCAGTTCCAAGGGGTCTACTGGGCGCGACACCAGGAATGGGACCCGATACGGGCGTCGCTTGAGGGTGCTTCTTACTACCAACTCCCCAAGATGTTGCAGTGGTTTTCCGGTAATATCGGCATTCACCACCTGCACCATCTGCGTCCCGGCATCCCCAACTATAACCTGCAGCGCTGTTACGACGCCATACCCGAGATTCAGAAGGCACGGCCGATCACCATCCGGACCAGCCTCAAATCACTGCGCTATAAACTTTGGGACGAGGAGCACCATGAACTGGTGAGCTTCGGCTCGCCGAGAGTGGGGCGCCCGACAGGGTGAAATTCTTGGGGCCCACTTTTCCTCTCCTTCCTGGCTGAACCATTATGGTAGGTGGCCGTTGAACGGCTTCATCGTGAAAATGCAGCACTTCCTCTCAAGCGACATGGCTGTCGCGTTTCATGCCTTCAACGCGGCCTACTGCTTTCGACACACCTTTTCTCTCCTGTTTAAGTCTGGCTGAGCCATATGGTTGGTTGCCGTTGAACGGCTTCATCGTGAAACGCAACTCTTCACATAAAGCGACACTCTACCCTATTTACAGACGGTGACCGGTTTCCCTAGCTTTCCTGGCCTGGTGCAGCAGATGTTGGTCACCCGCGGAGCCCGATTGACACCCCGTGACATAACGCGTACCCTGACCGCAATCCGTTGCAAAGAAAGGTCGCTTGGTAATGAAAACTCTCAACATCATAGGTTGCGGCGCCGTGGGACAGACACTCGGTCGCCTCTTTCACGAAGCACAGGTTTTTGAAATCGGTGATGTCCTCACCCGTTCGCTTGACTCCGCCCAAAGGGCCGCCGGGTTCATGAGAGCCGGCCGGCCCGTCTCGGGATTCGACGAGATGCGCCCCGCGGACCTCTATATCATTGCCGCCTCTGATGATGCGATCGCCTATTGCGCAGCTGATCTGGCGGCATCCGGACTGGCGGGACCCGGCACCATCGTCTGCCACCTGAGCGGCGCGCTCCCGAGTTCGCAACTCGCGCCGGTTGTGGGCAAGGGGGCCGTGATCGCCAGCGTGCATCCCGTCAAGAGTTTTGCCGATCCGCTTGACTCGGTGGCGAACTTTGCCGGCACCTGGTGCGGTATCGAGGGGGATCCCGCGGCGGTCGCCTGCCTCAGCAACGCCTTCTGCGCGATAGGTGGGAAAATCTTCTCCGTCGATGCGCGCTTCAAGACCATCTACCATGCGGGATCGGTTTTGGTCTGCAACTACCTGACCGCCCTCATTGAAAGCGGGGTCCGAGCCTATTGCAAGGGTGGGCTCAGTGATGAGACCGCGCTTGAGGTGATGGAGCCGCTGGTACGCGGGACACTGGACAACATATTCAGGACCGGGACGGTTCAGGCGCTGACCGGGCCGATCGCCCGCGGCGACTGCGCCGTCGTCTCAAGGCAGCTCGAAGCCCTGGACGCTTGGGACGGGGACATCTCCCTCATCTATCGGGCTCTTGGGCGCGTCGCCCTCGATCTCTCAGGGCTGCGCGGCGGCGCATCGGAAGCTGATTTGTTGAAGTTACGGGAAATACTCGAGGCTAAAGAACAGCAAAAGTAGCTTTTTGAGATGGAGGAGAGGGGGAGGGGGAGGGCGCATCATGGTTCGTCCTGATACTCTTGTGAAAAGAGGGATCCGTCTGTGACCGGCAGCAAACGCTGACAAAGAAAATCAACCAGCAACGATGCCGCACAGCAGCCCCCGACAGGGTTCTGCTGCGCGGCATCGCCAGTTTGCCGGTGAGCTTTAGAAGCTTTCGTATTCCTCGTCCATCTGCAGTCCGGCACCTGCCGCGGAGGCATGAGTGAGCCGGGGAGCGCCGGCCGCAGCCTTTTTAAATGCCGGTTTAGCCTGCGCCTTGGAAACTGGCGCTTTCGATCTGCGCGCGGCTCTGCCTTCCCCGATGTTGAAGTAGCCGATGGTTTCCTGCAACTGCTCGGACTGGGAGGAGAGTTCTTCCGCGGTCGACGACATTTCTTCCGCGGCCGCGGCGTTTGCCTGGATGACCTGGTCCAGCTGCTGTATCGCCTTGTTGATCTGCTCGGCGCCGGTATCCTGCTCCTTGCAGGACGCGGAGATTTCCTGCACCAGTTCGGCGGTTTTCTGGATGTCGGGGAGCATGCGGGTCAGCATGTCCCCCGCCTTCACGGCAACCTCGACGCTGGACGAGGAAAGCTCCGATATTTCGGCTGCCGCCTTTTGGCTCCGCTCCGCAAGCTTCCTCACTTCGCTTGCCACCACGGCAAACCCCTTGCCGTGCTCGCCCGCGCGTGCCGCTTCTATCGCCGCGTTCAGGGCGAGCAGGTTAGTCTGGCGCGCGATCTCTTCGATTATCGAGATCTTGCCGGCAATGTCCTTCATGGCTGACACCGTCTGCAGCACCGCCTTGCCGCCCTCCTGGGCATCCTGAGCCGACTTCACGGCGATCTTCTCGGTCTGCATGGCATTATCCGCGTTCTGACGGATGTTGGCCGACATCTCCTCCATGGCCGAGGAAGCCTCCTCGGCGGCTGCCGCCTGCTCGCTGGCGCCCTGGGAAAGCTCCTCGGAACCCGACGACATCTGCTGGCTGCCGGCTGCCACGTTGTCGGAGGCACCCTTTACGTCGGAGACCACCTCGGAGAGCTTGGCAACCATGCTGGAAAGCGAGCGCATCAGTTCGTCGTTGGGTGAGCGCTCGGCAAGTTGCACTGTCAGATTGCCGCCGGCCACCTCCTTCGCCGCGGCGGTGATGGTGCCGGTCGCCTGGATCAGCACGTTGAGGCTGCTCTTGATCGCGTTGAAGTCCCCTTGGTATTCCTCCCGTATCTGCGGCGGCATGTCCCCTTTGGAGATGCGCTCCACATAATCCACCGCAGTGTTCAACGGCTTGATGACGGCGTCCAGCGTCTTGTTGACCCCCATCATGACTTCCTGATACGCGCCCTGATGCTTCGTCAAGTCCGCGCGCGCAGCGAGGTTCCCCGCTACTGCTCCGGTTGATAGCTTGGCGGCATCGGTCACCAGTGCATTGATGTTCCCGACCATGGTTTTCATGGCCCCCATCAGCTGTCCCGTCTCGTCCTTGGAGGTTACTTCAACATCGACTGAAAGATCCCCCAGGGCCACGCGATTGGCGACTTCGATGCTTTTCGACAGCGGGCGACGGATCGAGAGGGTGACGAAGATCCCCATGATGGCACAAACGACGGTACTCAGCAGCAGTAAGGAAATGATCAGGAGCCGGGATGAGGAGAAAGTTTTGGCGCTCTGCAGGCTGGCCGCATCTCCTCCCTTCACGTTGAGTTCGACGATCTTAAGCAGGGTATCGCTATACTCGTCGTATATCTTTTGGGATTCTCCCCGAAATAGCGTTACGGCTTCTTCGGTCTTATTGAGCCGCGAGAGCTGGGCTACTTTCACGTGAACCTGCAGGTAAGCGCCGAATTGTTGGACAAAATGATCGTAGAGTTTCTGCTCTTCGGGGGTGGAAATGAGCTTCTTGTACTGCTCCTCGTTTTTTCTGAAAGTAACGAGGACATCGGCCATCTCTTTTTCATACTTGGTCATGTTCTCGTTTGAGGTAGAGATGACATGTTGGAGTTCGGCGATCCGGAAATCGGAGGTGTTGGTGTTCATGTCCGAAGCATATCGGATGGTCGGCATCCAGTTGGTGGCTATCTCATTCGTCATGCCGTTGGTCTTGGACAGCTGGATGACAGAAAAAACGCCAAGGAACAGGGTCATAATCAGCACACAGGTGAATGCGACCGTTAATTTTGAGGCTACCTTCAAGTTATAAAACCACTGCACGGGGACTCTCCTTATTTCGGTGTAAATTACTCAGGGTGAAAATCCAGACGAACAGGACTTTCAGCCATTTACCGCAGCCTGCCCCGGCTCCAACACCGACTCAAGCTCGCTGGTGCTGAAGACCTGGTCGATATCCAGGATGATGATGAACTGGTCGGCGTGTTTTCCCATGCCGCGGATAAAGTCCGTGTTGAGCTTTACCCCGATGCGCGGCGGAGGCTCGATCTGGTCTGGTTCCAGGTCGAGCACCTCCTGCACCGCATCCGCCATGGCTCCCATCACGACCTTCTCGCCGTCCATCTCGACCTCGACGATGATGATGCAGGTGTTGACCGTGTGCTCGGCCATGGTCATGCCGAACTTGAGGCGCAGGTCCACCACCGGGACCACGGAGCCGCGCAGGTTGATGACGCCGCGCATGTAGTCCGGGGTCTGGGGGACCTTGGTGATGCTGGTGAAATCAAGCACTTCGCGCACCTTTCCGATGTCAAGCGCGAACAGTTCCTCGTCCAGCCTGAAGGTCAGATACTGGGTGGTTTCCGTAATCGATGTAACGGCCATTGCTTGGTCTCCTTTATCTCTGTAGAATGAGTGCCGGCTGCGATCCCTGTGTCAGCCGATCCATGCCTGAACTGTATTTGGTGCTGCTCTGCAGCCGGGCCCCGGGCCATAGACAAACAGAGAAAACGCCAGGGAGTGTTTCTCTTAATATCGACATGAAGCAGCTAAATATTGAGAAGAATAGCTACGCGTTAGTTATTTATAACATGCCTGTGGCGGCGTATCCTCCTGAACTAACGCAGTTACTAAGTGTGTCTGACAACAGAGTGATTACTGTGTTCAGTTTCAGCGGGGAAATTGCGAGGGCACCCAGACTTTGCTGCTTCGACGTCGGAGGAAAAGAACGCTGCGCGTTCTCAGAGCTGGAAATCGCCCGGTTCAACGAAAATCCCCCTGACCATTTCTGGTACAGGGGGATCGCATTTCATCCAGTCGAGAGTGCAAAGGAAGGAGTGTCAGTATTCCTTGCTGCGTAGTTGTTTCAGCCTGCGGTACATGGTGGCGCGCGAGATGCCCAGGCGAGTCGCCACCTCGCCCACGTCGCCGCTTGCCCGCTGCAGCACGGACGCGATGTGTTGCTCTTTCAGCTCGCTCATGGTGAGCGGCTGCCGCAGTTCGCTGGGACGGCAGGGAGACTTGAGCCAGTTGAAATGCTCCGGACAGAGCCTCGCACCGTGCGAGAGGAGCAGCCCCTGTTCCAGGGCGTTTTTCAGCTCCCTCAGGTTGCCCGGCCAACGATACCCTTTCAGGGTTCGCATCGCCTCGTCGGTAATGAGCGTTTCCGGCCCGCGCACCCCGTCCAGCAGGTGCCGGACGATGCCGGGAAATTCCCTCAGCCGTTCGCGCAGGGGAGGAATTCTCAATGCCGTGGCGCTGATGCGGCGCAGCAGTTCCGGTAGGAAGGTTCCGGCGCGCACCAGGGCGTCGAGTTGCTGATTTGAGCTGCAGATCAGGTGGAAACCGGTGCCGGTCCCCCGGGCGTCTGCGGCCCACTGCGGGTCGCGGGACTGCAGCACGGCCAGTAACCGTCCCTGCACCGTAAGGTCCATGTCGCCTATCTCGTCCAGGAAAAGGGTGCCACCCTCCGCCTTTTCCAAAAGCCCCGATTTGCCCCGGGCATTGCCCGTCCCCTTCCCGGGTGCCGCTCCGAAGATGTCCAGCATCAGGACCTCGCCCCTGAGACCCGAGCAGTTCACCCCGACAAAAGGCTGGTCCGAGCGGTTGCCGTTTTGGTGGATCCATTTGGCGAGCAGTCCTTTTCCCGTCCCGGTTTCTCCGGTGATCAGCAGCGGCGCCCCACGGTCCGCCGCCTGCATCGCCAGGTTAAGGATCCTGCGAGCCGTGGGGCCCGTGCCGAAGAAACTTTCCCTGGCACTTTTTTGAGGTTGCCTCTCCAGCGCCTGCGGCGCTTGATGCCTCTCTTCCTCCAGCAGGGTCAGGAGGGAAGCGCAGAGAGCGGCGAAGTCGATAGGCTTGGCGAGCACGTTGTCGGCCCCGCAGCGCACGGCATCCACGGCGATCTCAATCTCGTCGCACCCGGTAATGACGATGATCGGCAGGTACGGGTCGTAGATCCTGATCCCTTTGATGAATCCCGAACCTTTGCCAATGCCCGGCTCAATTCCCAGGATCACGGCATCGAAGCGTCGCGCGAGGACATCCTCTTCGGCGTTAGCAAGATTATTCGCCACGCTGACTGCGTAACCCCTCTGGGAAAGGGACCTGACGATGCTGAGGCGGCTGGCGTCATCGTCCTCGATCAGTAGGATCTTCTGTTTCATTGAGTTCTCCACGACAGCAGTATAATTAGTATGCTTTAAACAAAATTTACTGTGAGAGCTGTACGATGTCTTATAGTTTAGCGGGTATTCCCGCAGAGGCTAGGGGAAAATTGTATCAGTACGGTATACATTAAATCAGAGGCGGTAAGCGGTGGTACCGTGGAGCAAATCCGGGCGACTTGACTGACAAAGCTGGGCGCTTTCAAACTGAGTACTGTCTCAGGAAAGGCAAAGGGGCAAGATAGACATTTACCTTATCAAACAAAAACTATTCGAAAGTGTGGTCCTGAAAGAGACAAAGAAAATCCTATGTTTATTGAGTGTGCCCCTTGAGCAAGAGGTGGTAATGAGATAGAATCGGCTTTCATTCGCTGCTTTAGTCATTCGCAGCCGATTGACACTAATCCGAAAAGGGAGAGCCGAGATGGGGAAGGGAATGAGAAGGTCAGACCGGGAAGTCACCGGGCAGGCGGCGCTGGAAGAAATTCTGGGCAAGGGGGTTGCCTGCCATCTCGCCTTGGTTTGCCAGGGGGAGCCTTATCTTGTCACGCTCAACTACGGTTTTCGAAGCGGCACGCTATACTTTCATTGCGCCAACTCCGGGAAGAAGGTCGAGATCCTGAGGAACTCCGGAAGGGTCTGCTTCTCCGTCGTCACCCGGCACGAACTGGTGCTTGCAGAAAAGGGGTGCGACTACAGCATGAAGTTCGAAAGTGTCGTGGGGTACGGTAGGCCGCGCTTCCTTGAAGAACGAGAGGAAAAGTGCCAGGCGCTCAGCGTAATCATGGCGCAGTATGCCCCGGGGGCCTTTGAGTTTCCCGACGCGGCCCTGTTGCAGACGACCGTCTTTGCCATTGATATCGAAGAGATGACGGCAAAAAGCTCCTACTGAGCCACCTCGGTCGCGACCTCGGGTCTCGGGCTTTGCCTGACGCTTCCGCTTGCAGATTGCGCTCCCTGTCGGCCACCCCTTAAGCTCTGGCGGCCCGGCCTGCAGTGAGGGCGAAAAAGGGTTTACCCAGTCATGAAAGATGGAGGTGGCCGATGAACGTACTGGCAATCGACCCCGGTTCCGGTTCCACGAAGGTCGGCGTGCTGCATCAAGGGTGCACCGTCAAGTCGGGCATCGAACACCCGCGCCTGGAGCTCGATCGCTTTTCGGCGGTCATGGACCAGCTTACCTACCGCCTGGATGCCATTGACCGTTACCTGGCGCAGCATGGTTTCGCCGGGCTGCGCTTTGACGCGGTCGTGGGACGCGGGGGGCTGGTCAGGCCGGTTGAGGGTGGGGTCTACCTGGTGACCGACGCCCTGGCGCGCGACCTCCAGCTCGGGGTAAGCGGAGAGCACGCGGCGAACCTCGGTGGTATACTTGCGCGGGTCGTGGCGCAGCGCCACGGCGCCACGGCCTACATCGTCGATCCGCCCGTCCTCGACGAGCTTTGGCCGGTTGCCCGCCTGTCGGGGCTTGCGGGAATCGAGCGTAAAAGCATGTTCCACGCGCTTAATCAGAAGGCGGTGGCCCGCGATGTCGCCAGGGAGCTCGGGAGGCCCTACGAGAGTCTCAACCTGATCGTGGTGCACATGGGCGGCGGCACCACCGCGGGTGCCCACCGCCAGGGGCGCGTCGTCGACGTCAATAACGGGCTCAATGGCGACGGGCCGTTCGCCCCCGAGCGCAGCGGAGGGCTGCCGGTGGCAGGCGTGCTGCAGCTGCTCGAGGACGGCGTCCATTCCCTAAAGGAGCTGAAGCTCCTCGTCGCGCGCCGGGGCGGGATCTGCTCCTATCTCGGCACCGTGGACCTGCGCGAGGTCGAGAGGCTGGTGGCCGCGGGGGACAGCCGGGCAGAGCTCGTTTTCGACGCCATGATCTATCAGGTGGCAAAGGAGATCGGCGGGCTGGCCGCAGCGCTCAGCGGTGCGGTCGACGGGATTGTCCTTACCGGCGGCCTCGCTCAGAGTGACGCGCTGGTGCATGCGCTGAGCCTCAAGGTCCGGTTTCTCGCGCCGATTTTTCTGCGCGCCGGCGAATTCGAGATTGAGGCGCTGATCAGCGGGGCGCTCAGGGTGTTGAGCGGCAGCGAAGTGCCGAAGAGGTACCCGGGGGGAGACCATGAAGATCGGGCGTAATCTGCAGGAGGTCGTCAGGGTCAAGGGGGTGCCGCTCGAGGGGGTGCGCGAGGCGCTCGGCTGGGACCGCCAGACCCTCGCCAGCGTGCTCGCCGAGGAGCTGGCCCCTTCGATCTCAGAGTTGCTGCGTCTCGCCACCTTCCTTGGGGTCGGCATCTCGCGGCTGCTCTACGGCCAGGAACAGTCGGAGAAACGTGCGATAAAGACCTGCAAGAACGAGCGGGTCGGGGTCACCCGCAAGGATTTCCTGCACTACGAGAGCCTGGCGCCCGCCTTCGCGGGGAGGCATCTGGAGCCGTTCGTGGTCGACGTGTATCAGGATCACGGCACGGAGCTTGACGTGAGCCGGCACCCCGGCGAGGAGTTCCTCTTCGTGCTGAACGGTACCTTGCTGGTGACGGTGGGTGGCGAAAGCTACCGCCTGGAGACCGGCGACTCCTTTTACTTCGACTCCGTGCTCCCCCATTCGCTCACCTCGCTCTCCCCGCAGGCGCGAATCGTCGCGGTCATCTACAAAAGTCAGTCCATGCTGCACCTCACCAAGGGGCATGGCATGAAGAGCGTCATCGAGGCGGCGAAGCTGCTGCCGCGCCAAAACGTGGTGCTGGTCTGCCCGGATCCGGTCTCGTTAGCGGCGGTCAACCAGGGAATCGAGGAGGGGGTCATCGGGTGCGCCTACCTGGTCGGCTCCGCGGCACGCATCCGCCAGGAGTGCGCTGCCGAACTGGTCTTCCTGAATCGCTACCAGTATGCCGAGGTGGACGGAGAAGGGCCGCCCGGAAGCTACCAGGAAGAGGCGGCGCGTGCTGGTGTCGCGCTGGTCCGGTCCGGGCAGGCCGACATGTTGATGAAGGGGAGCATCAACACCGCCTGCTTCATTAAGGCCGTGCTGCACCGGGAGCGCGGAATCGGGACCGGCAGGCGGCTCTCCATCGTGAGCATCTTCGAGCTTCCCGGCGTCGAGCGCCTGGTCTTTCTGACCGATCCCGGGATAAATCCGGAGCTCTTTCTGCACGACGACCCCGCCTCCGGCGTCGACATCATAGACAACGCCATCGACGTCGCGCGCGGGCTCGGGGTGGAGCGTCCCAAGGTGGCGCTTCTCGAGGCCAATGAGGTCCCTTCCGAGCAGATCCCGACGACCCTCATGGAGCAGACTCTTTCGGAGCGGCAGTGGCCCCTTGCCGAGGTCTCCGGCCCGCTTTCCTACGATCTGGCGCTCTACCCCGAAGCGGTCGCCAAAAAGGGACTCGTCGGGAATCCGGTGGCGGGGCAGGCGGACATCCTGGTGGTCCCGCACATCTCGGGGGGGAATTTCCTGTACAAAAGCTGGGTCTTCACCATGGGGGCCGAAGTCGCCAACGTGGTGCTCGGCGCCGGCGCACCGATCATCCTCACCTCGCGCAGCGACAGCGATCTCACCAAGTTCCTGACCATCTGCGCCAGCGCCCTGTACAGCCACTTCCTGAGCCAAAAGCCGGGCCGGGAAAAGTGCGCTGCAACTGCGGTACAATTACCATGATCGGAGTTATCGCATGACCCGAAGAACACTCGTCATTGGTCACCGCGGGGCTTCCCGCGAGGCCCCGGAAAATACCCTCGCCTCCTTCCGTCTCGCCTTCGAGCAGGGAGCGGACGGGATCGAGGCGGATTTTCGCCTCACGGCGGACGGCGAGATCGTTTGTCTGCATGACGACACGACCGGCCGCACCGCCGGGGTCGACCTGCGGGTGGCCGGGGTCACCTGGGAAGAGCTGCAGGCGCTGGAGGTCGGAGGGTGGAAAGGGGAGGCCTGGCGCGGTGAGCGGATACCGAGTCTGACGCAGGTGCTGGACGCCCTCCCCGCGGAGAAGTATCTCTTCATTGAGATTAAAAGCGGTCCCGAGATCATCCCCCGGCTCGCCGCGACGCTGGCGGCATCCGGGGTGGCGCCGGGGCAAATCCGTCTGCTCGCCTTCTCCGCGGAGCTGATCCGGACCCTCAAGGAGGAGCTTCCCGGCTACCGGAGCTGCTGGCTGACAGATTACCGCTGGCGCGGGAGCTGGCGCCCCTCGCCGCCGCAGGTGCTGGACACCCTGAAAAGCTGCCGGGCGGACGGGTTGGCCAGCCGTGCCCGGGGCATCCTGGACGCCTCATTCGTGGCGGACCTGCGGGAGGAGTCGCTGGAAATCCACCTCTGGACCGTCGACGCGGCCTCCGAGGCCCGCCGCCTGGCCTATCTGGGAGTCGATTCCATCATGACCAACCGGCCGGGCTGGATCGGGCGCTGCCTCGCGGAACCGGCGCGCACAGAGAAGGGGGCCTGATGTCCCTTTCCAGGTGCTGCCCATGAACCGCCAGGCTTACCTCGCCACCGGCCGCATGATCGCTCTCGTGGAAAGCTTCTCCAAGCTGCGGGTGCAGGTGCATGGGCGGGAGAATATCCCCAAGGGGGGAAATATCTTCGTGGTGAACCATTTCACCCGCATCGAGACCCTGCTGCTCCCCTACCACATCTTTCAGCTGACCGGCGTGCCGGTCTGGTCGCTTGCCGATGCCTCTTTCTTCGACGGGCCGCTCAGCGGCGTCCTGGAGATGATGGGTGCGGTTTCGACGCGCAATCCGGACCGGGACCGTGCCATCGTAAAGACCCTTTTGACCGGTGAGGCCAACTGGGTCATCTTTCCTGAGGGGCGCATGGTGAAGGACAAGGGGGCCTTTCGGCCCCGGCTCTTGCTCCCCCCCCTCGGGGAGCGTCCCCATTCCGGCGCAGCGACCCTGGCGCTGCGCACCGAGTTCTACCGCCGCAGGATGGCCGGCCTTGCCCGTTCCGCGCCGCAGGAACTGGAGAGGCTCCTGGGGCTTTTCAAGATCGGCAACCTCGGCCCCGTGCTGGGGGGAGCCAGTTGGATCGTCCCGGTCAACCTTACCTACTATCCGCTGCGGGCCCGTGAAAACGTGCTGAGCAGTCTCGCGGACCTTTTCCTGAAGGACATCTCGCTGCGCCTTCGGGAGGAGATGCTGACCGAGGGGAGCATGCTCTTTTCCGGTGTGGACATCGATGTCCGCTTCGGGGAGCCCCTCGATCCCGGCCGCTACCTGAGCGCCCCCGCGATCGAGGCCGACATCGCGTCCAGCGCCCCGTTCGGCTTCGACGACAGGCTTCCCTCGCTCCCCGAGCTGCGGCGGGCTGCCACTAAGCTGATGGAGCGCTACATGTCCTCCATCTACGCGCTGACCACGGTGAACCACGACCACCTCTTCGCCTCGCTGCTGCGGGCGCTTCCCTTTAAGAGCATTACGGAGGACGACTTCCGGCGCAAGGTGTTCCTGCTCGCCTCGGAGCACCTGAAAACCAGCCGGGTGACCTGCCACCACAGCCTGGAGACCGGCCAGGTGGCGCTCCTTACCGACGACCGCTACCACAAGTACCGGGACTTTTCCCTGCTCGCTCTGGAAAAGGGGGTGCTGACCCGGCATCAGGGGGTTCTCGTCAAGGACCGCGCCAAGTTCTCCGCTCCCTTCGACATGCAGCGCGCCCGGATCGACAACCCGCTCGGGGTGATCGCCAACGAGGTGGTGCCGCTCACCCGGCTGCAGCGCGATGTGCACCTGACCGCCTGGCTTCCCGGGTGGCTGGTGCGAAGCCGTGTGGCTGATATCCTGGAGCGCCAGGCCCTGGACGAGTTCGAGGCGGATTACCAGCAGTTCTACCGCCAGGGTGAGAGCAAGGAGCGCAGGGTCGGCACCCCGGTCCTTTTGAAGGGGAGTTCGCGTAACCTCGGTGTGGTCCTGGTGCACGGCTTTCTTGCCGCGCCCCAGGAGGTGGCGGCGCTGGCGGGATATCTGAACGGCAAGGGATACTGGGTGTACCAGGTCCGCCTCAAGGGGCATGGCACCGCCCCGGAGGACCTTGCCCTGCGCAGCGGAAAGGACTGGGTGGAGTCGGTGGACCTGGGGTACGCCCTCATGAGCGCGCTTTGCCACCGGGTGGTGCTGGGCGGGTTTTCTTTCGGAGGCGGGGTGGCGCTGGACTGCGCCAGCCGGGTGAAGAAGCTGGCGGGGGTCTTTGCGGTTTGTCCCCCGCACCGTCTGCTCGACATCTCGTCGCGCTTTGCACCGGCGGTGACGGCGTGGAACCGGGTTATGGAGATGATCAGCTACCAGGAGGCGAAAAAGGAGTTTGTCGTGACGGTGCCGGAGCGGCCGGAGATAAATTACGCCCGGCTCCCGATTGCCGGGTTGCGTCAGCTAGGGCGTTTCATGAGGGAGCTTGAGCCCAAACTTGGCAAAATTTCCGTGCCGGTTCAGGTCCTGCAAGCGGACGGGGATCCGGTGGTTGATCCCGCGGGGTCCAGGCGTCTCTTCGCACTGCTCGGCAGCCAGCAGAAAAGCTACCGTATGTTTTCCTTGAAGCGTCATGGGATTCTGGCCGGGGCTGGTTCGGAGGAGGTGCATGCGGCAATCGGCGTCTTTGTCGATGGACTGGCGGGGGGCTCCCCCGCAACCTGATTTTTGGAGAGCCCCCGGCAGCGTTTGCGGTCTGCGGTCTGTCCGAGGGTTACTTCCTCTTATCTGACCGAGCGAATGCTAAAACCTGGGCCGAGAATGCTACCAGCGACATGGTGGCAAATGCGATGATGGTGATACCGAAAGCTGTGTCCATAGTTTGTCCCCTTTCCGGCCCTGTCTGCCCCGCAGGTCTTAACCCGCCGGGGGGCGGCCCGGCTGTTATGGGAGACTCCCCCGGTGCCCTGCACCTGGAAAAGCCACCCGTTACTCTATCTGTAGCTACCCAGCACTACAACTATCCGGGGCGTGTGCTTAGACCGTCGGCGCCCTTGCGCCGCCGGCGTCCGAAAAAATACCGAGTCCCCTCGCTGCACCAAGCCGGCAGCGGCAGCCCCGGTTTCCCCAACTGGTTTTCCCTTGCTTGCGTGCTCCGTGCCAACGGTAAGTGCCTAATTTAATGAACGGCTTCGATTTCCCGCTGCCGGCTTTGTGCAGCCGGTGCACAGCCGCACGTCCCCGTTTTGCACAACCGGGAAACTTTTTTTAGGCCGATCGCGGGGACAGCTTCCGGGTTCCGTCCGGGAAGTCGCCAGTCCGAGGCGCACGCTCCCGCAGCGACTGCTGCCGCGAGCTATTCCCATTTCGCCGCTAATCTGCTACAAGGATAGCTATGGACAACATTGCCGCCAAGGCCGACATACTGCGCAGCCGCCACTGGGTTTTCGATCTCGACGGGACCCTGACCGTTGCCATTCACGATTTTGCCAGCATCAGGGAGGCGCTCGAGGTCCCGCCGGGGGTGGATATCCTGGAACATCTGGACGCGCTTCCTGCGGCGCAGGCGCTGATAATGAGGCAGAGGCTGGTAGACATAGAGAACGAGCTGGCGGGCCGGACGGAACCTGCGGAAGGGGCGTTGCTGCTTTTGGGGGAGCTTTTCGGGCGTGGTGTGCGGCTGGGGGTGCTGACTCGCAACACGCGGGCCAACGCGCTGCGGACCCTCGGGCGGATCGGACTTTCAGGTTTCCTCGCTGAGTGCGATGTGCTGGGCCGGGACGAGGCGTTGGCCAAGCCGGACCCTGACGGTATCTTCAAATTGGCCCAGGGGTGGGGCGCCGCTCCGCGGCAGCTCGTCATGGTGGGGGATTACGGCTTCGACCTGCAGACCGGTCGCGCCGCGGGGGCGGCCACCATTCATGTGGATCCCACCCGCGCCTTTCGCTGGCCCGAACTTACCGACATCGCGGTCGCGAGCCTCGCCGAGCTGGCGACCGCGCTCCGCTAGCAAATCCGGTCACACCAGGCTTTCCAGTTCATGCTCGGTGATCTGAACTATCTCCAGGTAGATTGCCAGCATAACATGCAGCTCGCACCATTTGGTTGTCGCACAGCGCACCAGGTAGCAGCCGTTGACCAGGGCGCCGGACAAAAGCACGAACCCCAGGAGCCTCTGCTCCTCCAGCGAGATCAGCACCAGCGCGTAGATGGCGATGTTCACCATTGAGGCGAACCAGGCGATCTCCGGCCCCTTGAACGGGTTCAAGGTGACCTTGGTAAGGTCGATGTAATAGCGGGTCATGCCGCGTATGCGGCGCATCGCTTCGGCGATCTCCTGGCCGTGTTGTTTAAGGTAGATGCAGGCAAGGAAATGGGTAGATGCCGAATCTTTCCCCTTTGCCATGCGTTCTGCTACATATAAGTCGATTGCCTCGTCCACGGTATTTTTGTCCATGCTGGACCCCCTCGAGCCGTTCCCGGACTTTCGGTCCTGGTCGGCTCGCTCTGCCTGAATCTAGGTCAAAGAGAACGGTGCACCGGCTGAAGGCAGCCGGAGTCCCGGGTAGGTATCTTTCCTGAGTCGGCCGGCTGTCTGGCCTGCGCTTGCGGTAAGCGGAAGGACGCCGATTTTCTCTTAACTAACTATGTTAGAAAATGGTAGCGCTGTCAACAGCATCTCTTTTTAAAGTAGGTTAACTTTCCTGGAACCCGCAAAAAGCAGGCTGGCCAGCGATTGGTTGACAAGCCTCGGCTGCTGCCGTACTCTCGCAGCTACCAAAGAGAGTGTATTCATGAGGGGTAAATCCGTGTGCAAATAGCAAACAGCAAGGTGGCAGAGCGAGCAGAAGAGAGCGCCGGGGCCTGGCCGGAGGGGCTGATACTGTCCCACTTCGGCGTGGCGGTCGAGGTGCTTTTCCCTGACGGGGAGCGCCGCATGGTGCGGGTGAAACGCAATTCCGGCCATGTCGTCGGAGACCGGGTTCAGGTCAATGAGGAGGTGCTGCGGCGCCTGCCAAGAGGGACGGAACTGCGCCGCAGGGACGCGCGCGGCGGGATCCACCTGGTCGCGGCCAACCTGGACGTGCTGGGCATCGTCGTGGCGCCGCTTTCTCCCGCGGGGTTTATTGACCGGGCGATCGTCGCTGCCCGGGCGGCAGGGTTGGAGCCGTTCGTGGTGGTCAACAAGTGCGACCTCCCCGAAGCCCAGCCGCTCGCCGACGCGCTGGCCGGCACCTATGCCGGGGCAGTCCCCGTGTTTGCCCTGAGTGCCGCCAGGGGAGAGGGGCTGGATCCGCTGAGGGCCTTCCTGAGTGAAGGGCATCGCGGCGCTTTCGTCGGTACGACCGGCGTCGGTAAGAGCTCTCTTTTGAACGCACTCTGTCCTGATATCGACCTCAAGGTGGCCGAGGTAAGCGACTACAAATCCATGGGAAGGCACACCACCACCGTCTCCACGCTGCACGCCCTGCCGGACGGCGGCGAACTTGTCGACACCCCCGGGTTTCGGGATTTCGGCCTGGTGGACATCTCCTGCGCCGAACTCGCCGCCCACTTTCCTGGCTTCGAGGCGCTGGAGGAGCATGGCTGCCGTTTCCACAACTGCCGGCATCGTCAGGAGCCCGGTTGCGCGGTTTCCGAGCTGGTGGCGGCGGGCGAGCTCCCCGACGAGCGCTACCAGACCTACCTGGACGTGTTGGTCGAGGTCGAGGAGGCTGAGGTGAGCGCCCAGCGCCGGGGCTGGAAAAAATGACCCGGCGTCCGCTGCAGCGCGCGGCAGCAGAAGTGCGCATCATCCTGTTTAACAAGCCCTTTAATGTGCTCTGCCAGTTCACGGATCCCGGCGGGCGCGCCAACCTCTCAGATTACCTCGATATTCCTCAGGTTTATGCCGCCGGTCGCCTGGATTACGACAGTGAGGGGCTGGTGCTTTTGACCGATTCGGGACCTGTGCAGCACCGCATCGCCGACCCGCGGGCGAAGCTCCCCAAGACCTACTGGGTTCAGGTCGAAGGGGTGGCGAGTCCCGAGGCCATTCGGGAACTGGCAAGCGGGATCCAGCTGAAGGACGGCATGACCGCTCCGGCCCAGGTCGCCCTCATGGAGGAACCGGGAATCTGGCTGCGCACCCCTCCGATCCGGGAGCGGCGCCTCATCCCCACCTCCTGGCTTTCCCTTACCATCACCGAGGGTAAAAACCGGCAGGTGCGCCGCATGACCGCGGCGGTTGGGCTGCCGACCCTGCGGTTGGTGCGCTACGCCATCGGCCCCTGGCAGGTGGAGTCACTGGCCCCCGGAGAGTGGCGCGAGGCGAGCGTTCCGGCGGCCTGGTTCAAGAATCGCTAGACAAAATTGGTAGCGCTGGTTCGAACTGAAAGAAATTGCCGTCACGGCAGCAGCGGAGGCTTGATTGACTGTTCCCGTTTGCCGGAAGCGCAAAGCTCACTAAACTGCTGCGAGGTATGATAAAAAATGGCACAACCCTGGAAAGTTTTAGAAAGCGTGGCAACCGATGAGGGGATACTTGAGTTGCGACAACGCGGCGAGCGCGACTTCCTGATCACCGTCAACTCCCTGGTACTCATGAACAGCTCGCTAAGCCGCTCCGAGGTTGCCTTGGGAGAGATGGCCTGTGGTCATTTGAAGCAGCAGTCGGGGCCGCGGGTGCTGGTGGGTGGGCTTGGCATGGGATTTACCCTGCGGGCGGTTCTCGACAACCTGCCTCCTTCCGGGAGCGTGGTGGTCGCGGAACTGAACCCGGTGGTGCTTCAATGGTGCCGGGGGCCGCTGGCTTTTCTCACCGGTGGCGCGGCAAGCGACCCGAGGGTGACTGTGGAGATAGCCGATGTGGCCGATGTCATCATGAGGAGCGCCATGTCCCCCAAAGGTTTCGACGCGATTGTCCTCGACCTTTACAAGGGACCGCACGCGAAATCTCACAAGATCGAGGACCCGCTCTACGGCGCCACCGCCATCGAGATGACCCGGGCCGCCCTTAAGCCAGGCGGGATATTTGCCGTTTGGGGGGAGAACTACGACCAGGCTTTCGACAAGCGTCTGGTGGCAGCCGGGTTTTCGGTATTCAGCGACCGGCCCGGCCGTGGTGGTTTGCGGCACGTGGTTTATCTCGCCCGCATGCAGCAGCACCGGGAGGCGCCGCGCAAGAAAGGCTCGCGTCCCGCGAAGTAAAGGGGCGCTCCATTCCACCCTCTTGAGCCTTGTGCTTAAAATCTGGGTGGAGGAGCCTTATAACGGAAGTAGGTCCTGGAGTTAAAGCTGTGTATGGCTTAAAGTCCCCTCTCCCGGAGGGGGATTAGGGAGGGGGGAAATCGACTTTACCCCCTCCCTCTTTTTGTTCTTTACCGGACGAAGTCCGGGCCGGCGAACTGGATCGCCGCCGGGTCATTTGCCCGAGGGGGCGAGACCGCGTGAACTCCGCCGCAGGCAGGGCACCCTTGCACAAAGGTTTCCATCACGAATCCGGTGCCGCAGCCGTGGCATTCCAAGGTATGCCCTCCATTGGGCAGTGCCGATACCGCTACCCCACCGCCGTGGGCTGCCAGCACGAACTCAACCAGTTCCTTCCCGGTAGCGTATGGTCCACCTACCCCTGTCTTGTTGGAACCGCAATCACACATCTATACCCCCTGGTAACTCTCTTAAGTAATGTCAACCGTACGCCACTGTAGCTGCAATCGGTCCGTTTAGCCTTGACCTTGGTCAAGAAAGATACCTTGAGCGACTTCCGATTTCTGGCATCCAGCAAAGTCAGCTGACAAAGTTCCCGCCTCTGTTGCATTGTCTCCAGTTTCCAGTATATTAACTAAGAAATTTCTAACGTTTGTGTGCCAGGAGATGGCGTCATGCCGGAGAGCAAAGATCAGGTCGGAACCCCCGGGCTGGAGGGATGCGCGCACCACGGGCATCTCTGCCTGCTCTACGAGTCGGAGGCGGAAATTCTGGCGCCGGTCATCCCGTTTATTCAAAAGGGGGTGGCGCTCGGGGAGCGCTGCGTCTACCTCAATGCGGGAGAGGAGATGCTTGAGCGCGTGCTCAACAAGGCCCTTTCCGGCCAAAAGCACGATATCGGAGCGCTTATGCTGCTGTCGGCGCAGGAGACCTGGCTGCGGGGGGGGAGCTTCGACGCCGATCGGCTGCTCGGCCTGCTGCAGTCGATTTGCTCCCGCGCTGCTGGCGACGGCTTCAAGGGAACCCGGATCATCTGCGACATGGGGTGGGCAGGCGGGGAGGGCCTCAGGGGGCCGCTGCTGGCCGAGTTCGAGTTGGCGCTCAACCTCTTCGCCGCGCGCAACGAGGTGACGCTACTTTGCTTGTACCATCGGGGGAGCTTCCCCGCCGAGCAGTTGCTAGGGCTCGCCAGGCTGCACCAGCAACTGATGATCGGCGGGAAACCGTGCAATAACCCCTTTTATCTTCCGACCGACCGCGATCCTGCCGTCCCGCGCGCCACCAGCGAACTCGACCTCTTCCTGGCAGCGGCCCAGGCGGCCTCCGGTGCCGTTACCGATCGGGAAAGGCTGCGCCAGGAACTGGAACAGGCCTACGCGGCGCTGGCGCGCAAAATATACGAGAACTGGCAGGAGGAGGACACCCTGCGCGCCAGTGAGAAAGAGCTTCTCGAGAAGGACGAGGCGCTCATGGAGTATCGCAGGCGGCTGCAGACCACCCTGCAGCACCTCCCCGCCATGCTGATGGCTTTGGATGCCGGCAACCGGATCGCGGCCTGCAACCACGAATTCGAGCGTGTCACCGGTTTCAAGGCGGAGGAGGTGATGGGGAAACCGCTACTTGAGCTTATCGAGGTCGCCCCCGAGGAGCGCCAGGCAGTCGTACTGGCCCACCCCCAGGAGGGGGGAGACTATCGGGGAATGCAGTGGAGCATCAGGAGCAAGGATGGTGCACTGAGAAGCGTTTCCTGGTCCAATTTTTCACGCTACGTGCCGATTCAGGGGTGGCCGAACTGGATAATCGGACTGGACGTGACACCGGCGCTCCAGACCGAACTCGACCTCAGATCGCTGAGCGATCAACTGAGCGCTCGCACCGGCGAGTTGGAAATCTTGGGAAACGCGGTCTCCCATGATCTAAGCGGCCAACTTTCTAAAATTAGCGGCCATTGCGCCGTTTTGCAGGAACTCTATGTAATGGCCCTGCCTCCCCCCTGCCAGGATCTGGTGCGTGAAATCCACCAGGCGACCCTCGCCATGGTCGCGCGCATCACAGCGCTACAGCGCTTTACCTCGCTGGCCGCTGGGGAACTGCACCCGGAGCAGGTGGACCTGAGTGCCATTGCCGCCGAGATCGCGGCGCGCCTGGTTGAAAATGGCGGCGAGCGGGTTACCTTCAATATCGAGGCGGGCGTGACGGCGACGGGAGATGAAAAGCTGCTCCGTTTCGCCATGGAACAACTCCTGGAAAACGCCTGGAACTCCGCGTTTGGAGTACAGCACCCCCTGGTCCGGTTCGGCACCGCCCAGGTGGAGGGGGAACTGAGTTTCTTTGTCAGCGATAACGGCCCCAGGGGGCGTCAATTCCCGCGGTCGTAGCAGGATTCCCGCGAATCCGGCAGACCGGGGCTCGACCTTGGCTGTGGCATCGGTCTTGCCGCCGTACAGAGGATCATTACCCTGCACCGGGGCAGAATCTGGACCGCCGATGCGGCCGGCAAGGGAGCAACCTTCTTTTTCCGGGTGTGAAGGCCACGAGCTAACCACATCACGAGCCCGTGGTATAGACCTGGGAAAACGGTGTGGAAAACGGTGGGGGGCGGCAGGGTTGGGGCCCTGGTGTTGCGTTCAGGGAGCAGAGAGGGAGCGGAGGAGGCGGATACTTGAACATGAACAAGGAAATAGCATCCGACATGCTGAACGCGTCCTATGCAGTGGACCTGAAGACCGCTGTGCACAGTTCTTTGGCGACCATCAGAAACATGCTGCTGGAGAGGCCGAACAACGAAGAGATCAGCACGCTTACCCAGCAGGTGGAGCGTCTGCTGACCGAGCAGACCGAACGGCTCGAGTCGATCAATCGTGACCTGGAGGCGTTTAACTACTCGGTGGTCCACGACCTTTGCGCGCCGCTACAAAGGATCTGCGGTTTCACCCGCGCGCTCCAGGAACAGTATGCGGGGAGGCTGGACCTTGACGGGATGGATTACCTGGAGCGGATCTACAAGTCCTCGCGGCACATGAACGAGCTGATCGATGCCCTGCTGCAGCTCTCGCAGCTTTCTTACCTGAACCTGAAGCGCGAGGTTGTCGATCTCTCCGAGCTTGTCAGTGACACTGTAAGCGACCTGAGACAGGGCACGCCGGAGCGCCGTGCTGAATTCGTGATCCAGCCGCGCATCCGGACCTTCGGAGACGCGAACCTGCTCGAGATTGCTATGAGGAACCTGCTGCGAAACGCCTGGAAATTCACCAGCATGCGCGATGCGACCTATATCGAGTTCGGAGCCCGCGAACTGGCCGCGGATAAGGCCTGTTTCGTGCGCGACAACGGGATCGGATTCGACATGACAAACTCGGAGAGGATGTTCCACGCCTTCCAGCGCCTGCATAACAGTGCGGATTTCCCGGGAAACGGCATCGGGCTTACCACGGTTCAAAGGATCATCAACCGCCACGGAGGCCGGATCTGGGCGGAAGGGGAGGTAGACAAAGGTGCGACATTTTACTTCACCTTGCAGTCGTGCATCACATGAGCCGAGCTTCGAAAAAGCGATATTCAGCAGGGAACCGGCCAACCTGAGGGGAGCCATTTGCGGTGTGTCCCGATCTTTCAGATAGGCCGGTCGCACGATTTCCTGGCGGGCATGGAGGAGCCTCGCTCCTTCCGGATGAGCTGGAAAAGGGATCCTGCTGAGGCTACACCCAGGTCGCCGGAGCCGGTGGTGCAGCCGCAGGAGCGTAGTCCGAAGTTGCTCGAGCAGGTCGCCTTGGGAGAAAATGTGTTTTTTGCCACGCAAATCCGTGGAAGCGAGGGGGAGAGTGCCATGACCGCAGCCGGAATGGAAAACAGGTGTTACACCCGTTTCACGCTGAACGCCCCTGCCACTATCTGGCGCGAGAGCGTCACCATGGCCGGACAGGTGATCAACATCAGCCTGGGAGGCGCTTTGCTCCGGATGGAACCGGGGCTCCCGCTGCACGAGGCGGTGACGGTCAGTGTACACGACAGCATTAAGCAGATGGGCATGCTGAACGACCTGCCGGCGACGGTGGTCCGGACCACCGAAGCCGGCTGTGCGGTGCGCTTTGAACGGATGCTCCTGGAGCAAGGGATCGGGGATGCCATGGGCGAGACCTTCTACGGCGTCCGCTGAGGAGCGCGGGAGGCGTTGAGTGGTTGAGTGGTTGAGTGATTGAGCCAACAAAAGAGCCTTTTGCAGTGCCTGCGTTTCTGCTATGATCCCCCTTTTACTTTCAGCAGGTAGTGGAGGCGGGCGATGCACGAGATGTCGATAACCCAGAGCGTGGTGGACATTTGCGAAGGACATGCCGGGGGGCGCAGGGTGACCGACGTGGTCCTGGAGATTGGGGAGCTTTCGGGGGTGGTGCCGGACAGCATCGAATTTTGCTTTGAGGCGTGCACCAAAGGAACCCTTCTGGAGGGGGCCCGGCTGGTCCTGGAAATCGTGCCCGGTATTGGACGCTGTCCTGTCTGTGCACTTGAACTTCCCATCAAGAGTCTCTTTGAGTCCTGCGGGAGTTGCGGAGCTTTTGGCCTCAGCATCGTCACGGGAGAGGAACTTCGGGTCAAGGAACTCGAGGTGGAGTGAGTCTCAAAGTCTCGCCGGATTTGGGACAAAATGATACAAAACGAGACAAACGGGACAGAAGTATACAATACCCGAGCGGCGTGCAACCGGACCTTCCGGGAGCACGCCGTTTTTTTTGTTGGAATTTCGGTGCCTTGCCTGATTAAATTTAACTGATCCAGTTGGCACGACTGTTGCCGTATACAAGCGATACGATTTTTATGAGGGAGGTGCTATGAGTGCTATGAAAGAAGATACTGAAATGTTTTGTGATGGGGTTACCCGCAGGAGTTTCATGAAGGCCATGGTGACAGCCACGGCCATGATGGGACTCCCTTTTGGAATGCACGACCAGGTTGCGGAGGCGGTTGAGAAGAACACCAACCCCGCGGTGATCTGGCTCCATTTTCAGGAATGTACCGGTTGTTCGGAATCGCTTTTGCGCTCGACGCATCCGACCATCTCCACGCTGATCCTGGACATGATATCTCTCGATTACCACGAGACCCTGATGGCCGGCTCCGGCTTCCAGGCCGAGAAATCGCTGCACGATTCGATGACGGCGAACCACGGCAAGTACATCCTGGTGGTCGAGGGTGCCATACCGACCAAGCAAAACGGAATCTTTTGCAAGGTCTCCGGAAAGACCTCCATCGAGACGCTGCAGCACGCGGCAGAAGGGGCGGCCGCCATCATCTGCATCGGAAGCTGCGCTTCCTTCGGCGGACTCCCGGCCGTTTCCCCGAACCCGACTGGTGCGGTCGGCGTCAAGGACATCATCAAGGACAAGCCGATCATCAACG
>JGI24143J45723_1000370_pt1 | contig 23611 bp, 18 predicted proteins | sample BarGraIncu00432A_FD_45723 | JGI IMG/M metagenome (IMG submission 45723) | reverse complement strand
GGGGGGGGTTAGCCCTGGCAAAACACCCCCCTGCCTCTCTGACGTTCGGCTTCCCCCCTATTTCATAGGGGGGACAAAAAACATCCGCACTTAAGGGAAGCGGAGCTAAGCTTAGGCCTTTTTCCTGGAAGCCGTTTTTTTCACTTGCTGCTGCCCCTGTTCCTGGCTCTGTGTCTGTTGCTGCCCCTGTGTCTGTTGCTGCCCTTGCTGGCACTGCTGCCCCTGCTCGGAATGTTGTTCCAGATGCTGCTGCTGTTGCTGAACCGGCTCCTGTTCCAGCACGCTCACCCTGACGCTCGGCTGTGCCCCGCCGGAATCTCCCTTGAAGCTCCCGCGCTGGGGGGCGGCGTCGTAGGAATCCCTCCCGACGCAGACCGCGACGTAGCGGTCGTTGGCCAAAAGGATGTTGGTGGTATCGAAGCCGACCCAGCCGCCACCCGGCACCATGGCCTCGGCCCAGGCGTGGGTGGCCAGCTCCTCGCCGCCACTGCCGATGCCGGGATCGAGATATCCCATCACGTAGCGCGCCGGAATCCCCCAGGAACGGGCAACGGTGATGAAGAGATGGGCGAAATCCTGGCAGACTCCGGCTCCCTGGCCCACGGCCGCGGCCAAGTCGCCGTGCACGACGGTCACGCCGCTTTGGTACACCAGCACCGTCGGGATCCAGTTCATCAGCTCCATCAGGCTGTCCATGACCGTCCGCTTGCTGTCGAAAGCGGGCAGGCTTCCGGACAGGGCGTCTGCCAGCTTCGAGGCGTGAGGGGTCAGCGCGCTTCGGTGCAGCACGAAGTCGTTCATCCGGGGCTGCCGTCGCAACGCTGCCTGCAGCCACTGCTGCTGCTCTCCTGCCGCGACCGGGATGAAGTCGAGCGGGTTTTCCCGGGTGGTCTCGACCTCGGCCCGCAGCCGGGTCAGCAATCTGGTATGGGGTGGTATCACGCAAAAATAATCGACGCGGTTGTAATAGTAGTCGCTGTAGCTGGCAAGTTCGGCCGCCGGCTCGGTCTCGATGACACAGGACAAAACCTTCTGGTATTCGTCGCATCGAGGAGCCAGACGAAGTTCAATGTGGTGCTCGCGAATCGCGCCCGGATATTCAAGTACGGTCTCATGTTCAATCAGATAGCGCATGCTGCTCCCCTTTACTGGAAAAACTCTTCGGCCAATGCCGTGTGGAACGTGGCGGATCTTTCCAGCAGGTGCTCCAGGTACTCATGCAGCCCCTCGGCGAAGAGATCCTTGGCCGTGGCGGTCACGTTGCTGGAAAACTGGTCGAAGGCCGCCTGAGTCGCATCCTTGCCTGCCGTCCCGATGATCTGCAGCGCCGCCCCCATGCGTTCCACCGAAAAGGCGATGGAGCGCGGGAAATCACCGTTCAGCACCACGAACTCGGCTACGTCGGCCGGCATGAACCCGGAATGGCAGCTGCGCCGGAAGGCCTCGAAACCGGACAGCGACTTGAGGAGCGCCGCCCACTGGTAGTAGTCGAGCGCCGAGCCGACCATGGAGAGGTCGGGAAGGATGATGTGGTACTTAACGTCCAGGATGCGCGAGGTCATGTCGGCCCGCTCCAGGCAGCCCCCCAACTGGTAAAAGGCGTAAGCCTCGCCGCGCATCATGGTGGACGACACCAGTCCGTTGAAGCGCGCCACCTGGTTTCTCAGCTCCACGAACATGATGCTGGCGCGCTCCGAGGTGAGCGGCCCCTTGAGCCGGTCGTCGAACACCATCCAGATCTCGTTGACCGCCTCCCACATCTCCTTCGAGATCCGGTCCCGGGCCACCCGGGCGTTCTCGCGGAAGAGCCGCAGGCAGGTGCGGATGGAACTTGGATTGGAGCGGCCGGCACTGATGAACTGCAGCACCCGCGGCGTCGTGACCCCACCCATGCTGTAATGCTCCTCGTAAAGCGACTCGGTCGAGGTGATCTGCAGGATCGGGCGCCATTTGTCGTCCTCGCTCATATCCTCTTCGGCCTCGATCAGGTAGAGCAGGTTGATTTCCATCAGGCGGGAGGTTTCTCCGGCGCGTTCCAGGTAGCGGGCCATCCAGTACATTGAATCGGCTAGTCTGCTGAGCATGGTTTGTCCTTTCTGTGAGGTTGACCCCGTGCAAGCGGCTTAAGCCGCCGTTAGGAGCAAGGGCGCATACAAGATGCGGCCCGACCTAAATAGATTCTCTTCCGTAAGGGCGCAGCTTCGGTTCGCCCGTGCTGCCGATTACTCGGCGAGCACCCAGGTGTCCTTGCTGCCGCCCCCCTGGGACGAGTTCACCACGAGGGAGCCCTTCCGGAGCGCGACACGGGTGAGGCCGCCCGGCACCACCTCGATATCCTCGCCGTAGATCACGAAGGGGCGCAGGTCCAGGTGGCGCGCCTCCAGTTCGCCGTCCATGTAGCAGACGTGGCGCGACAGGTAGACCACCGGCTGGGCTATGTAGTTGCGGGGATTTTCGTTCACCAGGTCGACGAACTCCTTCCGGAGCGCTGGGGTCGAGGAAGGCCCCATCAGCATGCCGTAGCCGCCTGACTCGCTGACCGCCTTGATGACCATGCGCTCCATGTTGTCGAAGACGTACTCGCGGTCCTTTTCGTCGGTCATCTGGAAGGTGGGGACGTTCTTGAGGATCGGCTCTTCCGCCAGGTAGTAGCGGATGATGTCGGGGACATAGGGGTAGACCGCCTTGTCGTCGGCGATGCCGCTTCCCGGCGCGTTGACGATGGCGACGTTGCCGGCCCGCCAGGCGTTGATGACTCCGGCGATGCCGAGCGAGGAGTCGGAGCGGAACACCAGGGGATCCAGGAAGTCGTCGTCGATACGGCGGTAGATGACGTCCACCCGATGCAGCCCGGTGGTGGTCTTCAGGTAAACGATGTCGTTGATCGTCACCATGTCGCGCCCCTCGGCCAGCTCCACCCCCATCTCCTTGGCGAGAAAGGTGTGCTCGAAGTAGGCCGAGTTGTAGATCCCCGGGGTCAGCACCACGATCTCGGCGTTGTCCTTGCCGCGCGGCGAGAGCGAGCGCAGCGCGGAAAGGAGCTTCGAGGGGTAGTGCTCGACGCGGCGCACCCGGTATTTATTAAAGAATTCAGGCATGATACGGCGCTCGATGACCCGGTTCTCGATCATGTAGGAGACTCCCGACGGAGTGCGCAGGTTGTCCTCCAGGATCAGGAACTCCCCCTGCTCGTCGCGAATGATGTCGATGCCGCTTATGTGGGTGTAAATCCCCATGGGGGGGACGATGCCGACGATCTCGCGCCGGAAGTCGCGCCCCTGGTAGATCAGCTCCGGCGGGATGACGCCGTCCTTGATGATGCGCTGATCGCCGTACAGGTCGCCCAGAAAGAGGTTCAGCGCCTTGACCCGCTGCTTCAGGCCGGCCTCGATCTTAGTCCACTCCAGGGCGGTGATGATGCGCGGGATCAGGTCGAAGGGCCAGATGCGCTCGATCCCCTCCTCGCTCTCGCCGTAGACCGTGAAGGTGACACCCTCGGCCTGCAGCGCCAGCTGGGATTCGTGAGCCTTGGCCTCCAGGGCATTGTTGCCGGTGGCGCGTATGTGGTCCCAGAGCAGGCGGTAGTGGTCGCGGGGAGTAAAATCGTCGGCGTAGAACTCGTGGTAAGGGGTGCGGGGCTTGCTCCCCTGCATGCCGGGATTGTACATAAGTCACTCCTTTGTGCATGATATGACAGGTAGGCTGCAATTCAGGAATTCCGGCATCAGCATACTCTTTTTCCGGCCTGACGCCACCTGAGCGGCGAGACCGGGATGCGGGAAGTTAGTCCCTACACGTATGCAAGACTACCGCCAAACTCTCCTCCGGGCGAAATGGCCGTCGGGACCGGCAGACGCGGGCCGCCCGAGACGGGCGTCTCGGACCAAAGGTCCGATAATGCGCGCCTTTGTCTCCGGGCACCTGCCCCCCACCGCGCGCGGGTAAAAACCGGTAGCTGAAGCGGGCACATGAGTGTGCTCTTTCACAGGCAGCTTGCACAATTAATCGGCAGATAAAGAAACTGTCTACCATAGCGGGGCCGGCCCGTTTGCCAGAGAACTGACGCTGGTGTTCTTGGCGCATGCAGATTAAACCTATCACAGATCAAATCCGAATGGGAGAACAAAGAAAAGCCTCGGCAAATTTTCAGAACGTTATAAAGGAATGTACCAGAGAGGAACAAGTGTACCCAGTAGTAGCAGCAAAGCCTTCCTCTTCAGGTCCAACACTGCAGCGCGTGACGCCCTGCTATGAGAGCAGGAAAGCCCGGGGCACACCTGCTATGCAACCGGAAAACTTTTCACTTATTCCTGCTGCCAATGACAGCAGTAATTAATGCCTACTAAAAAGATCAGATTAGACGTTGGATCGAGGAGAATTGCCCGGCGACGGTAAGAATTTTTAGCGGAGCAGGATTATCGGGGGAACTGCGTCGATTTTTTGTGCCGAAGCTGCAAATTTTCTGTCAAAAGTTGCCAACCCCGTAAGTTCCTCACTGCCAGCCGGATGGATTGCATCAGATGAATCCATCCCTTTTGCCTACCAGGTGAGAGCTTGAGCTACAGCGCAGACATCTCCAGTCTCAATACAGGAAAGACCGAGGGCGAGCCAGATAGGTGTTGACATGAAACTCCGGATAGTTGCAATATCTGCTCATTAATTGTGCAAGCTGCGGAAGTACCTGAGGTTGCGTGACAATCTCGAAACAATTCCACAGTCACAGGTAGTTTGTCCACAGGCTCAGTGGAAAGAGAATACCTCACCTCAGGGAGCGCCTCTCAGAAATGTTGTTAGCGGCATCTTTTCAGGTACTTGCAAAACCTGCTCATTAATTATGCAAGGCGCGCAAGCACCTGGAGTTGCATGACAATCTTAAAATGGTTCCACAGTCACAAAGAGTTTGTCCACAGGCTCAGTGGAAAGAGATTTCCTCACCCAGATAACGAGACTCGGTGCTTTGCGAATTCAAATAGAAGCATCAGTGGCTCCCTTAAAAGAACGTGGATTTTCTCTCCCCTGATTTTACCTGAAACGCCCGTCTATCGTGTTGACTTTTATAGCTCAATGGAATATAGCTAGAGCAAAATTTTTAGCTTATCTAACAAAAGCTTGCATACTTCTGACCCCGTTTGGAGTTACCCTTGGCGACAGAAGGTTCCACTGAAAGCAGACACTCCTTACCCCTGCTCATCGCCCTGACCCTCGGCGGGCTCGCCGGCATTTACTTCAGATATCCCATATTCTTTAACCTGGACTTTCTCTTTGGCAGCATTTTTGCCCTGCTGGCCCTGCAATTTCTGGGGCCCGGCCGCGCCCTGCTGGCCGCGCTGGCCATCAGTAGTTACACCTATTTCCTCTGGAATCACCCCTACGGCATGGTTATCATGGCGGCCGAAGTCGCCTGCGTCGCCTGGCTTGTTACCCGTCGCAAAATGGGAATGGTGCTTGCCGACACCATCTTTTGGCTTTGCCTCGGCATGCCGCTGGTTTTTCTTTTCTACCACCAGGTCATGGGTTTCTCGATCAGCAATGTCAACATAACCATGGTGAAGCAGGCCCTGAATGGCATCGCCAATGCTCTGATCGCACGGCTCATCTTTACCGCACACTCTCTCAGTTCACGCTCCATGAAGATCTCTTTCCGCGAGATACTGTACAACCTTATGGCGGTCTTCGTGTTGTTCCCGGCGCTGATCCTGCTGGCGATCGGCAGCAGGACCGATTTTGCCGAAACGGATCGCAGCATCCGCTCAGCACTCTTAAGCGACAGCCGCCGCGTATCCAGCAACCTGGAACACTGGCTTAACGCCAGAAGAGTCATCAGCGTCAGCCTCGCCGAACTGGCTGCCACGCTACCGCCACAGGAGATGCAGGCCCGCCTGGAGCAGGCGCAGGCCTCCGATCTCTACCTGATACGCATCGGGCTGCAAGACAGAAATGCCGTGGTGGTCGCCCATGCGCCCCTGACCGATACCTCGGGACAGAGCAACCTCGGCAAAAGTTTCGCCGACAGGCCGTTTCTTCCGGTGCTCAAGCGCAACCTGAAGCCGATGCTCTCGGGAATGGTCCTGGGAAAGATCGACCCCCTCATGCCAAGGGCACTCATGCTGGCGCCGGTGCTGCAGCAGGGGCAGTATGCCGGCTACGTTGCCGGGGTTTTGAACCTGGACCGGGTGCGCGGCATCCTCGACGAAAATGCCGGGAGCATGCTCTACACCCTGGTTGACGGCAACGGCAAGATCATCCTCACCAACCACAAGGATCAACAGTGGATGACCCCGCTGGTGCGCGGCAAGGGGGAGCATAGGCGTTTTGACGACGGTATCACCCAGTGGGTTCCGGCCCTGCCTCCCGGTACCCCCACCGGTGAGTTGTGGAGAAAGTCGCGCTACCTGAAGAAATCCAGCGTCGGCACCTTTGCGGAATGGGACCTCATCCTGGAGCAGCCGGTCGAGCCGTTCCAAAAGACCCTCTATGACCGCTATGCAAACAAACTCGGACTGCTTTTCCTGATTTTCCTCGGCGCCCTGGGTGTCGCCGAGATTTTGAGCCGCCGGATTCATGCCTCGATCCTGCAGCTGCGCGCCCTCACCAGCGATCTCCCAGCCAGACTCGCGCAGGGGCAGCAGGTAAGCCTGCCGGAAAGCCCTGTGCTGGAGCTGCAGGACCTGGTGGACAACTTCCAGGAGATGAGCGGCTCGCTGACGGCCCGCTTCAGTGAAATCCGCCAGTTCAATGAAACCCTCGAGCTGCGGGTAACCGAAAGAACGAAGGAATTGAGCAGCCTGAACCGGGACTTCGTCAGTTTCCTCGACAACACTTCCGATTTCATCTATTTCAAGGACGCGGACTCCCGGTTTCGCTTTTGCAGCCAGACCTTGGCTAGCATCACCGGACACGCCTCCTGGCGCGACATGATCGGCAAACACGACCTGGAAGTGTTTCCCGAGGATCTCGCCCGCATTTTTGTCGAGGAGGAGTTGCCGATTTTCCGCGACGGCACCTCTCTGCTCAATAAGACCAACCCGTACTACGACCCGCAAGGGAAGAGGGGCTGGGTCAGCACCAACAAATGGCCGGTTTTCGACGCCTCAGGGAAAGTCGTGGGGCTCTTCGGCATCAGCCGCGACATTACCGAGATAACCCAGATGCAGGAGTCACTGCGTCTGGCACGGCAGTCTTTTGACCAGGTGCCGGACCCTGTCGTGTGGGTGGACCTGGCGGGACGCATCATCGACTGCAACGAAGCGGCCTACCGGAGTCTCGGTTACAGCCAGCAGGAACTGCTGGAATGCAGCATTTTTTCCATCGATCCCAAGACGACTGCGGCAACCTGGTCCGGCTTCTTCGCGGAATTAAGGCGGGACAAGTTCAAACATTTCGAATCGGACTACTGCACCAAGGATGGGCACACCCTCCCGATGGACGTCCAGGTCACGCATATATCCTTTGACGACAGGGAATTTCTTTGCGGGGTCGCCCGCGACATCACCGAGCGCAAGGCGATGGAAAACAAACTGCGCAAGAGCGAGGCCAACCTGAGCCGGGCCCAGTCCATGGCCAAACTGGGGACCTGGGAGTGGGATCCCGCCACCGACCAGGTGACCTATTCGGATGAAATTTTCACCATCTTCGGCATCGACCGCGAGCACTTTACCGGTGACTTCACTGCGATGGTAAATGACATGGTACACCTGGAGGACCGGGAACTGGTCCTTGAGACCGGGGAGCGTGCCAAGCGAACGGGAGTCGGACAATGCGTCGAGTACCGCATCTGGCACCCGGACGGGTCGTTGCACTGGATCAGGGCCATCGGCGAATTCATCCACGAGCCGGGGAAACCTGTCGTTATGATAGGGGCAAATCAGGACATCACCGAGCACAAGCTCATGGAGCAGGAGCGACTGAGGCTGGAGCGGCAGATGCTGCACGTCCAGAAGCTCGAGAGTCTGGGAGTCATGTCCGGCGGCATTGCCCACGACTTCAACAATCTGCTCCAGGTCGTGCTGGGAAATCTGGATCTCTCTTTGATGATCCTTCCCGAGCAGGCGAGCGTCCGCCAGAACCTGGAGCAGGCGGTCATCGCGACGGTGCGCGCCTCCGAGCTAAGCGGCATGATGCTCGCCTACTCGGGGAAGGGTATTTTAGCCACCAAGAAGCTAAGTTTAAGCGATCTGGTGCGAAAAAACTCGGAGGTGCTGTCTGCGGTCATCGGCAAGTCCGTCTCCCTCAACCTGTCCCTTGACGACTCCCTGCCGCTGGTGCAGGCCGATGCCACCCAGTTGCTGCAGGTGGTGATGAACCTGATCAGGAACTCATCCGAGGCGATCGGCGACGACGCCGGTCGCATCACACTGGCAAGCGGCATACAGGAGTTCGATCAGGCCAGTTTGAACGCCAGCAAGCTGGAGGAAAAGCTTCCCGCGGGCCGCTATGTCTGGATCGAGGTAAGTGACACGGGGTGCGGCATGGATGAGACGACGCAGTACAAGATCTTCGACCCGTTTTTCTCGACCAAGTTCACCGGCCGCGGCTTAGGTATGTCCGCCGTACTGGGCATCATGCGTGCTCACCATGGAGCAATAATGCTTGAAAGTAGCCCCGGCGCCGGCACCAGTATCCGGTTACTTTTTCCGGTTGCCGCCGATCCGCAGCAGATGCGGCAATCCCTTCCTGAGAGCACCCAGGATGCTCCCGCTGCCGACGGCGAGCGGCGCGACACGATTCTCATCGTCGACGACGAGGAGATGATCCGCACCCTCTCCGTCGCGATGCTGGAGGCCTTCGGGTATGACACCCTGGTGGCGAGCGACGGCGAAAAGGCGCTGGAAATCTTCCGCAGCGAGGGGAGCAGGATCAGCCTGGTGCTGCTGGATCAAAGCATGCCCACCATGGATGGCCTGGCGGTCTTCAAGCAGATGCGCCGCATCCGGCCCGAGGTGAAGGTGCTGCTCGCCAGCGGTTACTCCGAGCAGGAGGTTTCGGCCCGATATCGGGGGCTCGGCCTGAACGGTTTCATCCAGAAGCCCTTCAACGTGAAGCACCTGTCGGACGAGGTCCAGCGGGTGCTGCGGGAGCCCTAGTTCTCAGCACGCCAGTTCCCCAGCCCAGGTGAAGGCCACCCTGGTCCGGCCCGGATCAAAAGGAACGGGTGCAGCCGTCCTTCCCCCCCAAGCACAAGGCAACCCGATGTCCGCCACCCCACGTATTTCCATCCTGATGCCGGTTCGCAACGAGGAGCGCTACCTTCAGGCGGCGCTGGACTCCCTCTACCGGCAGACCCTCGCCGACTGGGAACTGGTGGTTGTGGACGACGGCTCGCTCGACGCGACCCCCGGCATCCTCGCCCGTGCCGCCCGCAGCGACGCCCGGGTGCGCGTCATCCGCTGCAGCGGCGCCGGCCTGGTGGCGGCACTCAACGAGGGGCTACGGGCCTGCCGTGCGCCGCTTTTGGCCCGCATGGACGGCGACGACATCTGCCACCCCCGACGCCTCGCGTTGCAGGCGGCCTATCTCGAAGCACACCCCGGCACCGGCCTGGTGGCCTGCGGTTTTCGGCACTTCCCGCGCGCCAGCCTGAAACGCGGCATGCTCGCCTACGAACAGTGGCAAAATTCGCTGGGCGATCATGACCAGATCATCCGGGATCTCTACGTGGAGTCCCCCTTTGTCCATCCGGGGATCCTCACCCGGCGCGAAGTCGTGGTAGGGCTGGGCGGCTATCGCGACTGCGGCTGGCCTGAGGACTACGACCTCTGGCTGCGCATGGCGGCTGCGGGGATTCAGTTTGCGCGGCTCACCGCGGTGCTCCTTTTCTGGCGGGACCACCCGGAGCGCGCCACCCGTACCATGGACGAATACGCGGCCCTTGCCATGCGTCGCTGCAAGCTCCACCACCTGCGCTGCGGTTTTCTCAAGGGGGTAACCGAGCTGGTGATCGCCGGGGCGGGCCTGGAGGCGCGGGCCTGGCAGCGTCTTTTGCTCGCCGAGGGGGTCGCGGTCTCCGCCTGGCTGGACATCGATCCGCGCAAGATCGGGAGGACCCTGCACGGCGCACCGGTGCTGCGCCCGGAAGATCTGGAACTGGGTGGGAGCAAGATGATCACGGCGATCGGGCTGCGCGGCGCGCGGGAGCAGTTTCGCCTGAACGCCGCGAAACTTGGCTGGCAGGAAGGGGTCGATTTTGTCAGCGTCGCCTGACGCAGCGGCAGGGCTTTTTGCCGCCAGTGCTACAGGATATTTTTTTAGCTGGCGGGGCGGTAGGGAGGTATACTTTAAACCGTTTGTGCACCTACCCGGTGCAGGACCAGTTTCCACTGTCACTTTCTTAGGGAGGTTACCATGGTGCTTAAAATCATTATCATCCTTTTCCTTTGCCAAATTGCCCTGGTGCAGGATTACCCAGCTTGCGCCGAGGATTACTCAGAGTGCATGGCACGCTGCGACAGGGATCACGCAGACTGCAGCAACGAGCCTCAGGCAGCCGACCCTGAGGTTGAAACCGCCAGGATCTCCGCCTGCGACCAAACGCAGCAAACCTGCCGTGCCGATTGTGAAAACCTAAAACCGGTAGAGCCCCCTAACGGCACCGAAGACAACCCCAACATCATTCGCAAATAACCCTGGGCGCCCCTCAGGCGGAAGGTTCTGAGATGAGGGTTGTTTTTCAGGGCGCATGTCTCTACAGCCAGGAATGGTGCTTGTATCCCCTCTCCCAAAGGGAGAGGGGATCTTTAAAAGCGGGAAAAGTCTTGTGAGAAAAGGTATGCCGGGGTAAGAACTTCGGGGACAGGTCAGAACCGGTAGCTCACCCAGGTGGTGAGGTAATCCACATCCTTTGCCGGGCCGCTTTCTTTCAGAAAAGGCCCGGCAAAAAAATGGGCATAAATGCCAACCAGGGAGATATGGCGCTCAGGATTCCACTCCAGTTGGAGTTGCCCCTGGCTTCCGATATATCGTGAAGAGCTGCCGCTATCGGGACGGACCAGAACGACAGCGTTGTTATAAACCCCGTCCCCCGCGCTCTCGCGCCAGAAAAAGTCCCAGTCCGCCGTCAGGAGCAGGTGCCCGCTCAGCTGCAGAAGGAGCGTGGGGTCCAGGTTGATAAAGTTGGCGGGTCCGACCAAGGCGTCCTCGCTGAAGTAGGCCCCCTTGGGAAAGAGCGGATTGAAGGTCTGCAGATCCGGATTGTTCCGGTCCCGGTCGCCGCTGGCAATGTCCGCCTTCAAGGCAATTCGGGGACGTAGCGGCAGGTTTTCCCAGCGGTACCCGGTGTCCGAAGCGACCGTCCAGGCGCGAATGTCGCCAGCGCCAAAACGACCCCACTGATAGATGGCCTCGAAATTATAATCCAGCGGTGGCTCCACCCGCCAGAGCCTGGTTCCCAGCGAATGGCGCACCTCCCGGGCGCTTCCCTGTTCGTAGCGCGCCTGCCTGTTATAAAACCCAAGGTAATAGAGATCGAGGTTCCCCTTTTCAAGCGGCGGCACCGGAAGCACCGAGTAGATCCCCCAAAGTGCCCGGTGGTTATCAGTGCCGTCGTCGAAGAGGTGCGGCTTGGTCTGGACAGGTCGCGTGGCGATACCGTCCAGCTTCCACTCTCCCAGCCGCAGCATCCCCCGCAAGCCATCAAAGCTCTGGCGCACGTTGGGTCCCTCACGCAGCGAAATAATGCGCTGGGAACCGTAGGCAAGTTCCTGGCGACCAGCGCGCAGGGTGAACGAGGCCGCCGGATCGGGCTCCAGCCTCAGGTCGACGAAGGCCTGGTGCAGGTCAAGCTCGTCCCGGTCGGTCGGACGCGCCCCCACCGCCCGGCCGCTCTCCAGTGAGCTCTGCAACTGTCCGAAGAGACGCAAGTGCTCCGCCGGGTGCAGATCGGCGTGCAGGAAATTGCGTTGCAGCAGGTAGCCTGAATCTTGGGGGTCTTTGCCCCAGTTGGGATTGCCGAAGTACTCGAAACGCTCCCGCGCCTCCCCGCCCAGGGAAAGATAGCGGGAACCGCTAGCGTCAAGCGGTAGATACTTGATCGGGTCCCAGAAATCTGCCCCCCGGGCCGGGGACCTCAGGTACCGGTAGTCTTCGTCGGCACGGTTCAGTTGGTAGGGAGGGGGCGCCCATTGGTCCCCCCGGACAGGCGCCCTCAAACAGGCGAGCAGCAAAACAGCCATGACTGCCATCAGGACGATACGCATCGGCCACCTTAGGTTAGCTTGTAGTGCCTTCAGGCACCCGGCTTGGCATGTTTCACGAAAGTACCCTTGGCATACTCGTCGAAGGCCACCCGTAGCTCCTCCTGGGTATTCATGACGACCGGTCCGTACCAGGCAACCGGCTCGTTCAGAGGTTTCCCCGCAATAAAGAGGAAGCGGACCGGCCGGTCCCCCGCGGTCACCGTCACTTCGCTTCCCTCGTGTTCGTACAGCACAACGGTTTCCGGTCCGCAGATGCAGCGCCTGGTGACGTCCATCCACCCCGCGCCGACCATTTCGTAGGCAAAGGGGTCACGCCGGTCGTCGAAATACCCTTCACCGTCCAAAAGGTACGCGATCGCAGTGTGTCCTGCCTTGACCCGATGGGTGAAACTGGTCCCCGCCGGAACCGAGACATCGAGCAGTTCGGGGTCGATGACTACGTCGCGCACCGGCCCGCGCACGCCGGCCACCTCGCCGCAGACAACCCGGATGATCGTCCCCGATTCCAGTGTCGCCACCGGGATGTCCGCCGCCTTCACCTCTTGATAGCGCGGAGGGATCATCTTTTTTCCCGCCGGCAGGTTGGCCCAGAACTGAAACCCCCACATCATCCCGGTCGGACTCTCCTGGGGCATCTCCTGATGAATGATGCCGCTGCCTGCAGTCATCCACTGGACGTCGCCAGGACCGATAACACCTTTATTCCCCATACTGTCGCCGTGCTCCACGAGCCCTTCCAGAACATAGGTTATGGTCTCGATCCCGCGGTGCGGGTGCCAGGGAAAGCCGGCCAGGTATTCAGCCGGGTTGGCGGTGTGGAAGTCATCCAGCATCAGGAACGGATCGAACTCCGGAACCTGCGAGTAGCCGAAGGCACGTTTGAGGTGCACCCCCGCTCCTTCAATGGTCGGTCTGCTTTTGTAAACCTTCGCGATGCGCCGTACGGTCATGGTGTATTCCTCCCCTACCATAGTATCAGATTGCCCTGCGCCTACAATGAGACCCCCTATCCGGCTCTATACCGGGAAGGTGTCGGCTCTGCTGCTGGGCGCCGGCAAGCAGAGTGCCTTGGTTTTGCGAGCTTCGCTCCGGTTCAGAGAATATGGTACTATTTATTAGACACAACCAACCTGTCCAGCCTAGTCGGACAGGACCTGATTGCAGATCATCATCAGTTCGTAACCGGGGAATAGCTAGCAGGAGCTGCTTTAGGCGCGGCCAAGCGTCGCCTGCGCAAGCACAAGCCCGTTTCCTGCAAGTTGCCATTGCCCATGGGAGATAAGCCATGATTTGGGAACCAATGACCATAGACGAGTTGGCCGCGTATCAGCAGGCGTGCGGGGTGCACGTCGTGAAGATTCGGGACACCTGGTGGATCGAGCCTCGTCCCTTTTTTTTCAGGACCCTGTACCCCCTGGCGGAGATCGACCCGAATTTCAGACACTATCCGGTACAGCATATGATCGGTGGCGTCCTGCATCTGGTGCCAAGCGGTGTTGACAGTAATACCAGCATGAGACTCTTCCTCTACGATCAGCTAGAGGAATATTCGACCGACAAAATGGCGACCAAGCAGAAATGGGTCATCAAGAAGAGTATGGAGAATTTTCAAGCAAAGCGCATTACCGACATTAACGAATTTATCGACACAGCATTCCCGATTTACGAATCCTTTTACGACAGGACCAGATATTCCTACAAGAAAGAACGTTCCCAAAAAACCATATTTGCGGATTGGTCAAAAAATCTCTTCAATTTCCCTAAGATAATGATAACCGGGGCATATCACGAAGGTAAACTTGCTGCCGTCGACGTCTCCTACCAGGTCGAGGACCTGATCATTGATGACGTATTCTTCTCCGACACGCAGAGTCAGGGTCTGAGAGTGACCGACTTCATGGTTCACACGCTCAGAGAGGCGGCGGCGGCCAGCGGCGCAAAGTTCCTTTTCAGAGGCTTTCCCTGCGGCAAACAGACGCTGGATGAATCGAAGGTACGTCGTGGATGCAAAATTTTCAGAATACCGGCGCACTGCAAGGTAAACCCGGTGGCACTCTTTGTAGGCAGGTTATTTATGAACGAAAGTTACCGAAAGCTGATGACGATAACCTCCGACTCCTATCTGGATGCCCATGAGACCAGCGAGTTGGTTAGCGGTTAGCAAAGGAGAGGGCGAATGGAACTGGCCAGTATTGCCGGCTACCACGCCCCGGTGATTCTGGCCAGTTTTGTTGTAGGACTGCCAAACAGTTCAAAGGAATCGCGCCGCAGTAGTTTGTGCGGGTTGGTCAGCAGATCGCGGATAACGTAGATTAAAAGGGTATCTCCATACGGCACATAGAAACCGACGGACACGCCCGTTTCCCTGGCAAGAGCCAGGATGGCGCTTGCCGGCCTGCCAAAAAACAGCTCCAACTGTACCGAGGCCCCCGCCTTCTGGCAAATAGCAATGGCTTCTCTGGCCAGGACGCAGTCATGAGTCGCCAGCGCTAAATCCGGAACATTTCCCGCCAGTTGCTCCACCAGTTCGAGAAATCCCCGTACCGGGTCCAGTTCATCTCCCGGCCCCGCCGCGAAATCGCCCTTTACCACCCGGACACGCACTCCGTTTCCAGCGGCCCAGCGTGCATCCGCAACGCTTCTCTTCCAGCGTGACGGCAGGGTCAGGCTGAAGCGCCAACCGCGCCGACTCCCATTCAAAGGGAGTTTTCGCCTCAGCAGTTCTTCCAGCAGTTCCAGGGTCGGGTCGGCTTGGGCGAACTTGTGCGAATCGAAATGAACGCCGTGCCCGTTCAGTAGCGCAGTTGTAGCGATGATTTCAGCATACTCAGGATTAAAGTTCAAGGAGGGAGGCTTTACCGAGAGGTAGAAGCGATCCCTGATGGGGCTTAGCAAGAGAGAGTTACTTGCCAGTTGATACTCGCGAACGATTTCAGTCGGGTCATCTCCGGCCTTACTCAGTTTGCCCAAGGTCGCGAATAGGTCGTGCCCTTGCAGGGCCTGACAAAGCTCGGCGCCTTCCGAAATGCTTTGGGGCTTGATGGGGTAGAGTTTTCCCAATCGATAGACCATCTTTTTCAGCAGTCGCTTGTATTGAGGGTCGCTTGACTCCATGTCAATTCTCCCGGATCAAGGAAGTTAATGGGGTAATTTGCGTCACCGCCTACTGGAATAAATACAGAATAAGTCTGATAGTCCTCTCTCCCGGAGGGGAGGTTTAGGGAGGGGGAAATCAACTTCTCCCTCGACCAAACGCCGTCCGGGGGGGAAGATTGCTCATCAGACACGGGAACGCGCCACGCGGCAACTAAACCCCGGCATTTTTCGGTTCGGCATCGGCCACGAGCTGTGCAGCGAGCTGATCGGCCAGGGGGGCAAGGGTCGCCACGTCCTGCAATCCCTCGAGAAAACGCCCGGGAATGCCGGAAAGTCCGGTTTGGGCGCCCACCAGCGCGCCGGTCAGGATCGCCCGCGCCTGATTTTGCCCGCCGCCGTTTACCGCATGGAGCAAGGCAGACTCGAAATCGTCGTGGAAGCGGGCTGCGAGGTAATAGGCTGCGGGAAGCTGATGATAGATGGCGCAAGGCATGCCGTACACCAGTGAGACCTTCCAGGCGGGCTCTATGCGTATGCCCGGATCCAGCGCGGCTTGAGCCATGTAGGACGGAGTCAGCAGGGCGTCCGGCGAAGCGAAGCGGCCGGCGCGGGGCGGATCGGGATCGCCGGGCCGTGGTGGCTGCAAGTTGGCACTGGTGACCGCATGAAAGGGGAGCTCCCCGCTCTTTACCAGGGCCATGAGCCGGTCCGACAGTCCGGCGTCCAGGGGGTGCCCTTGGACCAACTGGCCCAGTACCGCGCAGTAAGCTACGGTCATGGAGAGCACGGTGTCATCGGACTGGGTGAGGACGGAGTTGGCCGCGACGGTTTGCGCCAGTTCTCCGGGTTGCAGCGCATAGCGCACCGCCAGGGCGAGGGTGCGCTCGATCGCCTCGGTGGTGTCCGCGTGACCGCCGGTCTCTCCCCAGGGGAGCTTTTGCTGCACGCGCCGCCGCCAGGCCCCGCGGATTGACTGGCTGGTGTAACCTCCCGGCCCGCTGATCGGTGTGCCGTCCAGCAGCGGGAAGAGTTCCTGATCCATCCGGCGGCAAAAATCCGCCTGGTCATAGCGGCCGCGCTCCACGAGCGAGCGCAAGGTGAGCTTCAAGATGAAGCCCGCCTGGGAGGAGTCCCCTTTCCTGAGCCCTTCGTGGTAGCGACCGGGTAAGGGAGCCGTGTAATCGGTGATCCAGGGGCCAAAGTCGCGCCGCAGCTGGGCGAGGTCATAATACCAGTGCGGACCGAGAGCCAGTGCGTCCCCGATGAAGGCTCCCATGATGGCGCCGGCGGCGCGCTCTTTCAGTGTCGTCTCCATGTCAGGCCGGGTTCGCTCTTTCGAAAATCACCAGGAGATCCTCCAGGATCCCTTCCCCCGCCTCGGCGGAGCGGGCCACCAGGTCATGACGGATGTAATCGAGCGCCAGGGCGCACCGCTCGGTGTCCCAGGCACCCCTGATGACCTGTATGTTCCCCAGCCCCCAGGCGATTTGCGGCTCGGTGATCTCCTCGAGCCCCGCCTTCAACAAATCGACACAGCGCTTCAAATGTGCCTCGGACGGCTGGCCACCCTTCAACAGATGCTCTACCAGTGTCTCGGCATCCCTCATAGCTATCTCGCAGTTAAGCATTCGTTTCCTCCCCTCTCTGGCATAGCTTGCCCGTAAACATTAGCATATCTTCACCAGATGGCAACCATCAAGTCAACGTTCCGGCTTCAACCATTGCCCCAAAGCTGGTCGTCCATAAACTGGCGCCGGATACGCTCTTCCGGGTTCTGCTCATAGAACTCACTCTCGGTGAAGGAGAAACTGTACTGAGTGACATACTCAAGGAGCACCTGATACGCGGCATTGACCTTGCGGATTTGCTCAGGATGGTCCGTGTTCCCTGCATCAGGATGGTGCAGCTTAACCAGTTCCCGGTGACGGTTCTTGATCTCCCGCAAAGTAACGCGCTCGCCAAGGCCAAATACTTCGCGTGCCAATTTCAATTCTTTGTAAGTCATGGAAAGGTACCCCCTTCTCACTTGTCCGACCCAGTCGCGCCGGGTATAAGTAGCTAAGGCCGCGGCCGGATCCGCGCCAGGTAGTTTCGACGTGGCAATCATCTTCTGCCTCGATGATTGCCACAAAAAGTCTCTTTTGCAAAGGGGATTGAAGCGACGCCCTGCGGTAAGGCCTTGGCACGATCTACCCTGTGGAAGAGCTAGTGTGTTGCGGGTGCGCTTTGCTTGTCGCGCAGAGTCCTTTCCGACAGTAGCCGCGCCGCATCACGGTCGGCCAGCCAGAGCAGCCGCCCCTCTAACGGTTTTATCAACTGCGCGGGAAATTCGTTAGGGTCAGGCGGGCCTTCCAGCACCCGCTGTAGAATGGCGGCCTTCCCCTTTCCCGCCACCATAAACGCCACCAGGGCCGCCTGGTTGATGAGTAGCGCCGTCGTCGTCACCCGGTGCAGGTCCTGCTCGGCCACGTAGACCTCGCAGACCCACCGGTAGCGCTCAGAAAGGACGGCGGAGCCGGGGAAAAGTGAGGCGGTGTGCCCGTTCTCCCCGAGACCGAGGAGCACCAGGTCGAAGCGGGGGGGATCCACCCCGAAAAAACTGCGCAAGGTTCTTTCGTAGCTGAGGGCCGACTCGTGCGGGGGGTTTTCGTAGGGTATCGGGTGGATCTGCGTCTCGCCCAGCGGGACCAGGTCGATAAAGGCACGGCGCGCCGCGCCCAGGTTACTGCGCGGATCGTCCTGGGGCACCCAGCGCTCGTCCCCCCAGAAAAGTTGCACTGCGTGCCATGGGATTGAACTGCGCAGCGGTTCCTGAGCCAGCAACTGGTAGCTGCGTCGCGGGGTCTCCCCACCGGAGAGTAGCACAGTGAACCTGCCGCGCGCCTTGACCGTCCGGCGTGCCTCCTGGGCAAAAAGTTCGGCGACTGCACGACTCAGCGCTTCGCTATCCTCGTACACTGTGACCATTTTGGCACTCCTCTTAACAATCAGTCCTGGATCTTGGGCGCCACCGACTCGACCGGTTTCGGGTTGTACCAGATGCCGTCCCGGGAGATGACCTGGTCCGCCTCGGCCGGCCCCCAGCTCCCCTGGTCGTAGAAATAGAGCGGAGAGTGGTCGCCCAGAATCGGCTCAACGACACGCCACTGCGCCTCGACCGTCCCCTCGGAGGCGAAGAGCGAGGCGTCGCCGCGCATGGCGTCCCCCAGAAGCCTCTCGTAGGGCTCCATGGCGTCACCTTCACTTTGGAAGGCGATCAGTTCCACGTCCTCGCCCACCCTTCTCTCCCCCGCCACCTTGACCCGGATGCCGAGCCCGATCAGGACGTCGGGGCTGAGTCGAAAGCGGAGGTGGTTGGAGAAGGCCGGAACGACCTCTCCGAAGGTCTCACGCGGGGGGCGCTTGAAGGAGACAGTCACCGTCGTCGAGGTGACCGGAAGACACTTGCCAGCGCGGATATAAAAGGGGACCCCCGCCCAGCGCCAGGTGTCGATGAAAAGTCGCACCGCCACGAAGGTTTCCACCTGGGAATCGGGTGCTACCCCGGGCTCGCTGCGATAGCCCCGGAACTGCCCGCGCACCACGTGCGCCGGGTCGAGGGGCTTTACTGCTCGTAAGAGCCGGGTGCACTCGTCGCGAATCGACTCGGGGTCGTCGCCACTCGAGGCATCCATCGAGAGGTAGGCGATGATCTCCAGGAGGTGATTTTGCAGAACGTCGCGAATGGCGCCCGCCTCTTCGTAGAACCGGGCCCGCCCCCCCATGCCGTAGTTCTCGGCCATGGTCACCTGCACGCTTGCGATGTAGTTGCGGTTCCAAAGCGGCTCGAGGATCGAATTGGCGAAACGGGTGTAGTAGATGTTCTGCACCGGCTCCTTGCCAAGGAAATGGTCGATCCGGAAAATCGAGTCGTCCTCGAAGCCGGTGTGCAGCACGCGGTTTAGCTCCAGCGCCGAGGCAAGGTCCCGGCCGAAAGGCTTCTCGACCACGACCCGGCTCTGCTTCAGGCAGCCGGTCTTCGACAGCCCCTCGACGACGGTTGCGAACATGCTGGGCTGGATGGCGAGGTAATAAAGGGGGCGCTCAGTCTTACTGAGCGCCGCACAGAGCTTTTCGTAGGTCGAGGGCTCCCGGTAGTCGCCGTCGATGTAGACCAGGGCATCGCAGAGCTTCTGGTAGGCCTCCTGGTTCAAGCCGCGGTGTTTCTCCAGGCTCTCCTTAAGGCGCTCCTTGAGCCGCTCCGGGCTCCAGCCGGAGCGCGCCACGCAGATGAAGGGAACCTCAAAGTGCCCGCGAGCGGCGAGCGCCTGCAGCGCAGGGAAGATCTGCTTATAGGCGAGGTCCCCGGTCGCGCCGAAAAAGACAAAGGCATCGGAGTGTGCTGCGCTCATGCCGCACCCCCTTTGGGAGCGGGTCCCTTTTCACCATGCCCGCCGAACTGGTGACGCATGGCCGAGAGCAGCCGGTCGGCGAAATCGGCCTCGCCGCGCGAAGTGAAGCGCTCAAAGAGTGCCGCGCTCAGAATGGGAACGGGTACCCCCTCGTCGATGGCGGCGTTCACGGTCCAGCGTCCCTCTCCCGAGTCCGAAACCCTCCCCTGAAACCCGTCGAGCCCGGGACTTGCCACCAGTGACGCGGCGCAGAGGTCCAAAAGCCACGAGGAGACTACGGAGCCCCGGCGCCAGAGTTCGGCGATCTCGGGCAGGTCGAAATCATAGCGATACAGTTCCGGCTGGCGCAGCGGAGCGGTTTCCGCGTCGGCCCCCGGCGCCCCCTTTCCGACGTTGGCGTGGCGCAGGATGTTGAACCCCTCAGAGAGGGAGGCCATCAGGCCGTACTCGATGCCGTTATGCACCATCTTGACGAAATGCCCGGCTCCGCTCGGGCCGCAGTGCAGGTAGCCCTTTTCGGCTGCGGAGACCTGCGCGCCGCGCCCCGGCGTGCGGCTCGCGGCGCTGAGACCGGGTGACAGGGCGGCGAAAACCGGGTCGAGCCGCTGCACGGCTCCCTGTTCTCCGCCGATCATCAGGCTGTAACCGCGCTCGCGCCCCCAGACCCCTCCGCTGGTGCCGACGTCCAGGTACTGGATCCCGCGCTCCTTGAGAGCGGCGGAGCGCCGCAGATCGTCCTGGAAGTGCGAGTTGCCGCCATCTATCACGATGTCGCCGGGGCTTAGCAGCGGCCCGAGACCCTCGAGAGTCTGATCCACGATGGCGGCCGGCAGCATGAGCCAGAGCGCGCGCGGCTGGGCCAGCTTCCCGAGGAGCGCCCCGATCGAGGCCGTGCCGCTCGCCCCCTCCGCTACCAGCGCCTCCACCGCCTTCGGGTTCAGGTCGTAGACCACCAAGTCGTGTCCCGCGGCAATCAGACGCCGCACCATGTCGCTTCCCATGCGCCCTAAACCAATCATCCCGATCTGCATGTCAAGATCTCCTGAGCATAGCTCTAGCAATCAGTTTGTAGCAGATTCTTTCGCTTCAGCCGAGCGCCGCGGCACGCTTTTGCTCCAGCGACTGCATCAGGCTGTCGAAGGGATGGGCGAATTTCTCCACCCCCTCATCCTCGAGCTGCTGGGTGACGGCGCCCAGGTCGATCCCGAGCCCGGCCAACCGCTCCAATACCTGCTGTGCCTCCGAAAGCCCCTGATCCAGGCGGGGCGCAGGGTGTCCGTGGTCCCGGTATGCCACCAGGGTCTCCAGCGGGGCGGTGTTGACGGTCTCCGGGCCAATCAGGGCCTCCAGGTATTTCACGTCGCTAAAGGCGGGGTTCTTGGTGCCGGTGCTGGCCCAAAGGAGCCGCTGGGGACGGGCACCACGTGCGGCGAGCACCGTGTAGCGGTCGCCGGCCAGGATCTCCCGGTACATCTCGCGGGCTACCTTGGCGCAGGCGATGGCGCTTTCCCCCTGCAAGGACGCGGCGTCGCGCGCCTTTTCCCCGCCCCCCTGGGCGATCTTTTCCAGCTGCGGGTCGACCAGCACAGCGATGCGGCTCAGGAAGAAGCTCGCCACCGAGGCGACCCGTTCCAGGGGAAGTCCCCGCGAGGCCCGCTCGGCCAGTCCGTCCAGGTAGGCCTCGGCAACGGCGCGGTAGCGCGGCAGGCCGAAGAGCAGGGTCACATTGACGTTGATCCCCTCGGCTGCCAGTTGGCGGATGGCGGCAAGTCCTTCCCAGGTGCCGGGCACCTTGATGAACAGGTTGGGACGGTCCACCCGCGACCAGAGGCGTCTCGCCTCGATGAGGGTCCCGGCGGAGTCGTGCGCCAGGTGCGGGGAGACCTCCAGGCTGACAAAGCCGTCCCCCCCGTCGCGGCGCTCGTACACCGGCCGCAGCAGGTCGGCGGTCATCCGGATGTCCTCCACCACCAATTCCTCGTAGATCTCGGGAACGCTCAGCCCATTGCGGGAAAGGGTCCTGATGGCAGCGTCGTAGTCCGAACTCTGGGCAATCGCCTTTTCGAAGATGGTCGGGTTCGAGGTCACCCCGCTCACCCCGTCCTCCTGGATGAGCGAGACCAGTTCGCCCGACACCAGCATGCCGCGGCTCAGGAAATCAAGCCAGATGCTTTGCCCCAGCGCTTCAAGCCGCAATAGCGGATTTTCTCTCATGATAACTTCTCCTCGTGGGTGTAGGGTAGCTGTTCAAGCCTGGCAACCTTGGCGAGCCGGCGCAGGTGGCGCTCGGCTTTGCTGAAACGGGCCGCCAGGAAAAGGCCCACCAGGGTGCGCGCCTGGTCGTAATCCACCACGCGGCTACCCAGGCAGAGCACGTTCAGGTCGTCATCCTCCACCCCCTGGTGCGCGGAAAACTCATCGTGGATCAGGGCGGCTCTCACCCCGGCGACCTTGTTCGCGGCGATGGAGGCACCCACCCCGCTGGTACAGATGGCGATGCCTCGCTCCAGTTCTCCGGCGGCGACGGCGCGGGCCAGCGGGATGACGAAATCGGGGTAGTCGTCGCTCGGCTCAAAGCAGGCCGGCCCGAAGTCGGTCACCTGGTGCCCCTCACCCCTGAGCGCCTGGCAGAGCTCTTCCTTCAGGGCAAAGCCGCCATGATCTGCTGCGATTCCGATGCGCATCACTCCTCCTTGCCGGCGCGGCCGAGCAGTTCCAGTGCCAGAGCGCAGACCCGTTCGCAACTAAAGCCGTATTGCTTCATGACGACCTCCCCGGGCGCCGAAGCGCCGAAATCTTCCACGGCGAGGACCGCACCTCCCGACCCGACGTAGCGGTGCCACCCCTGAGGAGAGCCCGCCTCAATGGAAAGGCGCGCACTAACCCCGGGAGGAAGGACGCCATCCCGGTAATCCGGGGGCTGCTCGTCGAAGAGCTCCCAGCTCGGCAGGGAGACCACCCGGGCTCGCACCCCGTCTTTGGCAAGCGCAAGCCTCGCCTCGACGGCGAGTGAGAGTTCGGAGCCGGTGGCGATCAGGATTAGTTCGGGGGGGCCGCCGAGCGCCTCAGCCAGGACGTACCCTCCACGCGCTACCCCCTCGGCCGAGGCGTAGAGGCTTCGGTCCAGGGTCGGCACCGCCTGGCGCGACAGCACCAGCGCCACCGGCCGCCCCTTCAGGGTAAGCGCCACCCGCAGGGCCACGCCCGCCTCGTTGGCGTCGCCGGGACGGATCACCACCAGGTGCGGGATGGCGCGCAGACTCGCCAGATGCTCAACCGGCTGGTGCGTCGGTCCGTCCTCCCCAAGCCCTATGCTGTCGTGGGTAAAGACGTGGAGTACCTGCAACTCGGAGAGCGCCGCCAGGCGCAGCGTGGGGCGCAGGTAGTCCGAGAAGGNGAGGAAAGTGGCGCCGAAGGGGATGGTCCCGCCGTGGGCAGCCAGGCCATTCACGAGCGCGCCCATGGCGTGTTCGCGCACACCAAAGTGGATGTTGGCTCCCCCAGGACCCCACTCGCCGCCGACCGCACCCTGCCGGTCGGCCGGGGCATAGGAAGCGCTTTCAAAATCCCCCCGCCCCTTAAGCGCCGTATAGGTCGAGGGGTCCAGATCTGCCGAACCTCCCAAAAGCTGCGGCAGTCGCTGCGCCACCGCGCTGAGCGCCTTTCCCGCGGCAACGCGGGTGGCAATCCCCTTGGGGTCGGCGGAGAACTCGGGGATCGCTTCCTGCCAGCCGGCGGCAAGCTCCCCCTCCATGACCTGGTGCAGTTCCCGGGCAAGTTCCGGGAACTCACGCGCATAGCCGCTCAAAAGCTCGTCCCATCCTTTTTCAGCCTCGCTTCCCCGGGAAAGCGCCCCGCGGAAAAGCCCAAGCGCCGCTTCGGGGATCAGGAAGTCCGGCTCGGCGGGCCAGCCAAGCCGTTCCTTGGCAAGCC
>JGI24143J45723_1000368_pt1 | contig 23664 bp, 20 predicted proteins | sample BarGraIncu00432A_FD_45723 | JGI IMG/M metagenome (IMG submission 45723) | reverse complement strand
TTGCGCTTTGAGGAATTAGTACGAATTATTGGTGCCTTTGCTAAACTTGGGGTTGATAAAGTGCGTATTACTGGTGGAGAACCCTTAGTGCGCAAAGGCCTAATCCCTTTTTTACGAGAAGTTGTTGGTATTCCTGGCATCAAGGAAGTGGGACTGACGACAAATGGCAGTCTACTGGAGGAATATGCCCTTCCTTTAAAGCAAGCAGGAGTGGGGCGCGTCAATGTAAGTCTTGATACTTTGCAACGAGAACGTTTTACCCAACTGACAGGTCAAGATAAACTGGCTCAGGTACTCGCAGGGATCAAAAAAGCCCAGCAAGTAGGGCTTACACCAGTCAAAATCAATATGGTGGTCATGAAAGACTTTAATTCAGATGAAATTATTGATATGGCTAAACTGGCCATCAATCATCCTTATCAGATTCGATTTATTGAATATATGCCTTTCCGTCCCGGGAATGATTATTTATTTACGGCCGCAGAAATGAAACAACAAATTATATCCGCTGGCTTTACTAAGCTTATTCCCCAACTAGGAGGCAGTTGTCCAGCAAAAATTTATACTATGCCTGAATCCCTAGGNTCTATTGGTTTTATCACNCCTGTATCTCAGCACTTTTGCAGTTCCTGTAATCGCATTCGCCTTACCCCTGACGGATGTCTTAAGCCTTGCTTATTATCTAATGATGAATACTCCCTCCGAGACAAATTACGATCTGGCATATCAGACAATGATCTATTAGAATACATAAAATATATTGTATGGAATAAACCTAAACAACATTATTTGGCAAAGGGGGAAAAAAGTGATAGAGGTATGTCACGCATTGGCGGCTAAAGAGTTTTCAGTGATCGTATTAGCAGGTGGGCAAAGCCGACGTATGGGGCAGGATAAAGCAGCTCTACCCTGGAAGCAAAGTGATATATTGGGCAATCTACTCACTTGTTTATTTCCTTTGTCAGATGACATACTGGTTGTCAGCAATACCGTCCGAAGCATTCCAAAGTTTGCCCGACAAGTCTCTGATGTGGTTGCTGGTAAAGGTCCTTTAAGTGGCATTCACGCGGGACTGCTATACGCTCATCATGATATCGTTTTTGTGACAGCTTGTGATGTGCCTTTTTTAATACCAGAGCTGGCGGTGCGACTTGTTCATGCTGTAGGAGATGCTGATGGTAGTGTAGCAGTTTATAAAGATAAGATAGAACCTCTATTTGCTTGTTATCATAAGCGTTGCGGGGTGATCATTGAACAACTACTGGCGGCACAGCAATATCGGGTTACGGATTTTCTCGCTAAAATTAATTGGGTACCCGTTGGGCAGTTAGATGAACTGGATGAGTGTTGTTTTATGAATGTGAATACTCATGATGATTATGAAAAAGCCAAAGCACTATTGGCGAAAGGTAGATAAAATGACGCCGATTGTTTCCTTTGTAGGGTATTCCAACAGCGGAAAAACCACTTTTCTAGTAAAAGTAATTCAAGAACTAAAAAAACGTGGCTATCGCATAGGTGTGATTAAACATGATGGCCATGATTTCGAAATGGATCATGTGGGGACAGATACGTGGAGACATGGACAAGCTGGGGCTGATGTGGTTTGTATTGCATCAAACCATAAAATTGCTATCGTACAAAGAACGGTAAAGCCTTCTTCTCTTGATGAGATTATTCCACTTATTCATCATGTTGATGTGATTTTGACGGAGGGGTTTAAGCAGGAGCAAAAGCCACAAATTGAAGTAAATTATCAAGGAACAAATTTTCTTGGTAAGAAAGAAAATACCATTGCCTTAGTTTCTGCAGAAATCATGTATGATGGGATACCCCATTTTGCCCTTGAGGACGCTGCAGGCGTGGCTGACTTAGTAGAGATTATAATAAACAAGGGGAAGTGAAACCATGGCATTAGTACTGGAAGAGGCTCTTGCATTATTACTCAAAGATATACCCTTACAAGGGAAAATCCGTATCCCTCTTGAAGAGTGTTATCAGCGAGTTTTAGCCGAGGATATTGTCGCCGAGATGGATTTTCCACCCTTTGATCGCTCACCTCTAGATGGTTACGCAGTTCGCAGGGTAGATGTCCAGCATGCTTCCTTAGGGCAGCCTGTAGTTCTGCGACAAGTCGATGATGTGCCAGCTGGTAGCGTACCGAGCAAAAAAGTAGAGGCTGGACAGGCGACGCGGATTATGACAGGTGCCAAAATCCCTGAGGGCGCAGATGCTGTCATTCGCCTCGAAGATATCCAGGTGGAGCAAGATAGAGTGAGTATTTTTTGGCCGGTGGAGAGCTCTAACATTTGTAAGCTAGGGGAAGAACTCAGTAAAGGCCAAATTGTTTTACAGCAAGGTACCATTCTCCGGGATGGGGCTGTGGGACTACTTGCCATGCTAGGGCAGGCAACTCCTCTGGTGTATGATCGACCTAAAGTCGCCATTTTAGCCACAGGTACAGAGCTGATTGGTGTCGACCAGCCCTTATCACCAGGGAAAATTCGTAATTCCAATAATTATATGTTGATGGCCAAAGTCCGAGAAGCAGGCTGTCAGCCTATTCTTTTAGGCCAGGTGTGTGATGATCTAGCGCTTATTGAGCAAAAACTCACCGGTCATAAAAATATTGCCATGTATCTTACAACAGGCGGAGCTTCTGTTGGTGATTATGATTTAATGGAAAGGCTTTTTGTCAAACTGAACATCCCCTTATTATTCTCTCGCCTCGCTATGAAACCAGGCATGCCCGTTATGGCGGGTTACTGGAACGATAGCCTACTGGTGGCTCTTTCAGGTAATCCGGCATCGGCAAATGTCTCTTTTGAAGTTTTACTCCGGCCACTCCTCAGAAAAATGGCAGGAGCAACTGTTGTTAATCGCCCTACAAGTCGTGTTATTCTAGGAAAAGTTTTTGCTAAACCAAGTCAGTCTAGACGTTTCATTTGGGCTCACTGCAAATATGCAGATGGAATTGTGTATGCTGAGCCCATGGGATCTCAGGGAAATGGTATGTTATCAGGTATGGTATCTGCCAACGCTTTACTTGATATTCCAGCTAACAGTGATTGTTTGTCAGTGGGGGCACAAGTAGTGGCCCGGTTATTAGTGGATTAAGAAGGGAGCGTTGTCATGAAAGTGATTGATGTTAGTGAAGCTTTGGGTATGGTGCTAGGTCAAGATCTAACCCGTATTGTGCCCGGAGAATTTAACGGAGTGGCCTTTAAAAAAGGCCATATCATCAAAGCTGAAGATATTCCCATGTTACGTAGTATGGGCAAAAACAATGTCTATGTGATGGAAATTGAGCCGGGATATCTTCATGAAAATGATGCTGCCGAGCAATTAATAAAGCTAGCCGCACATGATGATCTGAACCATATGGAAGTTGCTGAAGGAAAGGTTAATGTGAAAGCTCACTGCCGAGGTTTACTGAAAATTGATAGTGAAAGACTGCTACGCATTAATATGTTTGAGGGATTAGCCCTGTCCACCCTTCATAATGATAGTCTGGTGCAATGTGGTGAACTGGTGGCTAGTGGAAAAATCATTCCCCTGGTATTACCTGAAGATACCATTGAACAAGTTAAAAAAATATGTGCTGGGAAGCCGCTCATTTCTATTATCCCCTTAGTAGCTAAAAAAGCCGGTCTCATTATTACGGGTAATGAAGTATACCATGGTATTATTCAAGATAAATTTGAAACTGTAATTAAAGGTAAGTTTGCAGCTCTGGGTAGTCAAGTTACACAAACTGTATTTTTACCAGATGATGCTGATCGCATTGCAGACACGATAAAGATGTTAGCGGCTAAAAATGATATTGTATTTGTAACAGGTGGTATGTCAGTGGATCCTGATGATGTTACACCTGTTGGGATAAAAAAAGCAGGAGCTCAAGTGGCGGTGTATGGTACTCCCGTATTACCTGGGGCCATGTTTATGGCGGCTTATTTAGGAAATGTAGCCATACTAGGCATTCCAGCTTGTGGCATGTTTTGTAAAGTAACCGTACTGGATGTAGTATTACCGAAAGTATTGGCTGGGGAGAAAATCACTCGTCAGTATATCGCTTCACTAGGGCACGGAGGGTTATGTCGTCAATGTGTAGACGGTTGTCACTACCCCCATTGCTCATTTGCTAAATAAAAGGAGGTCGCCATGGCAGAATTTACTCATTTAAATGCCCAAGGGGAAAGTCAGATGGTGGATGTCAGTGCTAAAGCTATCACTTATCGCCAGGCAGTGGCATCTGGACAAATTTTTATGGAACTGGAAACTTTAGAGAAAATTTATGACCTACAAATCGCTAAAGGTAACGTTTTGGAAGTGGCTCGTTTGGCAGGCATTATGGCGGCCAAACAAACACCACATCTCATACCACTGTGTCATCCCTTGGCAATTAGTGCTGTAACCATCAGTTTTACGAGACAGCAGCAATCCATTATGATTGAAGCCACTGTCAAAGTGAGTGGACAGACAGGTGTGGAAATGGAGGCTATGACTGCAGCTGCCATTGCTGGGCTTACCATTTATGATATGTGTAAAGCCATTGATCGATCTATGGTTATTTCAAATATATGTTTACTACGTAAAGAAGGCGGCAAGAGCGGTCTCTTTGAAAGGGAGGATTATCCATGTCAGGAAAAGTAGTAGCTGTATGTACGAGTAAGGAAAAAGGTGTACGCAAGGAAAGCATCGGTGAGGCCAAACTGGTAGCGGGATGGGGTATGGAAGGCGATGCTCATGCTGGAAAATGGCATCGACAGGTGAGTTTGCTTGGTATAAATAGCATTGAAAAAATGCGGAAAATGGCGAAGAAGAAAAACATTAATTTAGTACCAGGTGATTTTGCCGAAAACATTACAGTTGATGGCTTAGAAGTGTTTACATTGCCGGTTGGTACATATTTAACAGCGGGGGAAACTTTGTTGGAAGTAACCCAGATCGGCAAAAAATGCCATCATGGCTGCGAGATTTTTAAGCAAGTGGGTCACTGTGTTATGCCGAAAGAAGGCATATTTACTCGTGTATTGGTTGGCGGTATGGTTAAGGCAGAGGATATAATTGAGCTTTGGCAAGGTATACCTGTTGGTATTATTACGGCCAGTGATAAAGGCTCTAGAGGTGAGCGAGAGGATAAAAGTGCGCAAGAAATCATAACTCTTGTTAAGGATATACAGGGGCGGGTGATTGACTATCGCATATTGCCTGACGAGCAAGCAATTCTATCTCAGGCTATGATTGAGATGATTGATGAAATTGGTGTTGGCTTGCTGTTAACGACTGGCGGAACCGGATTCTCCCCAAGAGATGTAACACCTGAAGCCACCCTTAGTGTGATTGAAAGAGCCGTTCCAGGTTTGCCTGAAGCCATGCGTCGTGAAAGTTTTGCCATCTCTCCTCGTGCCATGCTGAGTCGGGCGGTGGCGGGTATTCGCGGTAAATGCTTGATTGTTAATTTGCCAGGCAGTCCTAAAGCTGTCAGAGAATGTTTGCAAATCATTCTACCCCTACTTCCCCATGCCTTAGATATTTTACGTGGCACTGGTGGTGAATGTGGTCAAGTAACAGAAAAACAGTAATGAATCATCAACACAAATCGTGTATCAATGACATTACTGTTGGTTTGGATGCTGAATAAAAAAGAAATCTTATAATTAGATAGTAATTCATGACTGCCCGTTGCATTTTGTATGTTTACATGATGATAACTGGTGGTCTTTTGTTACACTGAAAAATATAAGTTTTTCATTCTCTTTGCATCTTCGTGTTTCAACGTGTTTTTATTCTATACTGTAAAAGACGCCACAGCATTTTGCTTATTAAAATACAGCAGTGTTACTTACGATTAAAAGCTATTATCGCCATGAGTGAAGGCCACTCTCCAGTCACTTTTTCTAATACCATCCTTTTCATTGGAGGTAGCTACTGGGCGATGAATGGTATTGCTAGATGCTACACAAAACTTCAAAAATAACCCAGCGGTAGAACGTTGTGCGAGTGGGAGAAGAATAGTCGTTGCATCATGATAGTTGTTTGCACCGCGGTCAAGATCGACCCAGTCAAACAAATCAGCCGCAACTGTTGCATTGCCTAGCAAATGAGTGACTAGAGTTGCATCTTCACTATACATTCCACTATCTGCAACAGCATAATCATCATAGCGTTGCTGAACCCAAGATTCATATTCTTTATGCCCAGAAAAAATTTTGGCCTGGGTGTGATGGGGTACACAGAGATCTTGTAGCAAATGAGCGGCAGCACCGAGGAAAAAGACTGCCTGCCCATAGTTTTTACGGCCCATCTGATTGAGGCCTTGTTGGTAATAACTATGAAATGTTTCCATGGCAGTCGCGAATTGCCATAAGCCCTTGCCACTAGAAGGCTCAAAATAGTGACTGACATTTCTCCAGCCTTTATCAGCCCAGTATACTCCAGCATTGAGCTCTTTGATGTAGGTGGTGAGAAATTGTGCATCAAGGGCAAAACCGTCATTGTGCAAAATAGTAATGCCTTGATGATTGCAAAATTCATGGGTAATTCCAGGGGGATCAAATAATTGCTGAAAAGGGCTAACAGCGGTCAGCACTAGTTTGGCCCCGCCAACCACTAAAGAATGGCCTAAGGTTGGTAAATACATGCCAGTACCTCCTTCTATTATGGATATTATCACGATCCATAACATGATAGAATATTTTACAATTGGTAACAGGCGTCGTCTTCAGGCAAACATAGGCTCCAATCATTATGCGCCGAGAACAATAGTACGGGGTTGTTCTGGATTATTTCTGGATTCCATTCCAGCTAATTGATCAAGTATATTGTCAGCGATACGCATTGAGCCATCTGTAATGATTTCGAATTGATGATAAGTATTATCCCCATTACGTGCTTTAGTCGCTATTTTATTAATTATTTTGCACGCTGCATTGGGATCTGGGCAGTAATAGCCCAATCGCCGTTTAGTAATGTAATCAATGTTGCCCGTTTCTTGTATGCCAACTGCTTCAGTGATAATAAGGGGCTTTTTTATTGTAATACCTTCCATGATTGTGCCAGGACCAGCTTTTGATATGATGACATCACTTGCAGACATCAAGGTTTCCATATTGTTAACAAAGCCATAGACATGAATAGAATCAAAGCTGTTTCGATTGCTCATCAACTCATGATACAATTGCTTATTATTGCCTGTTATGACCAGAAGTTGCTTATCCCCACATTCCTGTTTTAAAGTATTGACCCATTCCTTCATATTTCCTGCACCCACACCACCCCCTGTCATCAACACGGTGAATTGATCCAAGTCGATGTTCAATTCCCTGCGGGCTTGACTCTGTATGGCGGGGTTAGCCGTGAATTTTGGGTGTATTGGAAAGCCTGTATAGACAATACGGCTTCTGGGAATTCCATATTTTACTAAGGAATGAGAGGCTTCTCGTGTTGGGACTAAATACAAGTCGGCTCCCGGGGTCGCCCAGGAGGCATGAATAGTAACCAAATCTGTTACCACTGTTATGATTGGCCAGGTGGCATTCGTTTTTTCCCGAACCATGCGTAACAAACCAATGACGAGTGGGTGAACTGCGACGACGATGTCAGGTTCTATCGTTGCTATTTCACGTGCAAGCTGTTGACTACACTGGAAGTAGATCATTCGTGTTAATGCATTCATGCGATGAATACTATTTGTCTTGCGAAAAAATAGGTTGTTTAGCCAAAGGTGATTGATTGAACAGTAATCATAGATTTCTGGTGCCTGTTTTAAACCTGGGAAGCCTGTTGACCGTAACAGATCAACAATGGAGCACTGTGTTCTATATTCCGGATCTAGTGCGGCAATAATTGCTGTTGCGGCACTACGATGCCCACCGCCAGTATCCGATATTGCAAACATAATTTTTTTGGGGATATTTATCATTTATACACTCACCCCTCAAGCAATTTTGTCTGTATCTAGGAGAAACCTTAACCTCTTAGGCTTATTTAAGTCTATTGTACAGGAATAGAAAATTCGTAGGTTATGGATATGTTAAATAATTGTTAATTCAATATAGTCTTGATTTTAAAGGCCAATAGGACAAGAGATGATTGTTTTTAAACTGAGCATGATCACATTAATGGCTAACAAAGAATATGCTATGAGTAGTGGATTTATTTAACAAATATTCCCTCATAAATTTGTACGTGAGGTGTCGAGAATGAACTTGAGAGAGTTGAAGTATAAGGATGAGTTGCCGATTAAAACAATCAATCGGATACGAAGTATATTGGGAGAATTGGGAATTCTAACAATTGAAACTGGGTGGAAGAATTCAGTGGAGGGATTTTATTCCGTTAGTATATTAATACAAGATACTAACTTGACGACAAATGGCAAAGGAACCTCTTATGAATACGCCTTAGCAAGTGCATATGGTGAATTAATGGAAAGACTTCAAAACCAAGCGCCCTTTCGCCTAGGCTTTGATTTAAGTGCCAAAGCCCTACAATATATGAACTTTTTCTATGCTCCAGATGAAACCTATCTAACGATGGATGATGTGATACATAGTAAAGAGGATTGGCTAACCAAGCAAATGTCCAGGTTAGCAACGACAGTGGATAAACGGGAACTGTTAAAATTATGGCAGTCAGTATCCTATGAGGATATCCCTGCTGATTTTATTGCCTTACCATATGTAAACTTAGGAAATCATTCCATTTCCCATATACCCATCAAGATGGTATCAAAAATGTATATGTCCAATGGTATGTGTGCTGGAAACACACCAGAGGAAGCTCTTGTTCAGGGAATATCAGAGATTTTAGAAAGATTTGTTAATAAGAAAGTGATCAGGGATAAAGTTGTACCACCAGGTATTCCACGAGAATATATGGCTCATTTCCCCACGATAGATATGATGTTAACCAATCTTGAATCAAGTGGTAATTTTCATGTAATGCTTAAAGATTGTTCTTTAAATCAAGATTTTCCAGTAGTGGGCGTAATTTGTATTAATAAGAGTGATCAAAGTTATTTTGTGAAGTTTGGCGCTCATCCAATATTCGAAGTAGCCATAGAGAGAACGCTGACAGAACTTTTGCAGGGGCAAGATATTCATCGAATGATGGGAGTTAGAGAGTTTACTTACAAAAATGAAGCTTATAACGATCCAGAAAATATGATGGGTATATTGGTAAATGGATCTGGTATATACCCGACGGAATTCTTTAGTGGCGGGTATAATGATCAATTCCAAGGTTTTGGCAATTTCTCTGGCGCAAGTAATAAAGAACTATTGGATTATCTTATTAACTCATTAGCCAAACATGGGTACGATGTTCTTATAAGGGACGTATCCTATTTGGGCTTTCCTAGCTTTCATATTATTGTGCCGGGATTGAGTGAAATTGAAGAGATCGACGATGTAAAATCCATTACGGATTACGCTGATTACAATAAAGTTAAAAGACTCATTAGAAATGGGACTGGATACAAAGGGGAACAAGGAGAAGAGATGATTCGGTTGCTAAAGCTCCTGAACTATAGTAGTGAGGTATCCGTTCTAGAGTTGTTACAATTGCCTGTCAAAGGAAATGCCTTTCCCTGGTACTATGGCAATGTCCATCTCTTTATGTTGGCCCTATATTATCAGATAGGGGATTTAGTGAACGCCTACAGGGTATTTAGTGAGTTTTTGTCGGATATGGCTATTAAGGGAGACGGAACCCAAGTGTATCAAAAATGTGTCAGGGATTACATAGCAACACAAATTGATCAACTTGACGATGATGAGATGCTCAGCATTCTGAAAGCTTTTTATCCTTATGAAATAGTTCAAGGTGTTATAACAGAGTTTGGAGATGGGCAAGAAATTATGAGCCATCCATGGCTTCTTAATTGTTGGCATTGTGAAAAATGCCCATTTACAGAGCAATGCTTATATCAATCAACAGAGAAAGTCTATAAGAAGTTGAAAGAGAAATATGCAACCTATTCATTGGATAAAAATAAACTAGAAAGTATGATACATCCTATCACGTAAAAAGAGACGGCAATTGGAAAAAACCAAAAGCCGACTAATGAGGATTTTTGTCTTGCAATGCTTTGTGTTAATCTTTATTCATAGTGTGGCAAGTTTTCATAAAATGGCAAGTCTTCATGGTGTGACAAGAATCCATAGTATGGCAAGTCTTCATAGATTGACAGGAATCCATAGAGTGGCAAGTCTTCATAGATTGGCAAGAATCCATAGGGTGACAAGTATTCATAGTGTGGCATGAATCCATGGAATGACAAGTATTCATAGGATGACATGTTTCCATTAAATGACAAGGATGACAAAGGGTAATTGCCGTCATACAAGTCCAACAGGACATACATTTATGGCATGTCGGGCGAAATCTGCAAAACATGCATTTACACGATGTACATTTGATTGCCTCATAACAAGGCATACAAGGCAAACACTTGCCACAGTGGCATTTATAATTCATAGAAGCACCTCCAAAATATTAAATAAATTATCTTACTGTATGATATGTTAACTAATAGTGATGTGCTACAAAAAGCGGACGGCTGATAAGGAAAAATTTATGTGCTTATTTTACAGATGGCTTTTCTGTGCTAATATAGTAAGAGATGAACCTGTTAAAAGGGAAGGTGTAATTGTTACACCTTCCCTTTTAACAAGTCCATTTTTGTGGATTGTTTTACGCAATCAGATCCCCCCGTGCCCCTATCGCAACACAACGTAGTATGTAAATGGACTGATTGCTTATTTACATATCAAAGTATTTGACTGTCATTGCGACGAGGTTCGAGGAAGCAATCTCCCTACGTGCTAGAGATTGCTTCGCGACCCTCGCAATGACAATAAAAGGACGCCACAGTGTTTTCTTATTGAATGCTATTTTCAAGTAACTTTTCAGGTACAATAAATACGTTGAAAGAGATGGTATGGAGTGTGGTTTGTATTATTTTTGTAATTAACGAGAAACTTAAAATGTATAAAATAATAAAATATAAGCCATGATAGTTAAAGTGAAAAATAAGTCGTGAACACAAAAGTAACATATTTATAAGGCGTGTTGATGTCTTGTAACAGTGTAGGTTGTGTATATTGGTTATGGAAAAAGAAAAGAGCCAGCATTTTAATAGAGTTAGACTCCATTTAAAACTGGCCAAAGTCTGTATGGGCAACTACATATTAAAGTTCATTTTTTTTAATGAAGGTGCTTTTTAGTTGTGAACAAATCATTGGATACTTCTATAATGGTGCCTAGTAATAAAAATACACAGACAACCTTAACTATGAAATTGAGAACGTCTAGTACTAAAGCAATATAAACATGCCACTGTCCGGCTAATAAAGTAATGAGGGACAGACTTAATAATGTTACTAATGACAGAAGAAATAAATGAGTAGTAGGATAATTTTTAAGCATATTATCATCTCCTTATTTCTAATACCATTATATTCTGTTTATTCAGAATTGTCCATACTAACTATTGTGAGTCAAATAATTAGTACCAGAAAATGATTGTACGTACCATATAAATGGAGATAATTAATATCCGATGAAACTATAGAAAATTAACATAAAATTAACACGATCGTAACACAACAGCATCGTTATTGCTTTAATATATAGTTGTAGTTAAAAATTAGGAGGTCTTGATATGATATTTTCCCATAAAAAGAAGATTCTAGTGGCTGTTATGGCATTATTAGTAGGTGTTAGTATGATTGCTGGCTGTGGTGGTAAAAAAGAAGAGGCTAAAGAAGCTAAAGGGGCTGACGTTCAAGGAACAGTATTGGCATCTGGTTCTACTGCTCTACTTCCTTTATTAAAACCAGCTCAAGAAGAATTTCAAAAAAAGTATGAGAAAGTTACTGTTAATCTTGCTGGCGGTGGCTCTTTTACCGGCTTGAATCAAGTTGCAGCTGGTACTGTAAATATAGGTAATTCAGATGTCCCAGCTACTGGTGAATATGCAGATAAAGGTCTTGTTGACCATCAAGTAGCAGTTGCTCCATTTGTGTTCATTGCCAATACGGATGTTACAGTTGACAATTTAACACAACAACAATATGTGGATATAATGACGGGTAAAGTGACTAATTGGAAAGATGTTGGCGGTAAAGATCAAAAAATCACCTTGATTCATCGTGCTAAATCTTCTGGATCACGTGCTACTATCGCTGAGATCGTATTGAAAGGTGTTGCATTCACTGATAATGCTGTAATCCAGGATTCCAACGGCGCAGTTCGTTCCGCTATTGCTAGCACACCTGGCTCAATCGGTTATGTTGATGCCGCATACGCTGATACTACTGTAAAAGCACTTGCTTATAATGGCGAAAAATATTCCATTGATACCGTAACGGGTGGTAAATATCCTGTATATGCTTATGAACATCTGTTCACCAAAGGTGAGGCCACTGGCGCAGTCAAAGCTTTTATTGACTACGTAATGAGCAAAGAGTTTCAAGATGCTTATGTTGAAAAAAATGGCTTTGTACCTATGACGAAAATGAAGAAATAATTCTAGCCGAATTAAATAGGGCTACAATAAAAAGGTCATGTTAATATCATGGCCTTTTATTTATACCCACTTACATATAATGGAGGGCATATAACGGCATCGGAAGTATAAGATTGTCATGATTAAGCAACAAGAACGATGCTTTTCTTTGCGCGTACCCTTTGTGTCCTTTGCGCCTTTGTGGTTCAATAAAAGTTCTAATGCTTTTATATTTATTTTGGATGGAGGTCACATTCAACAAATGTTAAAGAAAATAAAAAAGCAAATACCTTCATATTTTTTATTCTTAAAGACTAAGGCTTTAGAGCTGGTAGCAAATGATCATAAACATATGCCTTTCGGCCGTAAATTATTAAAGACAGATGTTTTGCGGAAAATGGTACCCAGTATTTCTTGGTCATCTCTTGCTAACCAAGCTACCATGCTGATCATTCTGACATGTGTTATACCCCTCAGTATTATTGGTTGGTATTTCACGACACAGACGATGGGAAGTCTCACACAAGCTGCAGTTGAAAAAAACAATAAAGTTGCTGATCGTATTGCTAGTGATATTGGGGCCAGTGTTTTGGCAAAGAAAAATTTCTTGATGGTTGCTAGCGCTGATAATCGTATTGTTGGAATGGAAAAAGATGCAGTCGCAAATTATCTTGCCCAAATTAAACCTTACTATGGTAGTAATGATGCTCTGTTTGTAGCCTTGCCTGATGGCAATCAGCTCATCAGGACAGACAGTGCAGCGCTAGTAAACATTGCTGATCGGGATTATTTCAAGCAAACGCTACAAGGCTCTGTCCAATTTTCAGATCCTGTGCTTAGTAAGATTACGAAGCAAATGACCATTATTGCTTCAGTGCCTATTATGGGAGCAGACAGTAAAGTAAAGGGAGTTTTGGGAGCCAATATATCATTGCAGAATGTAAATGGTGTCGTTGAGCAGATATTATCTCAAAATCCAGGATATACGATTACAATTATTAATAAGAATCGTATTCCTATATTCTATCCAGGAGATTCAACGGCAGTTTCTGAATCAAAGCAGTTAAGTGCCGGGTATTATAATGAGGCTGTGGAAAAACAGACAGGTACCACCATGGGGGAAATTCGGGGGCAGGACTTTTTTATATCCTACCGTCCTATTGCTAACACCGATTGGATTGCTCTTTCTGCCTATTCTAAGCAAGGGGCTCTGCAATCAGCCTATGATACTGTAGAAAATAGCATGAAGGTCACATTATTTATCATTGTACTTTTTATTTTTATAGGCTTATTTCTTACTAGGCGAGCATTGGCCCCGTTGAAAGAATTAGCTGAAGGCGTTGCCATTGTTGCTCAAGGCGATTTAACCCATACCATCATGCATCAAATGCATGACGAGCTAAATCATGTGGGCAAGGCTTTTAATAGTATGACAGTGAACTTGAGGGAAATTGTAAATTCTGTAAAAGACTCATCAGCTCTAGTTTTACAATCAACGAATAGTGTTGCGGCGACTTCCGAACAGTCACGAGTCGGTAGCCTTCAGGTATCACAATCCGTTGAGGCGATTGCGGGACAAATTGCTGAGCAGGGGAAAGATACCAAAAAAACGGAAGATCTTTTGCAAAAACTTGTTTCTGTAACGGTTACTGTTTCAGATAGTATTGGACAGGTAGCGGCTTCAAGTGATGAATGTTCATCTGCAGCAGTGCATGGCCAAGGGGTTATTAATGAAACCGTGACCAAGATGGAAAATATAAAAAGCCTTGTGCATAGTACCGCCGAAACCGTTGGCTTGCTTGGGGAAAGCACCAAAGAGATTGGGACAATCACTGGCATGATTAGTCAAATTGCTAGCCAAACGAATCTTCTAGCCCTAAATGCGGCAATAGAAGCTGCTCGCGCCGGGGATGCTGGGCGAGGTTTTGCTGTAGTAGCTGATGAAGTACGGAAACTAGCTGAGCAGTCGGCTCGCGCTGCTAAAGAAATTTCGAAGCTCATCTCTCGGATTCAAACTCAAACCAGCGGCTGCGTTATTGAGATGCAGAAGAGTGTTGAGCAAGTCGAGGAGGGACTGGGCATGGCTCAAACAAGTGGTGTCGCTTTTGTAAAGATTGTGGAATCGGTGCAACATGTTCAACTCCAGGCTCATCGAATTACCTTAGAAACAGAAAGCCAATTAGGTCTATGTCGACAAGCCATGGAGTCCGTGTCTAGCATTAGCACATTAGCAACTCGTAATACGAGTGGTGCCCATGAAATAGCAGCAGTATGTCAACAACAGGTAGCTGCTTCTCAGGAAATCACCTTTTCCATTGAAAAGCTCCATGGTATGTCTAATGAGTTAGAAAATCTAGTAGCTCAGTTCAAAGCATAAGAAGTAAGAGTAATAGCCTCCCGATTGAAAAGATCGGGAGGCTATTATAACCATGTCAGAAAGTATAAGTTTTACGAACCGCCAAGACACAATAACGCTAAAGCGTTACGCAAAGGGACGTCGTTCGATGGTGTCCTTTGTGCCTTTGTGGTTCAATGATTTTTCTCTGTGTCTTCTGCGTCTCTGCGATAAATTGGCCTTATCTTTAGGGCTGTTTTTTACCACAGAGGCGCAGAGGCACAGAGGGAAATTTTTAAAGTACGCCGCAGCGTTTTTCTTATACAATATTAACCAAATCTTAATATAACCATAATATGTTAATAACATTTATGGAATATAATAAATTTAGAATTTATTTTATTGGAAACAAAAGGTAAAGTTGTCTTGTCTAAAATATTTTGGAGGTGGAACTTGTGTATCATTCTAAAATGTCTGTTTTATGCCGGTCGCGGTTTTCACGGTTGGTAGTGGCTCTTGTTGTATTGTCAAACCTTATGTTTGGTATGACAATATCCTATGCAGCTTATAGTGCACCAGAAGTATCAAACATCAATATTATGCCGATTGACCGAGCAAAGTTTCTTGTTGGTCAAAAGTTTGATTTTGAAATTGAAGTCAAAACCGATAGTCCTGCTAGTGCCATTGAAGTGATGGTAAATGGAATAGCCGCCGAAGCTTTCTTTGGTAAACAAGGGGTTACTAAACTTGATAAAATGAGTACATATCGTATTGACCAAGTTGCTTTACCTAAGAATGGTAAAGTTGCCGTGGCGGTCACTGTAAAAACAGAAGCAGGAATAGAAAAACGTTCGATAAACTACGAAGTTGCTGCTGAGAAGATAGCAAAACCTGCAAAAAATGTCATTCTCATTATCGGTGATGGTATGAGCCTGCCAGCAAGGCAGATGGCTCGTATTCTGTCTAAAGGTATTACAGAAGGAAAATATAATGACCTACTTGAGATGGAAAAAATGCCAAATTTGGCATTAATCACCACATCAGGTAGTGATTCCCTAGTAACCGATTCAGCCAACAGTGCTTCCGCGTATGCTACTGGCCAGAAAGGTGCCGTAAATGCTATGGGTGTATATGCCGATAGCACCAAAGATCCTTTTGATGATCCCAAAGTAGAAAATATTATTGAACTGGCAAAACGTACTCGTGGTATGGCGACGGGTATTGTTTCCACTGCTAACATCACGGATGCCACTCCCGCAGCCATGCTCGCCCATACCCGTAAACGAAGCGAGTTAAACTTCATTGCTCAGGAAATGCTCAATCCTCTGCATCGCCCTGATGTTATTTTAGGCGGTGGCTCACGCCAATTTTTGCCAAAGAGTGTGCCAGGTTCTAAACGCACAGATGAACGCAATCTAATTGAAGAATTTAAGCAACAAGGATATACTACGGCAATCACTAAAACTGAACTAAAACAAGTTGGTACACCAGACAAACTGTTAGGGCTCTTCCAGCTTGATAATATGGATGTCTATATGGACCGTGAAGTAACAAAAAATCCGGCTGTTCTAGGCAATTTCACCGATCAGCCTACCCTTATGGACATGACCAAGACGGCCATTGATGTATTAAGTAAAAATAAGAACGGCTTTTTTCTCATGGTAGAAGGTGCTTGCATCGACAAGCAACTCCACACTATGGATTGGCAACGGGCGACTTATGATACCATTGAAATGGATAAAGCTGTTGGTATTGCCAAAGAATTTGCCAAAAAGAATGAAGATACCCTGATTATTGTCGTAGCTGACCATTCCCATGGGGCCAGCATTACGGGAACTTATCATGAATTAGATGGTAAAACTGGTCGGGAAGCTGTCCGCACGTATGCTGATGCGGGCTGGCCTACTTTTGCCGATGTGGACGGCGACGGCTTTCCAGACAATCCTAATCCAAGTGTAACCCTCGCTGTACAATACGCTAATCATCCAGATTATATTGAGAACTATAAATTCCAGGAAGTTCCTACTTCACCGGCTATTATGGCTAATGGCAAGGCCATTGCTAATGTGAAACGGTCGCCACAAGGTGGGGATTTGCAAGTGGGTAATACTCCTGCCTCTGATCCGTCCGAAGTCCATTCTGCCGATGATGTACCCCTAACGGCCCAAGGTCCTGGCGCCGATTACTTCAAGGGTGTTATGGATAATACGGAAGTGTTCCACGGCATGGTGCGCGCACTAGGCCTGGATGGTCGAAAAGATAAAAAGTAATGACAAATTAATATGTAACCCGGAGGCAATTTATGAGCAAATTAGCTAAACACATAAGCAGAGTCGTCCTTGCTATGATGTTCGCCTATTTGCCGCTAAGCTGGATGGGGCAAGAGGGGACGATTCCACACAACGGATCGTCCCTGTTTTGCACTACCCGCGCTGAGGCGGCCCCAGCGTGGTGGCCATGGCAGGGCCAGCAAGCTACACCCCTTGAATTTACTGAGTTATATAGTGGTGCTTCGGCCCTTGGTCTGGAGCTATCAGCAAAATTGGAAAGCCTGACAGGAAAAAGAGTACAAATCAGCGGCTTTATGGCACCGCCCCTTAAACCAACGATCAACTTCTTTGTTTTAACCAAAGTACCCATGTCCATCTGCCCTTTTTGCTCAACAGATGCGGATTGGCCTAATGATATCGTATTAATTAAGCTGGCAAAACCAGTCACGGCGTTACCTTTTGATCGTCCAATTACTGTGACAGGGCAATTAGAAGTAGGTTATCAGATGGATGAGGAAACTGGCTTTATCAGTTTGGTACGTATCGTTGCTGACACTGTGGAAGAGGCTAATTAATTGGTGGAGATGATCCCATGTTAGAAGTAAACCAGGTCAGAAAAGAGTACAGTGACGTTGACCGGACAGTGACGGCGGTTGCTGTTGATAGCCTTATCATACAAAATGGTGAACAGATAGCGTTAGTTGGCCCCAGCGGCTGCGGCAAAACCACACTATTACATCTTATCTCGGGGCTTTTGACTCCCACCACGGGTGAAATAAAATTCGATGATATTATAGTTTCCGCTATGAAGGAGACGTGGCGGGATACTTGGCGAGCTACCGCCGTTGGCTACGTTTTTCAGCGCTTAAATCTTCTTGCTAGTTTGAGCGTTCTAGATAATTTATTAGTCGCCATGAGCTTTGCAAGCGCCATTCCGAAAAAAGAGCAACAGCAGTGGGCTCATCAGCTGTTGATCCAGGTCAAGCTCTCCGAAAAGATGGGGAAATTTCCCCACCAACTCAGTATGGGTGAGCAACAGCGGGTGGCTGTTGCTAGAGCGGTCATTAATAAACCTAAGCTTATTTTGGCCGATGAGCCAACGGCTAGTCTAGATCAGGATAATGCCATGTTGGTACTTGACATGTTGCGACAGTTCGCCAAACAGTCTGGGAGTATCTTAGTGGTATCTACCCATGATAAACAAATCATGAGCCAATTTGAACGGATTTGTTCCTTACGGCAAAAGGCAAAGGGGGTGATTGACAGTGCGACTTGTGATAGCTTGGCGTAATTTGCTAGCCAAACCGGTGCAAAGCGGCCTGACTGTGCTCATTGTAGCTGCTACCATTGCCATGTTGACATTGGTGACGCTGCTCTCCACGGGTACTCATGATGGCCTAGTGAGAGCTACAGAACCCTTCGATTTAATAGTGGGGGCCAAAGGCAGTCCTAATCAACTAGTTTTAAATACAGTTTTTTTACAGGATGTGCCTATCGGCAACGTAAGTCACGAGATATATGATACACTGTCAGCTGATCCACTGGTTGCTTCAGCCATTCCACTGGCCTTTGGCGATAATTATCAAGGGTATACGATCGTGGGTAGTGGGAGTGGTATTTTTCAGCATGAACCCAAGAATGGTCAGGGAGAATGGTTGCAATTGGCCGTGGGACGTCCTTTTGCCATACCCTTTGAGGCTGTTGTTGGCGCTGGAACTGCCCAGAAATTGGGACTAAAGGTGGGAGATGAGTTTAAGTCAGTTCATGGTCTTTTACCTGGAGGTCATGGTCATGCCCATGATTATCATGTTGTGGGCATCCTCCAATCAGTGAAGGGTCCTTACGATCAGGCGATTTTAGTTCCCATTGAAAGTATCTGGCTTGCCCATGAAAAACATGAGCCCACCCTTGAGGAAGAAGTTGGCGCAGAAGATCATGCCCATGAGAAAGAGCATGAGGTCACTGCCATTATGGTAAAACCTAAAGGCTACAGTGAAGCCATGCGCCTCTATCAGCAATTTCAAAGAGAGCCGGGGGCGCAGATTATTTTTCCTGCCCAAGTCATTGTTCAGCTGTTTAGCATTCTGGGGCAAGGTGAGCACATGCTCAAAATGGTAGCCTATGTAATCATTGTCATGGGACTCATCATTATGGCCCTGTCTGTGTACTGGTCAGCCCTTAGTCGTGCTCGCGATCGGGCCATTTTACGGGCATTAGGAGCTAGTGCCCGGGATATTTTCACTATCATTATAGCTGAAAGTGCTCTCCTTACCATCCTTGGTGTCACTGTTGGTATTCTAGTAGGACATGGGATCTATTGGCTATTGGTAAGGGCGATGTCCAGTAAAACAGCCATTGTATTGACAGCGGGTTTGACGCCTGACGAAGGATACATTATCATAGGTGGTATTTTATTTGGTATGCTGGCGGGATTTATTCCCGCTGTACTTACATACCGAAGGGAAGTTGCGCATTATTTGTGATAAAATTCTATAATCTAGAAGAAATATAAACCACTATTCTGAAGCAAAAAGAAAAAAATCAGGTCTTTGACTCATTGAGACAAAAACCTGATTTTTTTACGTTGTCAGAAAGTTTAAGTTTTCTGATAAGAAAAAGAAAAAACCCTATTTTAAACACAAAGATACAAAGCCGCTATGCAGACACAAAGAACACAAAGAGGATCTTTGTGTCCTTTGTGCTTGTTTGAGGCCTTTGTGTTTAACGTGGTTTTATCCTCGCTTTTTTAAAAGGACGCGGAGCGCTTTTCTTATATGTTTGTATATTATTTACCAGGAAAGAAACGGGTATGAATTGCATTAACAGCATCTTTTACCTTATCTGCTTGAATGAGGCAAGAAATACTGATCTCAGAAGTACTGATGACTTCAATATTAACGCCGGCATCAGATAAAGCTCCAAACATATTGGCTGCAATACCAGGGCTACCAAGCATTCCGGCACCAACGGTAGATACTTTGGCGACATTATAATCGACGAGGATTCCATACACGTGCATTTCATTACCAAGTTCTTCGATTATTGCCTTAGCCTGTGGTAAATCTTGCTGGCAAACAGTAAAGACCATATCAATAATGTTCTTATCTGTATTGCGAATGCTTTGTACGATCATATCCACATCAATATTGGCTTTAGCCAAGGATGAAAAAATCTTATAAGCAACACCTGGTGTATCCGGCAATCCTAATATTGCAATTTTGGCGACATTTGTATCATGGGTAACGCCTCTAATAATAAATTCTTTTTCTTCCACTGTATATGCCTCCCTTATAAATGTACCGGATTCGTTGGTGAAAGTTGAACGCACATGAATAGGTACACCATAACGTTGACCCATTTCGACAGAACGGGGTTGCATTACGCCAGCACCTAAACGTGCCATTTCCAACATTTCTGTGTACGTAATTTCTTTCATGCGCCTGGCATCTTTGACAACTCTGGGATCAGCTGAATACACACCATCAACGTCTGTAAAAATATCACAGGAATCTGCTTTTAGTGCTCCGGCTAACGCTACGGCTGAAGTATCAGAACCACCTCGCCCTAAAGTGAGAATATCTCCATTCTCATTAACGCCCTGAAAACCAGCGACTACAACAATTTTGCCCTTAGCTAATTCCCCTAATACTCTCTCAGGCTCTACACTAATAATTTTGCCTTTAGTATGGGCATTATTTGCTTTAATGCCCGCCTGTAATCCAGTTAATGATACTGCTGGATGTCCTAGCTTATTAAAAGCCATTGCCAATAAAGCAATGGTTACCTGCTCGCCTGTGGACAATAGCATATCCATTTCACGAGTATATTGATAAGGCTGTTCAACTAAATCATTGGCTAAGTTTATCAAATCGTCAGTAGTCTTTCCCATGGCAGACACCACAATGACAACTTTATCTTCAGGTTCTTTATCGCGCAATACTCTTTGCGCGACCGCCATAATTTTTTCAGATGTAGCCACTGAACTACCACCAAATTTTTTTACAATTAAAGCCATTCCCATCCCTCCTTAGCTCAGTTATTACTGGCAATCTGTTATACTATTCTCCCTAAAAACACAAAAACCTCCCAACGATGGACAAATAATTATTTTAATGTAAAAAAATTGACTTGCGCTAATCCTTAGTGCTCTTTATTTGCAATCAAGTTATGATTAAGACTACAATTTCAGTGATTATTGCCAAAAAGCTTGTATTTTAAATCGTAGCTGTGTTATCATCAGAGTAGTTTACTTTGGGTGGTATCATAATGAACTATACCGTAAACAGGTGAGATTTGCTTATATAGTAATGGTAATTAATTCTTTAGAATTTAAATTTTATTATCCGCTTAGATCTGTGCAATGGACTGAGACGGGAGGTAGTATAGCACAAACTATGCCTTTCGGAGGAGTTCCGTAAGGCTTTTTATTTTGTACTCATCCATAGGGTAATGAGATAAGATTGCAATAAGTCCGAAGGGAGTAGTGTGTAATGAATGGGTATACCTGGGTCATAATACTGTATGCATTGTTACTAATTGGTGTGGGGTTTATAATTACAAAACAGGTCAAAGGATCGGCGGACTATTTTGTTGGGGGGCGTAAGTTTGGACCGGCGTTACTCTTCATCACAATGGTGGCGCCTAATATTGGTGCCGGATCAACGGTTGGTGTAGCAGGTCTTGGTTTTAAAATCGGAATATCGGCTGCGTGGTGGATTATAGCTTCGGCGGTTGGTACTTTAATTTTGGCCTTTGTTGTTGGACCAGCTATTTGGCGGTTGGCTAAAGATCATGATTTCTTTACATTAGGAGATTATCTGGATTATCGATATAATAGGAATTTTCGCGGCTTAATAGCACTGATGATGGCGATTGGTACTGTGGCTATTTTTGCCGGGCAGCTCATGGGGATCGCGTGGATTTTGTCTGCTGTCGCTGGGATATCGAAAACTGTAGGAATTTTAATTGGTGCCGTTGTTGTTGTTTTATATTTTGGCGCAGGTGGACTGCTGGCGGCGGCCTATGTAAATATTATTGAAGCAACGGTCAAGCTGATTGGGTTTGTGATCGCAGTACCCTTTGTGTTGAGTTTTGTTGGTGGGTGGAGTGGTCTTGAGGCTACAATTGTGGGCAATATGGCGGATTCTGCTCAGTCGGCCCGTTATTTTAGTTTCGATGGGGCAGGGGTGAGTACAATTATAGGCTTTTTCTTGATGCTTACGCCATCATTCTTTATCTCCCCAGGCCTTATTGGCAAAGTATATGGCGCCAATAATAGAAAAACCGTTATTCTCGGCACATGCTTATGTGGGCTCGTTATGTTAGCCTTTGCCCTTATACCAGTGTTTCTTGGCATGACAGCGGCAGCGATTGTTCCTAACTTGACGGAACGTGAATTGGCACTGCCTATTGTCATGAAAGAATGTATGCCTTTCTGGGCGTCGGCTTTAGCTCTAGCGGCGATTTTTTCCGCTGAAGTTAGTGCAGCAGATGCCGTCTTATATATGATCACATCATCTTTCTCCAAGGATTTATACAAAGCCTTTATCAAACCAGATATTTCTGATGCCAAACTCCTACAGAGTGGGCGAATCATTGCAGTCGTGGCTGGAACTCTGGGAGTTGGTGTGGCCATTATCTTGCCTAATATTATAACGGCTTTATCAATTTTTTATTCCCTGATGTCAGTTTCTTTGACAGCACCGTTACTCTTTGGCTTATTTTCTAAGCGACCTAGTACAACAGCAGCCTTTGTCTCTGCGATTTCAGGGATAGTATTAACATTATTTCTACAATTCGGGAATAATGGTAAGGGTCTAGGGATACTGAATGGCCAATCAACAGCAATTTTATTGACCATCATCATTATGATTTTTATGATGTACGTTTTCCCAGCTACAAAAAAACAATATCAGTAATAGATAGTTCGGTAAGAATATAGGGAAATAAATAGTAAGACCGCCCAAACTATTAATAGGTATAGTTTGGACGGCCTTTTTAAATTTGCTTCCGGTGAAAGAAATTTTTTAAGATATAGAGGTATTTTCTTTAGTAAAAACCATGAGTGCTTTCCAGAATTCAGCAACATGGTGCTTTTCATCATTACCATTATTGCAGAACAGGGCTTTTACATCGGGGTGACAGGCTTTTACGTAGCTTTCTTGATACATATTAATGGCTGCTAATTCGTCAACAATGGATTTTGTCAATAGGTCGATGATTTCTAGTCTATCTTCGGGACAAGATTTAGCAGGGGGGGATTTTCTTAATTTATTAGGTAAGTCAATTCCTACATCCTCAAAAGCTTCCCCCTGCATGGGGTCATATTTTGCTAACAGTATCATTAATTTCCTAAAGTGAACCATTTCATCTTGAGCCGTTTGAAAGAATAATTCACAAAGTGGTCCACTGGTTTTTGACGCTGCTCTAAGATAGAAGGCGATGGCCTCTCGTTCACCCTTGGCGTTTTCCCGCAGCAATAGCAGATCTGGATCTGTTAAGCATGATTCGTCGCTTTCATCACATTCTTCTTCTTCTTCTTCTTC
>JGI24143J45723_1000367_pt1 | contig 23685 bp, 16 predicted proteins | sample BarGraIncu00432A_FD_45723 | JGI IMG/M metagenome (IMG submission 45723) | reverse complement strand
CGGCTCCCACGACGGTCAACCCGCCGGTCCCGATGATGGTTACTTCCGTCATGACATAGGCCGGGTCTGTGCCGGGCGCCGTGTAGATGGCGGTGTTGTTGACGATGGTGTGGGCGGAAATGTAGGTGTTGGTGGCGCCGATGCCGGGATACGGTCCCGTGGTGGGGGTCGCGTTGTCGGTTACCAGGGTCCCCGCGTAGGTGATGTAGTCACCGACCTCGAAGGGGGCCTGCTGGCGGGGGTCGGGAAGCTGGCCGGCAGCAAGGCCCGCCGGGTCCGGCATGTTGATGCTGATGGAGAAATTGCCGGCCAGATCCAGCGGGCGGTTACCCTGCGGGCAGAGCGGGTCGGTTTCCGCTGCCAGCAGAGCGGGCGGAGCCACGCGCGGCAGGCACATCGGGTAGCCGGTACCGGCCATGATGGTCGGGTTATCCGGGTCCACGGTGAATCTCCTGTCGGGCGAATTGATCCTGCCGTAGCGGCCGGAGGGGTCGTTGATTCTCACCCGGGTGCCGGTAGTAGAGCTGTTCAGCACGCCGCCTACCCGCATTTCACCCCTGGTGTAGTCGATGAAGTTGATGTACCCCGCCCCGGAGTTAAGCCCCTGCTGGGAGATGTAGATGAGACCGGCTATGTACTGGTCTCCCCCGAGTGCTGCCGGGATCCGATTGCCCACCACGTGCACCTCATAGCTGGTAAGCGGCGCGGGAACGTCGCTCAGGGCCATGCCCGACTGGCTGGGGGCGTAGGGCGCGGGCGCCTGGGCGAAAAGTTCCTGCCAGGTGAGCGCGTTAGCGGGCAGAATGACGATGGTGTTCGCCGGCACGGTCACCTGGTGGCCGTTGACCTTCAGCGAACCGCCAGCCAGTGGACCGGCAAAGGTGGAGGCTTCCTGGAGAAAGCCGGTAATGTCAAACTGCGTATTTGGAGGAATTGGCAGCTGGGCGTTTGCGATGCCTGTCCAGGCGAAAATAGCTGTCAGGATCAGAACTATCGCGTAACCCACCCTTTTGCCATACGGTTCAGATTGGGTCTTATAAGTTTGGGTTAACATGATCATTCTCCTTTTTACCTGCTCGACAGGATGCTGGTTAATGGCGGCGGGCGGAAAAAAGCGCCGTACTGCCATATCAATTCCCATCAATGTCGTAGATTGAGAAACAACTGGAACGAAAGTTAGCTTTATGATGCAATGAGTGTCCGCCTTCCTGACCTTCGAAGGGCGCACAAAGCGGCGAAACCGACTGCTGACAGCAGGAGTGTTGACGGTTCTGGTACCGCAGCCGGGTTATTTACAGCATCAACTACTTCGATGGCGACGGCCCACTGGCTGCTGCGCTGCAGTCCGTCAACATTAATGAATGAACCAGGGCCACCTGAAAGTGAGAACTCGGGGCCGGTGAAATTGCCATTGCCAGCTTGAGTGAATCCATCGGAAAGCAGCTTATTGTTGGTGTCGTCGGCGATCGGAAAGTTGTCGTACTGCGTGAGGGCAACGATATAGCTACCGGCCAACAGACTATCCGTCATGAATGAATCAAAATTGTCGATGGAAACGTCCTGGTTCTGGTCGATGAAAACTCCCGTGGAATCGAACAGGGTCAGGGTTGGATCAAATCCTCCGGTCGCATAAGAGGAAGTGCTGATATTGACTGATGCGTTGTTCAGTAAATTGAAATTGAACAGCCTGACGTTGTCGTCCTGGGTGAAATTCCCCGAGTAGGAAAAAACCGTAGCATGGGCTTCGGGAGTACCCAAGATAACAGTCAGTGCTATCGCGATGATCGGGAACAACTTGATGACTTTCATGACTCTCCCTCCCTATACTATTTGTCAGCTTTCCAAAGCTCATAAGCTCGGAGGCTAAAGGGGAAATTGGCCTGTTTCAATTGTCAGATACCAGAGGGATTGCATGGAGAGTGCCTAATTTGTGGTTCAGGCATGAGTTCTGTTATTTCAGAAGGTTGCCAAGAGAATTGACCAGATAGCGGGGAGTGAGAAGCCGTTGAGGGGTGCAAAAATGTTAATGCCTGCAATAAAATCTTTGCAGGGGGAAGTCGGCTTTAACGAAGGGTGGGGATGTGGCAGTCGGGGATGGTGTGGCGTCTGGGTGGGGGTAAAGACGCATTGCATGCGTCTCAGCGCTGCCGGCTTCTGGTTAAATGTGAGTGTGATGAGACGGTGGAGACGCATGCAATGCGTCTCTACGGGAATGGTGAACGAAAGGGGGAGGGAAGGGCAGTGAGCCTAGAGAGGCCGACCTCGGACGGTCTTAGCTCCGCTCGAGTTTCTTGATACGCTCCTGGACCATGAAATCGCCGGCAAGTTCGACAATCTCGGCCTCGTCAAAAGACCAGCGGCTTTGCACCTTCCCCGCCAGGCTGCGGAAAAAGGTATATCTTCCTTCCTGCCCCTCGCATTGTCGCGACCACCTTTCTATCTCACGGAAATTGACCTGTTGAACTCCCACTACCAGTAACGCTTGATAAAGCGCCTGCCCATCGTTCCATTCGTAGAATTTGAGCAGGCGGTCCTTGACACAATCCGTGGGACTGAGCATGCGGATCTTTCCCGTCGGGGTCTCCCACTCTACGGGATTTTCGGCAAACTCATCCCCGATCATGACTGGGCCGGGCGGAAACTCAAGGTAAAGGTCGGTTGTGTCGTTCTTGTAGTATCGGTCATTCTCAAGATGAAAACCGATTCCAGCCATAGCCTGCGGGATGACAAACCTGTCACGGTAGTTATTCACGAAATCCAGATCGACGGACTGGTATTTGCTCTCTGAATAAACAGAGACACATCCCCCGCCGGACATGACAGCAGTTACGCCGTGCTTGCGCAGTGCCTCGGACACTGCAGCGGCGATTTCTTCGTGGGTTGCGTCGGTGAAGTCTTTTCGCTGGCTCATACGATCTATCCTTTTCTGCGCGGCTTCCGGCCCCGCGCCAGTTAACCATATTTAGTCCTTTACGGGATTTTAGTAAAGCTGCAAACCTCGGAGCGGCTTTTTTCGAGTGCGTCCCCAATTGCGGAATCGATGAACTTCGCCGTTTGGTTAGAGTGGACTCCGGCTGCGACTGCCTCACGAGATCCTCTCCCAGAGTGCGAGGGGAGCGTTTCTCAGTAGTATCAGACGGGAAGAACAATGCAATCCCCAACAGCGCCGATTGAGTAGTGGGAATGGGGAAGGGCGACTCTCTTTGAATTGCTGCGGCAGTCTGAATATTGAGCTTAGACAAAGTGTATTGAAATAACCTTTGACACTGCATGGACGGCGGCTTACCCTGCTAATCTGGTTGGATTGGGTGAGGGAAGGTTTCTGAGGGAACGTGTTTAATCCCGGGAGAATAAAATGAGATTGTTTTCAATTGTTGCAGCGCTCTTGATCGGACTTATGGCCCTGACCTCCTGCGGTGGCGGCGGGGGAGGGGGAGCGGCGGTTGATACCGTGCTCAGCGGTGTCGCCTCGAAAGGGATCATCAGGGGCGGTTCAGTCAAGGTCTACGCCCTCAATGCCGACGGCAGCAAGGGAGCCCTTCTCAAGGAAACGACCAGCGACGCCAACGGCGCCTTTACTGCCAACCTCGGCCAGTACCATGGGGCGGTCCTCGTGGAAGCGAGCGGCCGTTATACCGACGAGGCGACTGGAGCCAACGTACCTCTAGCTGCACCGCTGCGCGCCGCCCTGGACAATCTCTCCGGCGCGGTAACCGTCACGGTGACACCCCTGACCGAACTGGCCGTTCAAATGGGCCTAGACCTGACTACCGGCAAGCTGCGTGTCGCGGATCTCGCCACCAATAATGCGCTGGTAGCGACGGCTTTCAAGGTTGATATCTTAACGACCATGCCGGCCGACGCGCTGGCTGTCAGCACCGCGACGCCGAAGGAGAAGGAGCATGCCTTGGTACTGGCTGCCTTTGCCCAGCTGATGCTGAGCCAGGGGAAGGAACTGAGCGCAGTCATAGCCGAAATTAAAGACTCCATCGGCACCGATGGCAAGATCAGCATGCTGATCGCCGGACAGTTCCAGACAGCCCTTGCCAGTTTCGCCAAAAGCTCTGCCAACCAGACCGGCATCAATGACATTTCGACCACCAATCTCATCAATATCGGTGGCACAACACGTACTTTGACCGTATCGATCGGGGGCACTGCAGCACTGATTGGCGGTATAAAAGCGGATGTTATCCTTCCCCCCGGGGTAACCGTCAAGGCGGTGAGCACTGCCGGGGCCAACAAGGAGACCGTGGCGGACAGCGCGCTGCAGGCGATTGGCGGTACTTTGGGGAGCGCGCTCCTTTTAGGTTCCTACACACCTGCCACTGACAGCGCGCGTAGCATAGTTACCGTCGGGATTGTCTCGGCCGTGGGGTTTGCTGCGGGGGGGATTTTCACCCTGCAGTGCGACATCGCCCCGGCTGCAACCCCGCAGGACGCGGATTTCGTGCTGTCGCTGCTGGACGTGTTCGATAAGCAGAGTGTTGCGCTGACCGGCTTGAGTCTGAGCGCGCACTTGGGGCAATAGGCAGGTCTTTCTGGTCCGGCACCTCATATTAGGAATGGTCTTTTCTGCTGCAAACAGGTCCCTCCCTTCAAGGTGGAGGGACCTGTCGCGTTCAGGGTTGCTATTGGGAAAAAGCAACAACGCTCCCTTACAGGCCTTAACAGTCGAAAATGAGTAGAGAGACAAACATCTAAAGGGAAATCTGCAGCTACATTAAGTTAGTCAAGAGTCGCAGGAAACGCCCATCGGCATTCGAGCGGCGCTTAATGGATTATTTCGAAGTGCTCGTATATTAATATTGCTTAAAATTTATCTGTAGAATAGTATGTGTATACAAAATAAAAGACTTCGCTTCGGGATGTGATTTCCTAAAGCACTATTTACGGCACTATTTGTGTAAGAGCTGTCCTACGAGTTTCGGGGGCGAAGCCGTTTGTTGCTATCCGTTCTTCAGTACCTTGTGTAACGTACTCTGCGCCGCCTGTTTACTTCAGTGTTCCCAGTGGTATTACGTCTTTAATCCAGTAATCAGGAATGAAAATTTCCGGAGGGTGACAACAACCGGCCCCGACAGCGCCCAGGAAAACCGGGCGGCAGCCGGGGCGCCGGTCTTAAAGAAGGGTCGGGAAAATTCAACCCGAGGTAGGAGTTTCCCCTATGAAAGTGGAGAAAGAGAAGAACCCGCCCTCACCCTACGCCGGATTCCGCAGTCGGGCTGAAGAGCAGCTGCAGGTGAAGCAGGTCGGACAACCGCACCCTGCGCGCTCCAGCGCAGATATGCAGAGGCTCGTTCACGAACTCGAGGTCCATCAGATCGAGCTTGAGATGCAGAACGAGGAGCTGCTTCAGGCCCGGGACGAGTTGGACCTCACCTTGGACAAGTACTCGGAACTGTTCGACTCCGGACCGGTCGGCTACCTGACGCTGGGACCCGACGCGGTCATCACTGCGGTAAGCCTCAGCTCCGCCGACCTTTTGGGGGTCACGCGCTCCCGGCTGCTCGGCAGGCGCTTCGATCATTTCCTCGCCCATGAATCCCGCCCCCCCTTTGCAGCGCTCATGGAAAAGGTGTTCTCCAGCCCCGAAAAAGCCGTCAGCGAACTGGCGCTTTTGAAGGAGGGACAGGCCCAACTCTTCGTGCGCATAGAAGCCGTCGCCGCATCTTCCGGGCGCGAGTGCTGCCTCGCCATGATCGATCTGACGGAACGAAGGCGCATGGAGGAGGCGCTCTTGCAAAACAAGCGGCGCTACCGCGCCGTCGTTGAGGACCAGACCGAACTCATCACCCGCTTTCGCCCCGACGGCAGCTACACCTTCGTCAATCAGGCGTTTTGCCGATTTTTCGCCAAGGGCGCCGGCGAGTTGATCGGGAGCAACTGGCGGCCCGGCGCGATGGCCGAAGACCTTCCGGCCATCGAGTTTCAGCTGAGCCAGCTCTCTCCTGAGCATCCGGTCGCGGTAATTGAACACCGCGTGATTTCCGGCTGCGGAGAGGAGCGCTGGATGCAGTTCATCAACCGGGCTTTTTTCGACCTGGAGGGGAGGCTGGTCGAGACGCAGTGCGTGGGGCGTGACATCACCGAGCGCAAACGAGCGGAAATAACCCTGGCTGAATCCCAGGCGCTGCTGAACTCCGTCATCGAGAGCACCTCGGACGTGATCTGGTCTGTCGACCCCGTGACCTTCGGCATATCCTCCTTCAACCTGAGCCTCAGCGAATATCTCTTTTCGCGGTACGGTATCCGGATCAGATGCGGCATGCGCCCCGAGGAGATTTTCCCCCCGGGAGATTTTGTCGAGAAGTGGCGCGGTCTCTACCGGCGCACCCTGGAGGAAGGCCCCTTCACCGTTGAGTACGCGGTTTACGCCGGAAACAGCGTCTTCGAGCTGACCTTCAATCCCCTCAGGCGTAACGGCACGGTCTTCGGCGTTTCGGTCTTCGGGAAGGAGATCACCGCTCGCAAGCAGGCCGAAGAGACCCTCAAGAGGTATGCCCGGCGTCTGATCGTGCTGGAAGAGGAGCTGCGGAAAAGGATCGCCATGGAACTGCATGACGACGTCGGGCAGGAACTCACCGCGCTCGGTCTCAACCTGGCCTACCTCGACAAATGTCTGCCGGTTGAGATCATGGACAAATTCCGTCCCGTACTGGAAGACTCGCGGCAGCTGACCAAAGAAATCAGCTGCAGCGTCCGGAATCTGATGGTGGAACTGCGCCCCCCGCAATTGGACGAGTACGGGCTGGCATCGGCCCTGCGTTGTTATGGGGAGCAGTATGCGCAGCGAAGCGGCATTGCGGTCTCCGTCGAGGTCGACCCCGACTTCCCGAGGCTGCCCGGTAAGATAGATCCTGCCCTCTTTCGCATCACCCAGGAGGCGCTCAACAACGTCGCAAAACATGCGGCGGCAACGAAGGTGCTAATATTCCTCGGTAACGACGGTCGCCGGACGCGGCTGCTGATACGCGACGACGGCAAGGGGTTCGTGCCGCAGGATGCCTCGCTGCAGCCGATGGGGTCGGGTTGGGGGCTTACCATCATGCGCGAGAGGGCGGAGCTTGTCGGCGCCAGCTTCCGCCTGGAAACGGCCCGCGGAGAGGGAACTTCGATCATCGTTGAAATTCCAGGTTGAAACCGCCCCTTTGGGAAGGGCAGGGGAGCCACTCCCTGGAGCAAAGCGGCGCCGAGTCAAGTGGAACGCAGGTTAGGGAGCAGCCAGGGAGGCGGTTTTGATGCCCATCAGCATACTTATTGTGGACGATCACGCGCGGATCAGGGAAGGCCTGCGCCGCCATCTTGAAATGCAGGAGGACTTTACCGTCGTCGGAGAGGCCGCCAACGGTCGCGAAGGGGTAGCGCAGGCCGAACTGCTCCGGCCCGACGTCATCCTGATGGATGTCGCCATGCCGGTAATGGACGGAATCGAGGCGACGCGTCTCATCTGCAGGCGGTTGCCGCAGGCGAAGATACTCATCCTGTCCATTTACAACTCCGCCGACCACTGCTGTCGCGCCATGGACTCGGGTGCTCTGGGATACGTCCTTAAGGAGTCGGCGGCAGAAGAAGTCGTGACAGCCGCCCGCACCATCATGAAGGGAGATCATTACTTCGGAGCTGGCGTCGCTGGTTTCCAGTAAAGCACCGCGTCTCCCTGGCGCTCCGTAGGTTGCCGTTGCACGGGTTCATCGTGAAACGCAACTGCAGCATTGCCCACGGTTACCGTAGCCGCCGCAGCCGCGGCTGGTGCCGCCCGTAGCTTGTCGTTGCACGGGTTCATCGTGAAACGCAACATTTCCCCGCACGCAATCTCCTGCACCATTGCCGTCGCGTTTCCTGCTTCAACGCGACAGACCGGAGCATCGAGTACTCATCTGATAGGCTTAATGTCAGTGCTTCCTCCCTTCCGTGCGCTTTTTCTGGTAAGCACTTCTTCCTTTGTTGATTCAAATCTATTTCCCCACAGTCCTTTTACCTTCTCCGCAGGCTGGCTGCTTGTTTTGCTAAAGCTTTTTACTCTTTGTCCGATAAGAATTGCCACGAGCCCACGCTAAAAAACCACCATATCCTTTGATTAGCGCTCCACGCTCCCTGTCGTTACCACGCTGCTCAGATCGGAGCACCTAAAAATGTCTTCCCGAAACCGATTTAACCGCTTCTCGCTCAATCTCCTGCTGACAGGACTGCTACTGGCACCGCTCGCTCTCTCTTTTTTTGTCTATGTCTGGGCGGAAAAGCGGATCGATCGCGCCAATGATGCGCGGCACTTCTCCTTTTTGCTCGCCGACGAGTTACGCCATTCCTCGGACGATTTGACCCGCATGGCCCGCACCTATGTTGCTACCGCCGAGGCGCGCTACCAGCAACAGTACCATGATGTCCTGGACATTCGCGACGGCCGGAAACCCCGCCCCGCGGGATACTCCGAGATTTACTGGGACCTGGTCCCCAGCAAGGGGAAAGCCCCCCGCGCCGATACCGCTCTTAGCATTCCTATGCTCCAACTGATGCAGCAAAGCGGTTTCAGTGCGCCGGAACTTGCCGCCCTCCGGGAAGCTAAGTCGAAATCGGACCAGTTGTCGCTCACTGAACTGGAGGCGATGAAACTGGCAGAGACTGCCGGTCCGGGTGCGGAGGCGCTGCATGCACGGGCCCGGGGCATGCTGTACGACCAGCGCTACCATCTGGCCAAGGCAGCCATAATGGGGCCGATAGAACGTTTTTACCTATTGCTGGATACGCGCACCAAAGACGCCGTCTCCAGCGCGGAAAAACAGGCGCTGGCCATGCGCTACCTCTTTCTTGGCTTCGCGGTCTGCCTGCTTGTCATGCTACGGAGGACCTACGGAGCTCTTTGCGATACCCTCGGGGGGAGCGTCGAGGAGGTCTATGCCGAGATCGCCAGAATAGGGCAGGGCGATTTTTCCGCTCCCCTGACAGCCAGCGGGGTGGAGGGGCGCTCCGTCATGGGGTGGCTGGCGGAAACGCAGCGCAATCTTCGTTGCATCGACCAGGAGCGCAAGAACACCGAAGCTGCGGAGGAGGCGCTTGCCGAGAGCGAATACCGCTGGAAATTTGCCATCGAGGGCTCCGGTGACGGCGTCTGGGATTGGGACATCGAAAGCGACGAGGCGAAATACTCCCTGCGCTGGAAGGAAATGCTGGGGTATGGCGAGGGGGACATCCTCCCCAGCAACCAGGAATGGGTAGATCGGGTGCATCCCCGGGACCAGGCCTATGTCGCCGCGGCGATGCAGGCCTACCTCGCAGGAAAGACGGCCATTTACGTCGTCGAATACCGCCTGAGGTGCCAGGACGAGACCTATAAATGGATCCTGGGCCGGGGCATGGTGGTAAGCCGCGGCAAGAACGGCGAGCCTCTGCGCATGATCGGGACCCACACGGACATCACCGACCGCAAAGATATCGAGGAGAAACTCCGTCTCTCCGAGAAGAAGTTTTCCACGGCCTTTCGCGTCTCCCCCGACGCGGTCAATCTGACCCGCCTGCAGGACGGAGTCTACCTGGAGATCAACGAAGGTTTCAGCACTATCACGGGCTATAGCGCCGAAGATGTCATCGGCCGCTCCGCGCTCGAACTGAATATCTGGGTGGACATGGCAGACAGGGCCCGCCTGGTCCAGGGGCTCAAGGAGCACGGGGTGGTCAATAACCTCGAGGCGACTTTCCGGCGCAAGGATGGCTCGACCCTCACCGGCATCATGTCGGCCCGGATGATAGAGGTGGAGGGGGAGCTTTCCCTCCTTTCGATCACGCGCGACATCACCGAGCGCAAGCAGGCGGAGGAGTACCTGCGGGAAAGCGAAATGAACCTGAGAACCCTCATGGACTCCATGCCGGCAGGGGTTTGGTGGTTCGACAACGCGGGCAACATCGAGTATCTCAACGCCTGTTTCATGGAGCAGTTCGCCTACACCCTGAAGGATATCCCGACCGTGGTCGATTGGCAGGAGCTGGCCTATCCGGATCGGGAATACCGCGACGCCTATCTCATCGCCAAGAATGCCGCCATCGCGCAGGCTTGCCTGAGCGGCACCATGGTTCCCCCCAGAGAGTCGAAAATCACCTGCAAAGACGGAACTCAGCGCCACGTCATCATTAATACCCGCTTCGCCCTGGGGCGCACGGTGGAAATCTTTACCGACATAACCGAGCGTGAGCAATTCCTGCACCAGTTCCAGAAGGTGGAGAAACTGGAATCTCTGGGCGTCCTTGCCGGCGGCATAGCCCACGACTTCAACAATATCCTGACCGGCATCATGGGGAACATCTCCTTTGCCCGAAGCTTCCTTGACGAGAGCCACAAGGCGGCGGGGCTCCTGGTGAACGCCGAGCAGGCGGCCAGCCGTGCCGCCGACCTCGCCCACCAGCTGCTGACCTTCGCCAAGGGTGGGCAACCGGTCAAAAAAACGGTTTCGGTCTGGCACATCCTGAAGGAGTCCTCGTCCTTTGTGCTGCACGGCTCCAACGTGTCGAGTGACATCCAGATTCCGCACGACCTGCCCGACGTCGAGGTCGACGAGGGGCAGATAAGCCAGGTGATCAATAACATCATCATCAACGCCTCCCAGGCCATGCCAGGGGGGGGCACGATCGTTGTCCGGGCGGCAAGCGTCGCCGTTGAGGCCTCCAATGTCATGGCGCTGGCCCCCGGCGCCTACGTCAGGCTCAAGGTGACCGATACGGGATGCGGGATTTCCGAGGAGGACCAGAAAAGGATTTTCGACCCCTATTTCACCACCAAAAGCGGCGGCAGCGGGCTGGGCCTCGCCTCGGTGCACTCAATTGTGACCAAGCACGGGGGGTATATTGGTGTCAGTTCCGCCGTCGGACTCGGCACGAGCTTTGAGCTGCTGCTCCCTGCCAGCGACAAGAAGGTGAGTCATGACGAGAGCGTCACGGTACCCGTGGCTTTCGGCTCTTCCCGTGACTTATCGGTGCTGGTGATGGACGATGAGGAAATGATTCGGGGAATGACGGCCGACATGCTCGAAACTCTGGGATACCGGGTGCAGAGCTGCCGGGACGGCGCAGAGGCGATTGCCCTCTATCAGGCTTCGAGTGACGCTGGAGTGCCTTTTTCGGCAGTCATCATGGACCTGACCATTCCGGGGGGCATGGGGGGGCTGGAGGCGGCAGGCCGGATCAGGGCAATCGATGGCGCAGCCCGCCTGATCGTATCGAGCGGCTACTCGACCGACCCCATCATGGCCGAATTCAGCAGCTTCGGCTTTTGCGCCACGCTGATGAAGCCCTACACCCTGGTGAAAGTCATGAAGACGCTGAGTCTCGTCCTGCCGCAGGAATGATTTGGTATTGGCTCGAAATGTGAGAGGCTGTGGCCGACCTGACCTCAACTGCGCGGGCATAATGGTAGGGGCGGAATGATCCCTTGGCGGATCCCAAAGTGAACGACGAGCAGTGGCAGATTATCTGGTCCAGGCGGTAGTCCGGCCGAAGAGGGGGATGCCGACAAAACCGCGTATCTCAAGGCGATGGGGAGACGCGAGGGTCATTTTGCACTTGTAGGTTTTTCCTGATTCCGGGTCGTAGATGCGCCCTTTATCCCAAGTATTGTCGCCTTTATAGGTGAAGCCGTCCATGATTAGCAACCCGAGCAAGCGCCGGTTCCGTAACGCCTGGTCCGGGTTCTTGCGGTCCACACGGGGCAGGCCTGCCATGCCTCCGGGATCATCCGCCGGATATTCAGGCCGTCCCAGCCAGGAAATTTTCCCGCAGTAGTGGGAGTCGCACGAGTAAATTTCTATTTTAGCCTTGCCGTCCTCATTGGTCCAGCTGCCGAGAATGTCCTCGCTCCCGCCCCATGAGGTCCCTGCCAGTAACAAGATTATTCCCGACAGTATCATCATGATTGTTTTGCTCATGTCTCTTCTCCTGCAAAGTCTCTGGCCTCCCGAGGGAGGTAGGGATTGGTGCTTCCAAGAAAAAAGTGTATCTTTGGGAAATGAAGAGTCAATAGGGGAAAAGGGGAGGTGCGCGGGTGGATGACCTGAAGCTCAGCCACGAGGCACAAAGCGCGATAGTCGTGCTACGGCAGAAGTACCCGCGCGGCGTGTACCGGGTAATAAGAGATCCAGAAGGTGTTATCAGCTTTTGGAGCGTAGAAGGTCTTGAGCAAGCCCCGTTTTCCCTTCAATTTGCCAATCGGGGCCGTATCAGTAGTAATATCTCAGATATGCCAGCCGATTTTGTCAGGGTATTCATTGACTATGTCAGGAAAACTCTCAAAAGATGATGGCACACCCCCTAATCCACCCGCTGACGGTAACCGCTCAGGAACCTGGCGTCTTCTGCGTAGGTGACCGGATAGATGAAGGGCACCGCTTTGGGCTCCATGTCGTTGCCGACGTTTCGAAAGGTAAACAGGCAGGAGTTGGAGAGCGCCTTGTCGCCGTCGCTGCGGATGAAGCGCTCTATATCGGACTGCACGCTTATGGTCGTCCGTCCGGTATAAACCACCCTTGCGGAGAATTTCAACTGGTCGCCCAATAGTACCGGCTGGTTGAAATTGATCCGGTTCACCTGGCAGGGGACCACCCGGTCCGGCGCGACCATTTCCGCAGCCAGAGCCGCCAACTCGTAGGCCTTCCTGATCAGGAACCCGCCGAACACCGTCTTTGGCACATTCTCCTGCTCCGGATATGCCCTGATGGTGGATTCCAGCACCAGCTCGCGGGCGCGTATCCCCTTGAACCCGGCTGACTCCTGCTCCTTATGCAGTTTCTTGAGGAGCAGATACTCGTCCAGCGACGGCATCTCCTCCGCCTTGGCCAGGCTCTCCCGGTACGCCTGGCGACGTAGTTCGGCCTTGTGGTGGCGTTTCTCTTCCAGCCCATCCGTATAGTGCAGCTGCGGCAGGGTCAGGCTCTTGGCCTCTCCGCTGTCCGCCGAACGCGCTACCATGGTGAAGTAGCAGCTCGCCAGATGGCTCGACCCCGCGCCCAGGCATTCCACCCTGATCCCCACCTCCATGGATGACTTTCCCACGTGGTTGATCTGCGCCGAGAAAACCAGATCGTGTTCCGTGTCAGCCCGGTTCCTCACCACGATACTGTCGATGGCTGCGGTGACCACCCTGGCATCGGGATAGAACCTGTGGATGTATGCCAAAGCCGTATTCTCGGCCACCTTGTCAAGTGTCTCGAGCAGCTTGCCGAACCGAATGTTGCCTACCACCTGATTGTCTCTGGCTAGAAACCGCCTGGCGAGTGCCTGGTCGGTCGAGAAGGGAAGGACGAACAGATATCTGGTGTCATGAGGCGTTACCTGTGTCTCAGTTTTATGCGGCGCAGTAGTTGTCATGATTAATTTCCTTACATCACTGCCTTAGCTGTCGAGTATCATCTCGCTGCAGGTCTGATGATCGTTCCACTAGGGAGGATTAAATGCAGCAATTAGAGACTCAAAAACTGTATACAAGACAACTGTTACCTTGTTCAGTGCATTGTTGCAAGCCTTAAATGCATGAAGACTGGTGAATATTTGCTAATGCTTTATTGGTCCAGTAATTCCCTGGTGGTGCCGGCGCCGCTCCTTTGCCCGCAGTTTGGACGCTCAGCGAACGGCCGTTCCCTTCGACTCCGCTCAGGGAACGGCCGTTCGCTGAGCGGAGTCGAAGCGCACCATCCTCAGGGCTGCACGCCTCCGCAGGCGTTGGAACTATAGCGCCAACTTCGCGAAGCTTACCAAGGCATCGACTAACTAATATAATAGGCATTTTAGGGGGCGCTTGTAAATCGGGTTTGAGGCAGGTAGCTGGCAGAGCAAGAAACTGATCCGGATATTGCCCGGTTAGAGGGATTTAGCGGTGCTGGATATCGAGCGCGACTTTGAGCAGGGCGGCGATATTGCGCGACGCCGCGCGGACATTGGTCGCGGCATCCCTCAGCGCTTGCTCCACGGTGCCTGGCTGACTCAGCACGCTAAACACCGCGTCGATGCCATGTTCATGAACTACGCCGACATCACTCGACAGGCAACCGGCAATGGCGAGCACCGGCTTGCCATAGCGTTTGGCAAGCCGCGCCACACCGATTGGCGTCTTGCCGTGTATGCTCTGGCTGTCGATGCGCCCTTCGCCGGTTATCACCAGGTCGGCATCCCGCACCAATGCGTCCAGACCGACCGCTTCCACGATGATTTCTATCCCCGGTCGCAACTCTGCTCCGAAAAAGGCCAGTAGCGCGGCACCCATGCCACCGGCGGCTCCGGCACCAGCAACCCGGTCCAGCTGCACACCAAGGTCTCGTGCAATGAGTGCGGCGTAGCGGGTCAGGTTCTCGTCCAGAGTAACCACCATCTCCGGCGTGGCGCCTTTCTGCGGTCCGAAGACTGCGCTGGCGCCTTTGGGCCCGGTTAAAAGGTTGTCGACATCGCAGGCCGCCTCGATCCTGCAGGTCTTGAGTCGGGGATCCAGGCAACTGACGTCGATGCGCTCCAGAAAGGCCAGGCTTCCGCCCCCGAAGCCGATTTGCCCGCCCGACCGGTCCAGCAGTTTTGCGCCCAGGGCCTGGAGCATGCCGGCTCCGCCGTCGTTGGTCGCGCTGCCGCCGATACCGATAATGAGGTGCTCAGCCCCGGCGTCCAGAGCCGCCTTAATCAGCTCGCCAGTGCCAAAACTTGTCGTTTTCAGGGGGTTGCGCAACCCGGGGGGAACCAGGGCAAGGCCGCTGGCCGCGGCCATCTCGATGACCGCGGTTTTGCCGTCCCCGGTCATTCCATAAAAGGCCTGGACCGGAGCACCGAGGGGGCCGCTGACCTCTGCTGCCTGCAACCTGCCGCCGGTGGCGGCGACCAGCGCCGAGACGGTGCCTTCACCTCCGTCCGCCATCGGGAGCTTCCGGTACTGCGCCTCGGGAAAGACTTCACGAAAGCCGGCTTCGATCTGCGTCGCCACTTCCAGGGCCGTCAGGCTTTCTTTGTAAGAATCGGGAGCAATGACAATTATCATGGGTCAGCACCTTTACCGTTGAACGTTAGATGAGCGCAACTCTCAAGACACTATAACCCAGGAAGCATCTGACGAGAAGATGATAACGAAGCCTTTATCACCAGGAGATAATCCCTATTCCTGTGAGCGCTTGTCTGTTGTAATCCTTAGCGAAAAGCCGTAATATCGCAAGAGCAAAGAGGCCTATTTGCCAACGCTGACATATTCCCACCTCTCGTGATGCAACTGTCCGAGTCTCCCGGGCCCGAAAGGCAGAAAATACTAACCGAGATCACACGAGAAAATATCACATGAAAATTGGCGTGAAAAATGGAGCCGAAGGGCTTAGCCCTGCCGAAAAACCTGTGCGGTTATGCAAAATGGTTGCTGCCGGTGAATTGTCAGTAAGCTGCTCCTTGATCAACAGCATCCTCAACCAAAGCCCCAACCCTATTTGGATTTCCGACAGTAAAGGCACCCTGATAAAGATAAACAAGGCCTGCGCCGATATGCTGAAGATCTCAGAGCAAGAGGTCATCGGCGTATACAACATTCTCGACGACAATATCGTCAGGGAGCAGGGCTTTTTGCCGCTGGTGCAGCGTGTTTTTGAAAATGGAGAGACGGCAAGGTTTGAAATCAGGTACGACAGCGCCACTTTGGAGCCGCTTCAGCTGGAAAATCATGCCTGCGTCATCCTTGACGTCACTGTTTACGCCATCAGGGACAGTCAGAACAATATCACCAATGCCGTCATCCAGCACATCGACATTACCAAGCGCAGGCAGTCCGAAACGGCCCTGCAGAGCGCCAACGTCGAACTGGATGCGCGGGTCCGGGAACGGACTCAGGACCTGACCGCGGCTAATGAATCTCTGCGCAACGAGATCGCGGAGCGTCAGCTGGCAGAGGATGAACTGGGAAGGAGCGAGCAGCGCTACCGGCTTTTGTTCGATCAGATGCTCAACGGATTCGCGCTCCATGAGGTCGAGGCAACCGGGGCCGGTGAGACTCTTGACTTCCGCGTGCTCGATATCAATCCGGCGCTGGAGAAAATGATCGGATCCCGGAAAAATCAGGTGGTCGGGAGGAAGGTGCGGGACCTCTTCCCGGAAAGCGAGGTGGCCTGGGTCGAGCAGTTTGCCCGGGTCGCGCGTTCGGGCCAGCCGCAGACCTTTCACGTTCATTCACCGAGTCTGGGGCGGCATTTCAATGTTTCTGCCTTCTTACCCTGGCCGGGCCAGGTTGCCGCCGTCTTCGACGACGTAACCGAGCGCTACCTGATGGAGCAGGCCCTGCGGGAGAGCGAGGAGCTTTTCCGTACCCTTTGCGCCGCCGCTCCCATCGGGATTTTCATGACCAGCGCCCAGGGGGGCGGCATCTACAGCAATCCCCGCTTGGAAGAACTGGCAGGGGTGAGCGCCGACGACGGTTTGGGGTGGAGTAACGCCCTGCATCCCGAAGACCGGGCGCTGACCATCTCCATCTGGCAGGAAGCCGTCGCCGCTGGAACTGTCTTTCAGCACGAATACCGGCTGCTGGTGGCCGGGGAGATCGTTTGGGTCCGGACCCTGGCAAGGCCCTTCAAGGGGCCCGAAGGCGACATCGCCGGCTATGTAGGGATTGTCGAGGATACCAGGGAGCAGCGCCAGGCGCGGGAAGAGCTGCTGAAAACGCAAAAGCTGGAATCGCTCGGCGTACTCGCCGGGGGGATAGCCCACGACTTCAACAACATTCTTTCCATCATCCTCGGCTACATCTCCCTGGCGCGCTCCAAGGCGAACGATCCGGAACTCGTTATGAGCCGCCTGAAGGATGGCGAGCGCGGCGTCATGCGGGCGCGGGAGCTGACCCAGCGTCTGCTCACCTTCGCCCGCGGCGGGGACCCGGTCAAGAAAGTTGTCAGAATGAACGAGCTGTTGCGGGAAGCAGCCGATTTTGGTTCCCTCGGGTCCAACGTCAACTGCGAACTCGAGCTGTCGGATCACCCGCTGCTGGTTTCCGCAGACGAGGGGCAGTTGAGCCAGGTCGTGCATAATCTGGTGATCAATGCGACCCAGGCGATGCCTGCGGGTGGAACCATCACGATCCGATCCGAGTGGGAACCGGGCGAAACTGGCGGAGTGGTGAAATTTTCCGTAAGCGACCTCGGCACCGGCATCTCAGAACAGCACAAGGCGCGCATCTTCGACCCCTACTTTACCACCAAGCAGGGAAGCGGGCTGGGATTGACCAGTTGCTATGCCATCATCAAGAAGCATGGCGGCACCATTAGCGTGGAATCGGTCCTTGGGGAGGGGAGTGTCTTCAGCGTCAGCCTGCCGGCCTGCGAGCGGCAGGTAGAGCAGGAGCCTGAGGTGCGTCCGGTCGAGAGCCGCCCGGGAGCGGGTCGCATTCTGGTTATGGATGACGATCCACTGATCCGTGAGGTCGCTCAGGCCATGTTGGAGCAGCTTGGCTATAGTGCGGATGGCGTTGCGGACGGGGCGGCCGCCGTTGAGCTTTACCGAAGCAGCATGGAGCGGGGCGAGCCGTATGCCGCAGTCATCATGGATTTGACCATACGCGGCGGGCTGGGCGGCAAGGAGGCGGTCAAGCTGCTGCTCGGTGTAGATCCCGAGGTAAAAGCGGTCGTCTCCAGTGGGTATTCGGCCGATCCCGTGCTGGCAAGCTGCCGGGAGTACGGATTCAGCGCCGTGCTGGTGAAGCCGTACAACAGGCACGATCTGGGCCGTATGATGCAGGAGCTGCTGAATCCCTGACGCCTCTCCGGCACTTCGCAATTCCCACAACCAACAATCGGCGTTTTCGCTTCATACCCACCTTTAAAGATGGTACCTTGGCAGCATGTCCTGGAAAATCATAGAAAATAGACGCGGCACCCTGGCTGGCGAGAGCGGTGCCAGGCAGAAAAGCCGCGGCGGCAGGCTCTCCTGCTGCCTGGTGTACCCGAACCGCTACCACGCGGCCATGAGTAACCTCGGCTTCCAGACGGTGTACGCCATGATGAATGCGCACCCGGAAGTCGTCTGCGACCGTGCCTTCCTTCCCGACCGCGAGGAACTCGTGGAACTGGAGCGCTCCCGCGGGACCCTGCTTTCGCTGGAAACCCAGCGACCGCTCTCCTCGTTCGACCTGATTGCCTTCTCGGTATCCTTCGAAAGCGACTACCTGAACCTGCCGGCCATCTTCAGACTTTCGGGGATTCCTCCGCTGGCAGCGGACCGCTCGCCACTGCAGCCGCTGATCCTGGCAGGCGGCGCGGCACTCTTTCTCAACCCGGAGCCGGTGGCGCCGCTACTCGACCTGGTCTGCCTCGGCGAGGCCGAAGCGATCCTTCCCGAACTGCTGGAACTGCTGAAGCAGGGAGCCGGGTCGCGAGCGGAAATCCTCCTGATGGCGGCGGCGGTTCCGGGAATCTATGTCCCCTCCCTGTATGCACCGGTCTACGACGGTACCAGGCTGGTTTCCATGGCCCCTGCCGCAGGAGCGCCTGCCCGGGTGCGCCGGGTCTGGGACCCGGATATCGACAGCCGGCCCACCGTCACCGAAATCCACACCGACGCGACCGAGTTCTCCGGGATGCATCTGGTCGAGCTCTCGCGCGGCTGCCCACGCGCCTGCAGGTTCTGCGCGGCGGGTTTCATCTACCTTCCCTACCGCAGCCGCTCACTGGAACTGGTCCGGAGCGAGGTGATGAAGGGGATCGCGCTGGGGCGCAAGATCGGTCTGGTCGCCGCCGCCGTTTCTGATTACGAAGGCATCGGTGAATTGTGCCAGGATATCATCGCGGCCGGAGGGACCTTTTCCGTCTCGTCGTTTCGCATCGACCATCTGGATTCCCGGATGATCGAGGCGCTCAAGGCGAGCGGGCAGCGCACGGTCTCACTGGCGCCGGAGGGGGGCTCGCAGCGGCTGCGCGACCTGATACGCAAAGGGATCAACGAGGAGCAGATCCTCGCCGCTTGTGACATGCTGGTTGGCCACGACATCCTGAACCTGAAGCTCTACTTCATCATCGGGCTTCCCAGCGAGACTCTGGAGGACCTCGACGAGTTGGTCGCACTCGTGGTGAAGATCCGCGACCGGGTGCTCGCGGCCGCGCGCGCCAACAAGCGGCTGGGCGAGATCCTGCTGTCGGTAAACCCATTCATTCCCAAGCCGTTCACCCCTTTCCAGTGGTGCGGCATGGAGGACATCAAGAGTCTGGATAAAAAGTGGAAGTTTCTGCTCAAAGCATTTGGCAAGCTTTCCAACCTGAAGATTCAGATGGAGAGCCCGCGCGAGGCGTATCAGCAGGCGCTCTTCTCCCGGGGGGATCGCAGGCTGGCGCCGCTTTTGATCGCGGCGGACCGGATCGGGAATTGGAAAGGGGCGCTTCGGGAGGAGCGCTTTGACTCTGACAGCTTCGTGTACCGCGATATTCCGCTGGACGAGCCGCTGCCCTGGTCCTTTATCGACGGCGGCGACGCGGGGCGTTTAGAGCGCGAATACCACCGGGCCTTCGGGGACGAGGGGAATGGAATGATGGAATGATGGAATGATGGAATGATGGAAGGTCTCCCTCTCCCTGAGGGCGAGAGAGCTTGGGAGGTGGGGAAACAACACTTCCCAAACAGCACCAAAAAAGGCCCGGATCAACGCGTTGACCGTGCTATCCGGGCCTTTTTTTAGGCAAAAACGAAAGAATTGTTTTAGTTGAAAAAGACCCGTACGCCCACGGTGAAGGAGACGTTGGACGGATCAAATTTGCCGACCTTTGCTCCAGTGAAATCCTTCACGTCGGCATTGAACGCCTCGACCCCTTTTATTTCAGCGTTCAGAGCAATCTGGCGCTGCAACATGTAGTCAAGTCCGGATTTGAGGTGCACGCCGAGCGTCGTATTGGCACTATTGTTGGGCAGATCGTTAATCATCACGTCTATGCCTGCTCCGCAGTAGGGTACCAGCCGCTGCCTTTCAGGAAGCCGGTACTGCGCTCCGATCGAGAGGTCGGTGACATCGGCCTGTCCAAACCCTGAAGTGTGGAAAGTAGAGTGGGTGATATCGAGTTCTGCGGCGATGTTCTCATCCACTCCAAAGATAAAGCCTCCGCCCCCGATAAAGCCCGCGTCCGTCGAGACGACCAGGGTTCCGACGCCGGGGAGCTCCCGTTCGCTGTTGGAAGGATTAACTACTCCGAGTCTTCCGGTGACCGCCAGGCGTCCCTGAAGATCACTGGCTGCGGCGTTGCCGGCAAGAAATGCCGTCAGTACGGCGCAAGCGGTGAATAAAACAAATTTTTGCATCTAATTGCCCTCCAGCATCATTGATTGAAACTAAGTGCGAAGTTTAAGACAAAAGGGCTCACCCTTCAAGAAAAAAGCCGTCTCCTTAAAAGTTAACCAGATGAGCTCTCAATTTCCAATTGATCGGTCAATCGCAAGCCTCAGCGTCAGCGAATGAGATCCAACGTGGCTTTGATAGCCTTTTCAATGCCGTCGGCCGCTTCAGAAATGCGACCTGCCAGCATGTAGGCAGGCGTTGAAACGATCCGATGGTCGCGGTCGATAACGCAGTCATTTACCGCGCACTCAACGTGACGGCTCCCGGTGGCGGCTATTGCCTGCGCCGTCCCCTGGTCGGTGCCGATCGTCAATTGGGGGGAGAGATCCTTGCCCAGTGCCAAGGCTAACACGGTCGGCGCGATGCAGATGGCGCAGATGGGCTTCTTCGCCGCGGCCATCTCACGTACCAGCCTGAGCACGTCCGGCTGGACGCTCCCCTGTGCCCCTTGGGACGCGAAGTTGCAGAGATTCTTGGCAGCTCCGAAGCCGCCCGGAAGGACTATGGCGTCCAGGTCCGAGGCACTGACATCCTTGACGTCGGAGATATCCCCGCGGGCGATACGTGCGGCTTCCACCAGGACATTTCGCTTGGCGCCGGTCTCTTCCATAAGGAGGTGGTTCACTTCATTGAGTTCCATATCCGGGGCCAGGCATACCGCCTTGGCACCGTGTCTGTCGATGGCGAGCAGAGTCAGCACCGCCTCGTGTATCTCACTTCCGTCGCGGACTCCGCAACCCGAAAGGATTACGCCGATTTTTTTCATGTCAGTTGCCTCCGTGTTATTGAATGTCCCGCGTTGGGGATGGATGATATTTTAAGCGTGATGCCATCTCTGTGCAAGCGGTAATCATAGGAAATGGCCCCTTCCTTGAGTTGAGACATCCTGATTGACAGCACTGCAGCGTAACGGTAGGGTAGCTTAAAAGATGAACCAGCCAGATTGAAGCAGGGGAGGGCGCCATCAATCCAACTACCCATCCGAAGGTCGCTACCGCGCGCTGCACCGGTTGCGGTCGTTGCATTTCCGCCTGCAGCGAGCGTCTCTTCACGCTTGAGGTTTCCGGTTTCCGGAAGCATGCCGTCAGCACCGAGCCGCAGCGCTGTACCCGGTGCCTAAAGTGTCTTTTAACCTGTTCCGTCGGAGCGATAGACTGTGTTGAGTCCGGCGAGCCTGGTGAGCCTGGTGAGTCTGGTGGAGAACAAGTCGGTGAGATAGGTGAGATAGGTGAGATAGGTGAGATAGGTGAGATAGGTGAGATAGGTGAGATAGAAAAAGTCTAGATGTGTTGGGAAAGGGCGAACCTCGTGTTCGCCCGTTTTTCAGATTTCAGTACTGTTAGCTTCCCGTAGAGGCCAGGTTTTTCTTCTTCAGCTTTTCAATCAGTGTGGTGCGCTTCAGGTTCAACAGGATCGCAGCCTCCTTCTTGTTCCCTCCGCTTTTCTGCAGCGCCTGCAGTATCAGGCCGTTCTCGAATTCCTCAACTACTGAGTGCAGGCAAATGCCGGCTTTGCTGAGCGACACCGGTTGCACCCTGGCGGCCGCCCTGCCACCGCGGTACTTCTCCGGTAGATCATGGTAGCTGATGGTGCCGCTTCCGGTGATGATTACCATGCGCTCCACCAGGTTCTCCAACTCCCGGACGTTCCCGGGCCACGGGTAGTGGGTGAGAATGTCCATCACCTGGCTGTCGAACCCTCCGATTTTCCGGTTGTTGGCCGCGTTGAACTTCTTCAGGAAACTGTTCAGCAGCAGCACTACGTCGGCATCGCGCTCCCTAAGCGGGGGGAGGATGATCGGGATCACTGAGAGCCGGTAAAAAAGATCTTCCCGGAAGAGTTTGGCACTTACCATCTGGTCCAGGTTCTGGTTGGTTGCAGCAATGATACGGACATCGACCTTTTTGGGCTTGCTACCCCCCACCGGTTCCACTTCTCTACTTTGTAGCACCCGCAACAGCTTCACTTGCAGGTTGGCCTTCATGTCCCCGATTTCGTCCAGGAACAGGGTCCCCTTGTCCGCCAGTTCGAAGCGTCCCACCCGGGAGACCACCGCGCCGGTAAAGGACCCCTTCACGTGTCCGAACAGTTCACTCTCCAAAAGGTCATCAGGGATCGCCGCGCAATTCACGGCGATGAAGTTGCGGTCGCTGCGCTCGGAGAGGTCGTGGATGGCGTGGGCGACCAGTTCCTTCCCGGTCCCCGACTCCCCCTGGATCAGGACTGTGGAATCTGTCCCTGCGACCTTTTCCACCATCTCGAAGAGAGCGAGCATCTTATCGCTTTCGCCGATAATGTTGTTCAACCGCTCACGGTTCTTGAGCTTCGGCGCGTGGCGCAGCGTCTTGGTCTGCAGAGCCTGATGCTCCAGCCCCTGTTTAATCAGGGCCTCCAGCCTTTCGATGTTGAACGGCTTTTCCAGGAAAAAAAAGGCGCCCGCCCGCAGGAGGTCCGCGGTGGTCTCGTTGCTGACGAAGGGACTGTAAGCTATGATGACAAGCTCCGGCCGTAGCGACTTGACCTTTTTCACGAACTCCAGTCCGCTCTCCTTGGGCATCCTGGTATCTGCAACGAGCATCTGCAGGTTCTCCTGCTCGATCTTTTCCAGTGCGTCGGGTCCGTCCAGGGCTTGTACCACTCGGTATCCCTTGAAAACTAAAAAAGCTGCCAAAAAATCGAGCGTCTTTTTGTCTTCATCCATGACTAGTATGCTTGGTATTTCCATAGGTTTTCGATTGGTTCCGGGTACCTGTTGTAGCCGGTGAGGTGCGAGTTTTCGGGGCGCGGTTCGCGGGTATAGGTCACTATACCCTTGGCGTTGGGCGGCTGTCAAGAATATGACGGGAGCCAGTGTGGGAGGGGGGTCGCGTGGTTTCTGAGCATCTCAGCGCATCGATCTGCATTCGTTTCGCTAAGTGTCGGCGACACTATCGCCAACTTGGACGGGCTTGTGAATGAGTTGTCGGGGCAGCTTGGGAGCGTTTGAATGCTTGTTGACAGGGGAAATGCTTTCTTTCATACTTTTAAGAAGATAAGGAGCGCGAAGGATGTTATCGCTGCCTGCTTCGTGCTTCCTCGCAAGGAGGCAGACCATGCTTTTATTCATCCAGCAGAATAAGATTCATCAATATCCGGTTGCCAAGCGCTGCAGTGCCGTCTACCAGCAGGAGCCTTTGAGGGACACCGTACCTCACGAGGTCAAACAGTGCCCTTACTGCATGCGAGTCTGGCCGGAAAATGAGCACGTCGTTGCCTCAGGAAGGCCGAGGCTGCATCAGGGCCATTGAGAGCGTTTAGTGCCAGTTAAAGAAAGTCCCGCTTCGGCAGTAAGTAGTATCCGGGCGAATGATGTTCGCCCCTACGGAGTTTGGGAGTGTAGGGGC
>JGI24143J45723_1000366_pt1 | contig 23708 bp, 26 predicted proteins | sample BarGraIncu00432A_FD_45723 | JGI IMG/M metagenome (IMG submission 45723) | reverse complement strand
GACAAAACCTTTGTGATTGCCCCAATAAGCGGCTCAGCTTATCAGATTAACAAACAGGTAACTGTTGCGAGCCTCATGGACAGTCTCAACTTAATGAAACAGGTATTGTAGCAACATCTTAATTGACTTCACCGAACTTCGTTTCGTTTTAATTAGCTTCGCTGAACTCCGTTTCGTGTAATTGACTTCGTCGAACTTCGTTTCGCATTTTATCCGTGAATTGGAAATCAGCGAAGCTAAATCCGTTCCAATCCGTGTAATCAGTATTAATCAGTGAAATCAATTTTAATAATTATCCTTACCATCCTTACCATCCCATTGATGGCGCAACAGAAAGATGGTTTCGAACCCGACTTCCGGCTAAGCCAAACCTCTGCCGTAAGTTCCGTTAAAGACCTCCCCTTCTGGATGACCTCTAACCAGAATGGCATTTATGTACTGAACTACATATGCAACGGGCAGATCTCTTTTAGATTAATGGAGTTAACTGACTATTTTAAATCTTGTTTTGTGTTCTAAAAAACATTCGGCATTATCTAAATACAACTATTGAAGAATGTTTGCTTTTTTTATCTTTGTAGAAAACTGAAAATATGGAAACTTTAATTATTAAACCCAAAGATAAGGCCGATCTGAATTTTTTTATTGAACTTGCAAAAAGGCTTGGGGCTGAGACCTCCACTATTAAAGATGATGCAGATGAACGTCTTTTTCAGTCCATGGAAATTAATAAAAAGACACCGAAAATAAGCCGACAGAAGGTAGTGGATACGATTAATAAAATCATAAAGTAATGAAGATCGAGTTTTTGAGCGGTTTTGAGAAAGATCTTTCACACACTCGGGATAAAATTCTTGCCCAAATAATTCTCGACAGTATTATTCTGTTCGAGAAAGCCAATAATTTAACTGAAATACCTAATATTAAGCAATTAAAAGGACATTCTTCAGCATACAGGTATTGAAAAGGAAAATACAGGATTGGATTTTATTTTGAAAATGAAACAGTAATTTTTGCAGCCTTTGATACGCGTGATAAAATTTATCATCGATTCCCTTAACAACTTTTATTTCTACTGTATTCACCTTTCTAATGTATTGCTCCACTTTAATTACCAATCCTTGAATCCAAGTTCAGCGAAGCCATATTGACTCCGTCGTCCCGAACCTTCGGGATCATTTCGCATAGCTCCGCTGAACTGGTTCGTTTTAATTAGCTCCTCCGAACTTCGAATTCGCATAAATTAGCTTCGCTGAACTCCGTTTCGTTTTAATTCGCATAAATTCGCATTTTATCCGTGAAATCCGTTATTCTCATTATCCTTTCCATCCTTACCATCCCATTGATGGCGCAACAGAAAGATGGCTTTACCCCCGACTTTCGGCTAAGCCAAACCTCTGCGGTAAGTTCCGGTAAAGACCTCCCCTTCTGGATGACCTCGAACCAGAATGGCATCTATGCCTTGCACAACTCAAGTTATTTTTTGCTGCAGGCTGGTTTAAACAGAAGCCTCGACCGCGACACGCTGAAGAAGTGGGGTTACACCTATGGCGCCAATATGGTTTATGGAATTGCAGGCACCTCCGATTTTCAGCCCAATGAATACTGGTTAGGGTTCCGGTTTCACCAGCTGATCCTGAAAGCCGGGGCACAAAGCGATCCGATCATTTACGGCGGACTCTCCTCCACCAACGGTAATATGTACCGCTCGCGCAACGCACGGCCTGTCCCCGGTCTCTCGCTCTCCACAACCGGCTATATCCCCTTTCTGTTTGCTAAAAAATGGTTCTCGTGGCGGTTTTTATACGAAGAGGGTATTCTCAACGACAAACAATATATGATCGATGGCCATTTACAAGATATCATTTCGATCCTATTCCTGATTTATAATGCAAGCAGCTAAATTAAAGTTAGTTTCCGCCTTTTACATTCGATTTTAATTTTACGATTACAATATAATATAAAGTCTAATTGTGTATTTTTGATTTGATATTTTCAACACCATTTATAACCTCTTAAACAAGGTTGCTATTCCAAAAGATGAATAGACAATTTGACAAAGGCGAAATAATTATTTATCAACCGGATGATAAATCAACTCAACTCGAAGTTCGCATTGAGGAAGAAACCGTTTGGCTTACCCAGACACAAATGGCCGAACTTTTTCAGACAACACGAAATAACATTACGTTGCATATTAGTAATATATTCAAAGAGCTGGAATTAGAACAGATTTCAGTTAGTAAGGATTCCTTACTAACTGCACAAGATGGTAAGAATTACAAAACAAAATTTTACAACCTCGATGTCATAATATCAGTTGGTTACAGAGTTAAGTCACAGCGAGGCACGCAATTTAGAATATGGGCCAATCGGGTGCTTAAAGATTATTTATTAAAGGGTTACGTACTCAACCAGCGTGTTGATCGAATAGAAACAAAATTGTTGGAACATGATCAAAAATTCGACTTGCTGATAAAAACTAATCTAATTCCCAACGAAGGTATTTTTTACGAAGGTCAAATATTCGATGCATACAAGTTTGCATCTGATATCGTCAAATCAGCCAAAAAATCAATTGTATTGATAGACAATTATGTAGACGAGAGCGTGCTGACCTTGTTATCAAAAAGGAATAAATCAGTAGAAGCAACAATTTACACCGCCGCAATTTCAGCACAATTTAAACTTGATCTGAAGAAGTTTAATGCACAGTATCCTATGATTCAGGTTAAAACATTCACTAAATCACACGACCGTTTTTTAATTATTGACGATTCTACAGTCTATCATATTGGCGCTTCGCTTAAAGACCTGGGCAAAAAATGGTTTGCCTTCTCAAAAATTGAGCTCGATGCAATGGAAATGATCAGAAAACTAATCTGATTTGAAACCCGTATTATTCATTTTTCATTCTTTAATTCCTCCATACGCAATTCGTAATTCGTAATTCGTAATTCGTAATTCATTCAATGAAATTCCGCCTACTGTTTTTACTACTTCCACTGAATATACCATTAATGGCGCAACAGAAAGATGGTTTCGAACCCGACTTCCGGCTAAGCCAAACCTCTGCGGTTAGCTCCGGTAAAGACCTCCCCTTCTGGATGACCTCGAACCAGAATGGTGTGTATGCCTTGCACAACGCCAGTTATTTTTTGCTGCAGGCTGGTTTAAACAGAAGCCTTGACCGCGACACGCTGAAGAAGTGGGGTTACACCTATGGCGCAAATATGGTTTATGGGTTGGCGGGCACCTCCGATTTCCAACCTAATGAATACTGGCTCGGGTTCCGGTTTCACCAGCTGATTCTGAAAGCCGGGGCTCAGAGCGATCCAGTTATCTATGGTGGCCTCTCCTCCACCAACGGCAATATGTTCCGCTCGCGAAATGCGCGGCCTATACCCGGTCTCTCGCTCTCCACGAACGGCTATATCCCGTTTCTGTTTACGAAAAAATGGTTCGTCTGGCGGTTTTTATACGAAGAGGGGATTCTTAACGACAAACAATTTGTTTCCAACGCCCATATGCAGTTACAATTGGGCTAAACTTCCATTCCAGATAAAAGCAGTTGGCCGGCAACTACTGCAGCAGTTTCGAACGACGACCTGGTGTTTACCTTGGAATCGAATTCAATTTTTAAATATTAATATTTGCTGCAAATGTTAATATTTTTATACCTTTACTTCAAACAATAAATACAAGTCATGCTGTCTGCCAATGAAATAATCCAATCTCTTTCAGAAAAGAAATCCTACCTCAGGGATCATTTCTATTGTACTGAAATTGGTCTTTTCGGTTCATTTGCAAGAAACGAACAAACCGAACTAAGCGACATCGACATTTTAGTTGTATTCGAGCCCGGAATACCTAACCTTTATAATATTGAATTGGAATTAAAAGAATATCTTAAAAAATGCTTCAATCGGGAAGTTGATATTTGCTCAAAAAAGTGGATTAGACCGATTTTTAAACCGATTGTATTGAAAGAGGCAATTTATGCAGAATAAAGATTATTACATCTTACTCTCAATGCTTGATACTGTTGAGAAGATAATCCGATATACCTCAGATTATCATTCTGCAGAAGAGCTCTATCAAAACGATCGGGATTTTGATGCTTCAATGATGAATTTTATTGTGATCGGTGAAGAAGTCGGAAAATTAACCGATGATATAAAAGCAAAAAATGGACAAATCGACTGACAAAAAATAAGTACCCTACGAAACATCATAGCACATCATTATTTTGGAATTAATGTTGACATCGTATGGCAAATTATCTGCGATGATTTGCCAAAACTCAAAGATGATCTGAATAAAATATTGAATAATTAATAGCAAAACTGTCTTATTGATTTCTCTCTCCCACAATAATGAATTCGCATAAATTTGTATTTCAAATTAGCTTCGCTGATCTCCGTTTCGTGTAATCCGTTTAAATCCGTGTAATCTTTTTCTAAATCCGTGCCAATCCTTCCTATATACTTCATAGGTAACTGCCTCTCCCTCGACGAACACCCAACGTTCCGTGAGACAATCATTGCGCAATTTAGTGAACCCGATTGCAGATCAATTCGTGCAATCTGTTTTAATTGACTTCGTCGAACTTCGTTTCGTATAATCTGTTCTACTACAGCACCTCGAAGAGATCTACGCACTGAACCGTATACGCAATGAGCAGATAATAGCACAGGTAAAGGAGATCAATGCCACATTAAACACGGCCGGCATCTCCCCGATCTACCTGAAAGGAACAGGCAACCTGATAGATGGAATCTACGGCGATTCAGGCGAACGGATTATTGGGGATATTGATTTCATTTTTTTGGAGTCTTAAATTCACAATTATATGTGTATATTTGAAATAAAAATCGAATATTATGCCTGAAGTTTTCCGAGAGTTTGGATTTGTCTTCTTCTTCTATGCTAACGAAGGCAATGAACCAATGCATATACATGCAAGAAAAGCCGGAGGATTTGCTAAATATTGGATAGAACCGATTGAGCTCGAGTTTTCGCAAGGGATGAAGGTGAATGATCTTAAAATTGCTGAACAACTTATTACTGATCATTTAGAACTGATAAAAGCAAAATGGTATGAAATGAGCCCCGATTTATCGGGACGAATTCCATCTGACCATTTAAAACAAATTACTAACAGATGAAATACATGGTCGCTGAATTAATGTTCACAGTGAAAGAAGCATCGTATGAAAATGGTATGATCTGCTTGCTTATGTCCGATCAAAAAGAGATACGATTTCCTGTTGAAGTCAATTTTAAGCTTAAAAATGCGACTGACCGGCAAAGGAAAAATATTGAAATCATTTGCGGGGGCACTGGACTGCATTGGCCCGATCTTGATGAAGATCTTTCGGTTACTGGTATTATGGAAGGTAAATTTGGTTATTAATAATGACAGCGAATAAAGTTGATAATTGCGTCCTTTATTAAAAAGATTTGTTTCGTCGAACTTCGTTTAGTGGTCCTAAAAAAATGTATACATTATGACAGAGTTACTTTATAAAAACGAAGTTTACCAAATAATTGGTGCTGCCATGGAGGTACATCGAGAACTTGGACCTGGCTTTTTGGAACCTGTATACCAGGAAGCCCTTGAACTTGAGTTCATACATCAATCCATCCCCTACATAAGGGAACAACCTTTAAGCATATTTTATAAGGGAATAAAGCTCACAAGAACATATTCAGCTGATTTTCTTTGCTTCGATCAGATAATTGTCGAATTAAAGGCATTATCACAATTGAACAGTGAACATGAGTCCCAGCTGATCAATTACCTGAAAGCTACAAAACTGCGTGTTGGGGTATTAATCAATTTCGGAGCCAAAAGCCTCGAATACAAACGGATGATATTGTAAGTTGGTCCACGAAAAAAAAAGGATTTGTCCACGAAAGATTTGTCCACTAATTACACAAATTTTCACTAATAAAATAAAGACCGTTTGTTTGAACTTCGATTAGTCATTCTGCCAATTCCGCGCCACTGGTTTGGCCAAATATTTTTTCCTTTCGTGTTAATTTGTGTAATTCGTGGACCAAAAAATTTTCTTTCGTGTTAATTGATGCTAATTAGTGGACCAAAAAACTTTTCATTTCGTGTTAATTTGTGCTAATTGGTGGACCCAAAATTTTTTAGTGTTAATTTGTGCTAATTGGCTTCGCCGAACTTCGTTTCGTGGACAAAAAAAGTTTATTAGTGGATAATAAAATTCGCGTTCTGTATTTCATCGGCCAATGCCTCTCCCTCGACGAACACCCAACGTTTCGTGAGACGATCATTGCGCAGTTTTCAGACCCCGGTTACGACTGGAACAGCTTTATCTGGACCTGCAGCAACCACCTTGTGCTGCCGGTTATCTACCTGAAGTTCCGAAAGTACGACCTGCTCGGTTACCTGCCGGAAGTATTGGCACAGCACCTCGAAGAGATCTACACGCTGAACCGAACACGCAATAATCAGATCCTTTTACAGGTGAAGGAGATCAACACCACATTAAATGCAGCCGGGATTTCCCCCACCTACCTGAAAGGTACCGGTAACCTGATTGATGGCGTATACGAAGATATTGGGGAACGGATCATCGGGGATATTGATTTCCTGGTTCCCGAAAAGAACTACCTGGCAGCAGCCGATCTTTTTAAGAATAAGGGGTATGCCATCTGTATTCCTGACCACTTTCCATCGGATCAGCGGAGACGCCACCATTATCCCCGGTTATGGAAAGAAGATGCAATTGCAGATATCGAGATACACCGTCAGCCTGTCATCAGAAAATATGAAACCTCTTTTAGTGCGGATTTTGTTCTGCGAGGTAAAAAAGCGGTTGCTGATTATCCCGGATGTTACGTTCCATGCGACGAGCATAAAATCATTCACAACTTTGTGCATAGTCAGTTGACCAATGCCGGGCACCGTTTAGGAGTTGTATCTTTACGTGATATTTATGACCTTTATCGTTTTTCGTTGCGAACCAACATAACAAGTGTTCTCCCGCATACACAAAGTCCAAAAAAAGCTGTGGCTTATTTTGAAATTGCCTATCTGTTGTTGGGGTTGCCAACTTCCGAAAAGAACACCCTGACTTCCAAAGTATTTATCTGGAAGCACAATTTAAACCTCTCCTCCCCGATCTTCAATAAGACCAACAGAATTTTGTGGACGATTTGGTGGGTAGTTGTTCACGGATTTCTTAAGCAATTTAAAGAATTGATCATTTACAAAGAAGACCGGAATTTATTTATTCAAAATATTGTGAGCAAGAACTGGTACATTCTTCATTGGGAGTTCTATAAAAAAATGATCACCGGGTAACTCAGTGTATGACACCGTGTAAAACAATGCAAATTTTTCTTTAGTGTAACCCTGTGAACCTAAATAAATGGTTCTCGTGCCGGTTTCTATTCGAAGAGGCAATTCTTAACGACAAACAATTTCTTAACTTTGTGAAACGAGCATGGCACAAATACCACAAAAAGAGATGAATCGAAGATCGGCGTAGCGAATAAACTCATGCGAGTTCCATGAGGGGATTTCTGGATTTTCCAGAATTATGCTTTTCGATCCAAAAGATATACAGTACCTTAATAGTAATATATACGAATGAAAAATTGAAATTATGGAAACGACTATCACAATAAATACGGATGCAATCACTCCTGAATTCATAGAAGGAATTAAAAAACTTTTTCCTCATAAAACAGTCGAAATTACGATACAACCTGCCGATGAGACTGACAATATTTTAAGTAATCCTGTTTTTACGCAAGTCTTACAAGAAAGAATAGCAATGTATGAGGGGAAAAAGCAGGTTATATCTCTAAAAACAGATGACCTTTTATGAGAAATATAGAATTCGTACCATCTGCTTTTAAAGAATACCAGGAATGGATAGAAATCGATCGAAAGGTCGCTTTAAGAATTGGAGACTTAATAAGGGATATTTCAAGAACCCCTTATGAAGGGATTGGTAAACCGGAAGCCCTTAAACACCAGTTTAAAGGATATTGGAGCAGAAGGATCGATCGTGAGCATCGGCTAATCTACAAAACCACAGACACATCAGTTGTAATAATCTCCTGTTATTCTCATTATTAATAGATTATCTGCTTTCCCTTTCGTGTAAATTAGCTTCGCTGGTCTCCGTTTCGTGTAATCAGTTTAAATCCGTGTAATCTCATTTTTTAATCCGTGAAATCCCTTTTAATATTCATCCTTACCATCCTCACCATCCCATTGATGGCACAACAAAAAGATGGCTTTGCCCCCGACTTCCGGCTGAGCCAAACCTCTGCGGTAAGTTCCGGTAAAGACCTCCCCTTCTGGATGACCTCGAACCAGAATGGCGTGTATGCCTTGCACAACGCCAGTTATTTTTTGCTGCAGGCTGGTTTAAACAGAAGCCTCGACCGCGACACACTGAAGAAGTGGGGTTATACCTATGGCGCCAATATGGTTTATGGAATTGCAGGCACCTCTGATTTTCAGCCCAATGAATACTGGCTGGGGTTCCGGTTCCACAAGCTGATCCTAAAAGTAGGGGCACAAAGCGATCCAATACTTTACGGTGGCCTCTCCTCCACAAACGGCAATATGTACCGCTCGCGCAATGCACGGCCTGTACCTGGTCTTTCCTTATCTACAAACGGCTATATCCCGTTTCTGTTTGCAAAAAAATGGTTCTCGTGGCGGTTTTTATACGAAGAGGGAATCCTGAAAGACAAACAATTTGTTTCCAATGCCCATTTACACCATAAAAACCTCCATCTCCGTGCGTCTCTCTCTCCCTCTCTCTCACTCTCCGTCGGTCTCGAGCACTATGTCTTTTGGGGTGGTTACTCTGCCAAATACGGACAACTCCCCGAATGGAGCCAGTATTTGAGGTATGTAGCCGGATTATCTGGTGGTGAAGGCGCAGCATTGAACGATCAGATGAATGCTTCCGGGAACCAATTGGGAAGTTACAACCTTGAAATTAAAAAAGACTGGGCAACTGCAAGTGCCACCATTTACTGGAACCATCCCTACGAGGACCGCTCAGGTAGGGAGTTCGATAATATGCCCGATGGACTCTGGGGAATTCATGTGGCTACAAAAAACCGGGCGGCTTTGATTACAGATGTAGTTTATGAATTTATGAATACACAAAATCAAAGTGGCTCAAACTATCCGCATCTATCTCCAACCCCCGAAAATCCAAGCAGGATGACAGGCAGAGGACAAGATGGCTATTTTAATCATTTGATTTACGCATCAGGTTACACACATTATCAGCGCATGATGGGTATACCGCTCTTTATCCCCATAATAGGACCGGATGGTATCTCAAAACAATTTGCCGATACTAGGTTTATGATGCACCATTTAGGGATCAGTGGCACATTGGGAAATGGCTTTTACTGGAAATCTTTAACAACATGGTCACGTAATTTTGGAAGCTATAATAAAGGCTATTTAGATCCGCTTGATGAATTCTCTATTCTCGCCGAAGGGAGTTACAACGGACCAAAACTACCGTTTATCGTAAAAGCCGGAATAGCAGGTGACTATGGTACCCGCTTCGAACATCGTCTGGGTGGATACCTTGGGATTGAATTTAATTTTTAATGGATAGAATACTTCCTAAATGACATCGGAGAATAACAAACGTCTAGCCAAAAATACGATTCTCTTATATTTCCGCATGTTCCTTACTATGGGCGTGTCGTTGTATACTTCGAGGATTGTATTGAATACATTGGGAGTTGAGGACTTTGGTATTTATAATGTGGTTGGTGGAGTTGTAATGATGTTTTCGTTTTTAAATGGGGCGATGGCATCAGCAACACAACGTTTCTTGTCCTTCGAAATCGGCAGAAAAGACGATGTACAATTAACTAAAGTTTTCAGCCTCTCTGTCACGCTTCATATCTTAATTGCTATTGTCATTGTAATAATGGCAGAGACGATAGGGCTTTGGTTCTTAAATATAAAAATGAATATTCCAGTTGAAAGGATGGAGGCTGCAAAGTGGGTATTTCAGTTTACTGTATTAACGTTTGCAATTAGCGTAATACAAGTTCCCTTTAATGCTGCAATCATTGCTAATGAAAAAATGAATGTTTATGCATTTGTAAGTATCGCAGAAGTATTACTAAAGCTGCTGATTGTTTTCATGTTAGTATGGATAGGATTTGATAAACTTAAGCTGTATGCAATATTAATTTTTTGCGTATCATTACTTATTGCTGCCATTTATCGGACTTATTGCAAAAGTAGATTTAAAGAATGTCGATACTTTTTCTACTGGGACAAAACACTATTTTCCGTGTTATTAAATTTTTCTGGATGGAGTTTATTCGGAAATTTTGCCTGGATGACAATGGGGCAAGGATTAAATATATTGCTTAATATATTTTTCGGTCCGATTGTAAATACAGCCTGGGGGATTGCATTTCAAATAAATAGCGCAGTAAACGCATTTGTTGTTAATATTCGTATGGCAATAAACCCACAAATCATAAAATCATATGCAGCTGGTAATAAAGAATATATGAACAAGTTGGTTTTTGAAAGTGCAAAATATTCATTTTATCTACTGCTCTTTCTTTCGTTACCAGTTCTTTTGGAAACAAATATAATATTACACATCTGGTTAAAAATAGTTCCTGACTATGCAATAGTATTTTGCCAAATGGTATTGATAAATACATTGATACAATGTTTTGATGCCTCATTTGGAATTGTATTTCAAGCAATTGGAAAAATTAAAGAGAACCAAATATTGGCAGGATTAACTTATTTATTTGTTTTGCCTATCGCATATGTATTACTTAAAAACGGCTATGCACCTGAAATCGTTTTCTATGTCCAGATTGCTGCTACAATTGTCGTTGCCTTTTTCGTAAAAATTTATTTGTTAGTAAAGATAGCCGGTATATCAGCATCTTATTATTATAAATCACTTATAGTTCCTGTTTTAAAAGTCACAAGTGTCTCTATAATTTTGCCCATCTTATTAAAAACTAACATGGAAGAAGGATTATTCCGTTTTTTTAGTATTGGTTTCATTTCCTCAGTTTCAGTTCTGCTTTCAGTTTATTTTATAGGAACGGACTCTAAAACCAGGTTAAAAATAAACGCGATTATTAACAATCGAATACATTTACTCTTAATCAAAAACAGAGAATAAAGTGCCAAAAAACCATTTGTTTCAGATATTTCGTGGTTTTTGAATCATAGCTGTCGAGGTTACATGAAAAAGGCAAAATCAGAATAATCTTGTAAATATTATTATTCCGTACAATTAGATTTTATGGATAAAATACTATTAAATAATGGGATAGAAATCCCTTCTTTAGGCTTGGGCACATTCCCAATGAATCGTTTTGGGCTAATGAAGGCCGTTTTCTATTCGATTCGTTATGGATATACAAGTTTTGATACTGGTTCAGCATATTCTAACGAAAAATGGTTAGGTATGGCATTAAAATTTATTAGTTTAATTGGAGTCAAAAAGAAAATTTTCATAACAACTAAATTAAGCAATACTGATCAAAGAACAGGAAATGTCCGTAATGCATTTGAGGAATCCAAAAGAAAATTAAAAGTTAATTTTATTGATCTTTATCTGATGCATTGGCCTAATCCTGAAACCTATCTGGATTGTTGGAAACAAATGGAAGAACTTTACAATGAGGGCTCAGTAAGAGCTATCGGCGTGTGTAATTTTCACCAACATCATCTGGAAGAGTTATTAAAAATAGCAACAGTTATTCCTGTACTAAACCAAATAGAACTCCATCCTTTATTATCGCAGGTTGAGTTACAAATTTATTGCGAAAAAAAAGGAATTAAAATTGAAGCATATTCCCCACTAGCAAGAATGAACCCTAGACTCATTGATAATGAAATATTAATTGAAATTGCAAATAAATATAATAAGGTTGTTCCGCAAATTATTTTAAGGTGGAATTTACAAAAAGGTAGAATTGTTATACCTAAATCATCTTCTCCTAAAAGGTTAAGGCAAAATATCAACATATTTGATTTTGCTTTAACAAATAATGAAATTGACGATATTGATAATTTAAATGAAAATTTCAGAGTTCGACATAATCCTGATACTGCTGATTTTAGCTGCTTATAATAATAAATGTTGATATGAAAAGTTCAAAAAGATATTTTTGACAATGAAGTCTACTTATTATACGCCTCAATGGGCCAATATGAACAAAAAAAATGCTGATATACTGTTTAGGAAAGTACTTATTGAGGAGTTAAAATAAAATGACCGCTTCCGATAACAAACGCATCGCAAAAAATACGGGAATTCTTTATTTCCGCATGTTACTCATGCTGGGTGTAAATCTTTACACTTCACGTGTGATAATGAATGTTTTGGGGGTTGAAGATTTTGGCATTTACAATGTAGTGGGAGGTGTTGTCACGATGTTCACCTTTCTAAGTGGAGCAATGGGTGGATCAACTTCCCGATTTCTGACTTTTGAATTGGGGAAAAAAAATTTTCCACAGTCAAAAAAAATCTTTAGTGCCGCACTAGGTATTCACTTCGTTCTTGCTTTGGTCATATTAATTGTTGCTGAAACAATCGGCCTTTGGTTGCTAACGCATAAATTAGTTATACCTGTTGAGCGAATTGAAGCCGCACATTGGGCATATCAATTTTCCGTTTTAAGCTGTATGATTTCAATCATACAGATACCCTATAACGCTTCCATTGTTGCGAACGAGCGAATGAATATTTATGCCTATGTGTCATTGGCAGATGTAGTATTGCGTTTGGTAATTGTATATCTATTGACGTTGGCTGATTTTGATAAATTACAAGTATATGCAATATTGGTTTTTTCTGTTTCTATGATTACTGCTTCCATTTATCGAATTTATTGCAAACGCGAATTTGCAGAATGTTCATTTTCTTTCAATTGGGACAAAAACCTTTACAAAACCCTGTTGTCCTATTCCGGATGGGATTTAATTGGCAATTTAGCAGTGATTGGAATGGGCCAAGGCCTTAATCTGTTGTTAAATGTGTTTTTTGGTCCTGCAGTTAACGCTGCACGTGCTATTGCATACCAGGTACAAGGAGCAATTTTAGGATTCGTAAGTAATTTTTTGACAGCAGTTAAACCACAAATAATCAAGTTGTATGCCGAAGGAAGTATTGAAAGCATGATGAAGCTTGTTTTCTCAACTTCAAAATATTCATTTTACCTGCTTTATTTTCTCTCGTTACCAGCATTATTGGAAACCCATTTCCTCTTGGAATTTTGGTTGAAAATAGTACCTGATCATACCGTACAATTTTGTCAGTTAATTTTAATATATAGCCTGATAGGAGCAATGCGTGACCCTATTATTACCTCATTTCATGCTACTGGGAATATTAAAATGGTAAATGTAATATCCGGTGGGATATTGCTATCAATTTTACCAATATCTTATCTTCTGCTTAAATTGGGTTTTCAGCCTGAATCTGTTTTTATCGTAACGATTATTGTTTTCGTGGCAACACAAATAAGTGAACTGATTCTTTTAAAACGGCTGATAAAGTTTTCCATTAGGGCCTATGTAAAACAGGTTATTTTACCTTGTCTGTTTATTGTATTTATTACTTCAATCCCTACCTATCTGCTGACAACTGTTTTATTCCCAGGATTTATGCGATTTATACTAGTTGGCGCTACTAGTGTAATAATAATTTCCTCATCAGTCTTCTTATGGGGGATTGATAGTAATACCAAGAAATTAGTTAAAAACAAAGTCTTAGTGCTTATCCATAAAAAGCATGAATAGTATCAGGGTACTTAGTAATGGAGTTGAAATTCCTTGCATCGGGATGGGAACATGGCCGCTGAATCACAAAAATTTGATCGCGGCAGTTCTTTCTGGTATGAATTGTGGGTACCGCGCTATTGATGGTGCTCGTGATTATAATAACGAACGATGTCTTGGAATATCATTACAAACTGTTTATCAGAAGACTGAGCTTAAAAGATCTGATCTTTTCATAACATCCAAGATTGGGAATGGTCAGCAAATAAAAGGGAATATCACCAGGCAGATCGATGAAACACTTCAAAATATTAAAACTGATTACCTGGATTTATGGCTGATGCACTGGCCATATCCCGGTTATTATATCGAAACATGGAAACAAATGGAACAGGTTTATCTTTCTGGTAAAGTCCGCGCCATTGGAGTTTGTAATTTCCGTGAGCGGCATTTAAAAACATTGACTGAAGCACATGTTTCCACATTGCCAATGATTAATCAAATAGAGATACACCCACTTAGAACCGCGAAAGAAGAAATTGCCTATTTTACGAGTCAATCGGTTTTAGTTGAAGCTTACACGCCATTGGGTTTGATGGATAAGCGACTAATTGAAAGTGAAACTTTGAAATTATTATCAAAAAGTTATAATAAGACGATACCACAAATTATACTTCGTTGGCATATTCAGCAAGGGATTATTCCGCTGCCAAAATCTGGTTCCTCAATACGTTTAAAAGAGAACATTGATATCTTCGACTTCACGCTTTCGGATGACGAAATCTTAAAAATTGATGGTCTAAATGAAAATTACAAATTATATCCCGAGTCAATATATTGCCCGGGTTATTAATCATTATTTCTACATGAATTTTAGAAAAAAAATATTGGCCATATTTTTCGTCTCCATCATTTTAGCAGTCAATTATCTACTTACTGATTCCCTTCTTATATGTTGTTGTTTATTGGCAACAATGGCACTTTCACTTTTGATATTTATATTAGTAAATAAGCAACTTAAGCAGACAAATTGGTATATAAATCATTTTATTGATAGTCAAAAATTTCTAAGGAATATTCCTCATAATCTGGAGATTTGTAATTTGGGAAGCAATCCCGGTAAATTTGCATTCGATTACGATGATATGTCTTCGAAGGGTGAAAACTGGGCCATTGGCCCTCAATCGTTATCATATGACTTTCGGGTATTAAAAAACTATTTTAGCTATTTGAAAGATGGTGGTATCGTATTAATTACAATAGCACCATTGAGTAGTTGCTTGAGGGATTATCCGGATGACCGGTCAAATGCAAAATACTATCCGTTTCTGGATACCTCATTAATTGTAAATTATTCATCAGGCATAAACTTCAGTTATATACGATATCCTGTCCTCTCTGCCCCTAAAGCGATTAGATACCTGATTCGCGATGTTCCACCTGACAACCGATTTTTAATTAATACGAACCCAATGTCTTCAGAAGAAATTGAACAGGACGCCGTCAATTGGTTAAAAGGTTGGAAAAACCAGTTTTCCATTATAAATTTGAATTCGGGCATAGTTTCGGAAGAGAACCAAAGTGCAATAGTATATAATACAAAATTGTTGTCTGAAATGATTGACTTTTGCCTGGTACGAAATTTAAAACCAGTTCTTGTCCTTCCACCAGTAACAAAGGAACTTCGTTCTAAATTTCCTGAAATATTCCTCGAATTGTATGTTTATTCATTTATTAGGAATTCAAATACTCAACACATCAAAGTGCTTGATTATTTTAATGATGAACGATTCATAGACAATGGACTGTATTTTAATTCATTCTTTCTGAATTCCAAAGGTAGAAGGTTATTTACAAATTCCGTTTTACTAGATATTAAACAAATCTGATAAGGAAAACAATGATCAACATTACGAATAAAGAAGATTGCTGCGGCTGTAATGCTTGTGTAGTCTCGTGTCCGAAAGCGTGTATAAACATGAATACGGATGAAGAAGGCTTTTGGTATCCAATTGTAAACACTTCTTTTTGTATTGATTGTAACCTTTGTGAAATAGTATGCCCGATACTAACAAAAAATGAAACAGTCAAACGATACATCACACCAAGAGTTTTCGCGGCTTATAACAATGATCATGCTATTCGTTTGGACAGCACTTCGGGTGGCATCTATTCCGCATTAGCCGAATCGATGTTTGATAAAGGTGGTTATGTTGGTGGTGCGATTTATAATGATGATCATTCTGTTTCACATATCGTAACTTCCGACAGAAAGCAGTTGGAGAAAATTCGAAGTTCAAAATACCTTCAGAGTTTCACAAATCAATTATTCCCTGATATAAAACGATTATTGATTTCGGGAGAAAAGGTTTTGGTTTGTGCTACACCTTGCCAAATAGCAGGTTTATATTCCTTTTTGAACACAGAGTATGAAAATCTGATCACCTGCGATTTTATTTGCCGAGGTGTAAATTCTCCAAAAGTATTTAAAAAATACATGGAGATGTTGGAATATCAATACAATTCAAAAGCGGTCAAAATAAAATTCAAAAATAAGACCTTTGGCTGGCATCGTTTCGCTACAAAAGTCGATTTCGCAAATGGGAAAAGCTATATCAAAGATCGCTTTCATGATCTCTTTATGATTGGATACCTTCAATCAGGTAATTTTGCACGACCATCCTGTTATGCGTGTAATTTTAAAGAACTTCCCCGAAAAGCCGACATTACATTGGCAGATTTTTGGGGAATTGAGCACGTTGATGCATCAATGGACCAGGATTACGGAACATCGTTGGTAATGGTCAATTCTGATAAAGGATTGGCATATTTGGAAAGTTTGGATGATGCCATAGTCAAAAAAGAGTTTAAGATGGAAGATGCCGAGCAATATAACCAGGCGCTGGAAAATTCCCTTAAGGCAGCCAATAATGACCGAGAAGCTTTTTTTGAAGCATTGGATAAGATGCCATTTGATCTGGTGGCAAAAAAATTCTTTCCAATAAAAGATCGATGGAAATCATTTAAAAATAAACTTAGGCCAATAAAAGGAATTGTTAACTATGGTATGTCTATAGGTTTTTCGTTGCACACATGGTGGCAATTTTTTTATTACAATTTTATTTTCAGAAACATACAAATTTACGGAATGATCAAATTCCGTCCATTAAAATACTGTCGGCTATCAATAGATAAAACAGCAAAACTTCTTTTTAAAGCCAATTTCACAATGGGCTTCAAGCAAGTGGAATCTTCGCATCTTGAAACACGCTTGTTAATGGACCCAAATACAAAACTTACAATTAAAGGTAATTTCATGATGTACTGTAATTCATTTATCCGTATTGTAAAAGGTGGCGAATTGATTTTAAACGAAGGATTCATTAATGAAAATGTACAAATCACATGTGCATCGCTTATATCAATTGGTAAAGGATGCGCCATTGGCAGGGATGTTATTATCCGCGATTACGATGGTCACACCATATTAGAACCAGGCTTTGAGATTGCAAAACCAATAAACATCGGTAAACATGTTTGGATAGGAAATCGGGCAATGATTCTTAAAGGAGTAACAATCGGCGATGGAGCAATCATTGCAGCCGGGGCTGTCGTTACAAAGGATGTTCCAGCCGGGTGTGTTGCTGCCGGCGTACCAGCCAAAGTTATTAGAGAAAATATAAAATGGAAAAACTGAAATGAAAATAGGTATACTAACATTTAGTTACCCGGAGAACATGAATTTTGGGGCAATATTACAATCGTATGCTACCTATACTTTTTTGGAATCGCATGGTTATAGTCCAGTTTTAATTGACTATAATGAGGAAACACCATTGCGTTTAAAACTATATATTCATGCGATTCTAAGTAAGTTTTTTGGTATATGGGAGTTTAAACTGTTTTTTAAAAAATATTTTAAAAATAGAACTATAAAATGCAAAACTAAAGGTGATTTAGAAAAATTAAATGAAGAATTAGATGTTTTTGTTGTAGGCAGTGATCAAGTATGGAGGTACTTATGGCTTAAAACAAGGGTCCTTCATTATTTTTTAGATTTTGTTGACGATGGAGCAAAAAAAATTGCTTATGCCGCAAGCTTTGGAATTGACAAATGGAATGAAGCACCATCAAATATTACAGAAGAAATTCGCATTCTAATAAATAGATTTCATAGCATATCAGTTAGAGAATATTCTGGTGTAACTATATGTAAAGACATTTTTGATGTTGATGCATTGCAAGTGCTGGATCCAAGTTTATTATTGGATAGTCCGGATTACGACAAAATTATCGAGAAAGAATATATGTTGAATTCAAACGCTTTCATTGCAAAAATGATATTAGATGAAAACATTGAAAATGATATATATATAAAAAAAATGGCTTTGAAATTATCACTTTCGATTATAAATATAAAGGGTAAAAGAATATCACTGTTCGGCAAAGTATTTTACAAACTTAATAGTATAGGTAAATGGTTATCCTTTATTAAGAAAGCTGATTTGGTTATTACTGATTCATTTCATTGTGTCGTATTTTCAATTATATATAGAAAATCTTTTATTTGTCTGGGAAATAAAACAAGAGGATTAGCAAGAATTGAAAGCTTATTGAAGCTATTTAATTTAGAGAAAAGATTATGCCTGGTAAGCAATAACGATCTAAATGATGTTATGGAGTATGACATTATTAATTATGATAATGTATATTCAATATTAAATAGAGAGCGATTGAAATCCACAAGATTTTTACTAAACAGTTTGCAAGAATAATATGGATAAAATTCTAAGTATTATAATTCCTGCATATAACGTGGCACCTTACGTTGAAAAATGCATTCGTAGTTGTGCAGAACAGGATTTTGTTTTCAATGATTATGAAATTATTGTAGTTAATGACGGTTCTACAGATAATAGTCCTCACATTATTGACTCAATTGCTGGCGACTATAAAAACATAATAGTTATAAATAAAAAAAATGGAGGTGTAAGTTCGGCAAGGAATACAGGCATCGATATTGCTTGTGGTAAGTATGTATTATTTTTAGACTCAGATGACTATTTGGAAAAACACTGCCTTAGTGAACTATTAGGTTTCGCAATCGCTGAGAACTTAGATATTGTTGAATTTGGATTCAACAATAGAAACGATAATTATGAATTATTGCAGCAAAATAATCTATTTGTACATAAATATTCACAAGGGGATATTTCTACTGGGATTAAATATCTTGAAGAAAATTATTTTACAGGTTACAGCTGTTTTTATTTATTTAAATTGACGTGTATCAAACTTAACAATATTAAGTTTAATACTAAGATTGTACTTCATGAAGATGAATTATTCTCATTAAGTGTATTGTTAAAATCAAAACGAGTTGGATATTACAATAAAATTATATACAACTATTTAAGACGGAATAGTGCTACCACATCTAATTTTAAAGAGCAACATTTTACAAGTATGAAGGAAGTAATAATAGAAGAGATATCCATTCTTTCTTTTTTTAGGTCCAACTTGTTTGCCAATGAAATTATTAATCGATCTATTATTAGATATTTAAAAACCAGTATTTATTATAATAGAAATATTCATGAAATATTGACTTTTCTCAAGGAAAATGGATTTGAAAAATTGTATAAATCCAAAGCTAATAGAATAGATTCAATGATGTACAATATTAGTTTGCCTTTTTATTTGTATTTATATTCTTTGTATGCAAAATTTCTCAAATTGCTTAAAAGATAAATAGAATGAATTCATGTTTAATGTGTTAATTTTTAATGCATATGTTTTTACTTATTATCGTATGCCTTTCTATATTAAGTTGTGCGTTAAGTTGTTTTAGCGCCGGGGTAAATCATGTCTTTACTTTATTATACTTATTACCACTATCTTTTGGAATACTAAGTATTTTGTCCTGGAGTAATATTAGGAAGTTGAGCAAATATCATTCGTTTATAATTATTTATTTAATAATGATAATTCGTTATGTTATTGCTCCAATTGGTTACAGTATTTGGGGTAAAATAGAATCTCGCGAACTATTAAATACTGATCTAGCAATTCTAATTATGGTTTATGAGCAAGTAATGGTGTTCTTTGTATTCATTGTAATTGTTAATATTAAATTATTGAATATACCTGTGCATTCTTTTTTGCAACCTGTTAGTTTCAACAATTTCAGTCGGTTTTATTTTGTTTTTTGTGCCGTATGTTTAATGTTTATGCCCGGTCTTATAGCCAAATACAATTTTGTTTGGAACCTTGGAGATGATTTGAATAATAAGGTAGTTGAAACTGATGATAAAGCAATTTCTGGAGTATTTGCCATTTTAATTTTAATTGGTCGCCAATTGCTTATTTTTACTATTTTAAGTTTTTTATATATAAATGCTTTGAAGGTACGTAATAAGCGAAGTTTTGTATGGTTGTCTTTAGGATTAATTTTATTAAGCTCATCAATTGTGGCAGAAACTGGACGTTTCAGTATTTTATTAGTCAATCTACCTCTGATTATTGTGCTGGGGATTATGTATCCAAATCATAAGCTTAAATTATGGACAATTTCTGGAGTATTTTTAGTGTTGAGTATTTTTATTGTAACAATATATAAATTTTACAATATTTCATATAATAATACTAATGCACTCAGTTTTATTAGTTTTGATCCAAATTTATTGAACGCCTATTTTTCAGGACCATTTAATGTAAGTATTGCATTGGATGCTTTTGATAACAGCATGTATTCTTTAAATCCGGGTGCGTTCTTCAATGATAATTTTTCATCGGTTGCTTTTATATCGCATTTCACAAATTCCTCATTAACCTCTTCTGAATTGTTTAATCATCGTTTTTATGGAAATTACGATGCTAAGGATCAAATTATCCCCATGATTGGAATCGGCAGATATCATTTTGGACTATTTTTTTCCCCATTGTATTCGATAGTTTTTAGTTTTATGGCTTTCTACTTTGAATACATGGGTCGTAAGTCACAAAATATTGGTTTTACAACAGTATATTATTCAATTGGAATATTTTTTGCTTCATTCATGATGGTGAATTCAAGTATTTTGTTTTCTAGTTTTATTAACGGTTTTTGTTTTACAATGGTCATTCTTCATTTAAATGAGATATTTTCTAATCGAAAAAGGATTTATCGAAAACCCAATCTCTGGGCGAAGTTGAAAATATCTTAAGGAAGGCGCAAGTTTATATTCATTTCCGCTAATAACATACATTAATATTGTTAGGTATGTAGTCGCAAAACAGAAAATCCTCTATTTAAACGTTTGATCTTTAAAACTAAAACTATCATTTTTATGAAAATATTATTTTTTGCAATTAATGAATTTGATCCTATGCATGGAGGTGTCGAAAGGGTCTCCTGTGACTTAGGCAATTACTTTGTGAAAGAAAGTCAACAAGTACTTTATTTATCGGTATTTGGTAAAATTAATTCAGTAGCCATTTACGCTTTGCCTTTTAGTAAAAAAATTCTTTCATTTCAAAATAAAAATTTCATCCGTGATTTTCTGGAATATCAAAAAATTGATTTAGTTATTAATCAATCTAGTTTTTCACTGTCTGCCTCCCAATTATTGCTATCTGCATCAAAATCACTGAATATACCTGTTATATCTGTTTTTCATAGTGCCCCAAATTGTCACAATCTGCATTTTGATAATCACATTAAAATTTCCAAATCTTATAAAAAACCATTATTCAAAATTTTTATTCCTATTTTAAAAAGTTACTACAATTATATTGATCATATGACATTTAAATATGTCTATGATAATAGCCGATGTTGTTCATTGCTGTCAAAAAGCTATTTTGATTCTTTTAAAAAAATTATTGGAGAGAAAACCCTGCCTAAGTTGATAGCAATGCATAATCCTACTGGTTTCAAAGCGACTGATAATTGTGAGAAAAAAAATAGAGTTCTTTGTATTGGTCGTTTACACAATTCTAAGCGTGTTGATAAGGTTATTAGTAGCTGGATTAATATATTGGATAGAATTGAGGGAGATTGGGAGCTTATTATAGCAGGTGATGGTCCTGAATATGAAAGAATGGTCCATGATAATAAAATTTCCAGCATAAAGTTTGTTGGAAAGGTAAATCCTCTTGAATATTATAAATCATCCAAGATCTTTTGTATGGCGTCAAGTTACGAGGGTCTACCAATGACTTTAATTGAATCTATTCAATTTGGCGTTGTCCCAATTGTATTAAATACATTTGAGGCAGTTCATGATGTTATTGATGGTAGTAATGGATTTATTGTAGAGAATATGAGTGAATTTGAAGATTCACTTTTAATGCTAATAAATAATCCCCAATTAAGATTTCAGATGTCACTGAATGCTAAGGAATCAAGTTCAAAGTTTTCCATAGCAACTATTGGACAGCAGTGGTTACAGTTATTTTCAAATATATTAGCGAAGTAGTTAACTATTCAGATCTATTTGACAAGGTTCATGTTTACATAATCATTTTCATTGCATTTTCAAAATACCGCTTAAGCAGTACTCATTACGATGTTAATCAGCGGCGTTATTTTGATAAATATTTGATTACCTATTTTTATAAATATAATTTTAGCTCATCCTGCACTTATGCATCCAAGAATATCAGTTATTATGGGCATATACAATTGTGCTCCAACGCTTCCAGAAGCCTTAGATTCATTGTTTGCCCAAACGTTTACAGAATTTAAAGTAATTCTGTGCGACGATGGATCGACGGATAACACTTTTGCTATTGCCGAAAAATATGCCGAAAAATATGAAAATATTGTGCTTCTTAAAAATGAAAAGAATATTAAACTGGCTGCAACTTTAAATTGTTGTCTTGAATATGTTGATACTGAATACGTGGCACGAATGGATGGAGACGATATATCAATGTCTACTCGTTTTGAAAAGGAAATTAATTTTTTAGATCAACATATGGAGTATGCTTTTGTAAGTACTGCAATGATACATTTTGACGAGACTGGCGATTGGGGACAAGGTCATCCAAAGGAAATTCCAACAAATGAAGATTTCCGTTATGGTCCACCATTTAGCCATGCACCTTGTATGGTAAGAAGTGAAGTCTATCGAGCTGTAGGTGGATATACAGCAGGCAATAATGTTGAGCGAATTGAAGATTATTATTTGTGGTATAAAATATATAAATGTGGCTATTGTGGTTACAATATACTTGAACCTCTTTATAAAATGAGAGATAACAGAGATGCTTTAGCAAGAAGAAGATTTTCAGATAGAATTAGAGCTTTTAAAATTAATATTGAAGTACTTAAAGGGTTAAATACCTCCCTTCCATATTTTTATTCTTTGTTAAATTTATTAAAAGTATTTGTTCCTAATTTTATATTTGAACCAAGGAGAAGAAAATTATTGAAATTAGTGATTTAAACTATAAGCTTGTATTATGAGTACTATCGCATTAATTATTTTATTCAACCACCGATATGATAAAAATTTTGAAACAATTGAGGATATTTATAGAGGAAGATTTTCTAACATTTATCATTTAGTCCCTTTTTATGATGGTGGTAAGGAAAATGTTATTCCGGTATTTGGGCGTTCAATTTTTTTTGAGAGTTATATCGCACAAGGGTTCAATGTCTTTTTCGAGCAGCGGTTTAAACACTATTTTATCGTAGCGGACGATATGATTATTAATCCTGCAATCAACGAAACTAATTATCAGGATTTTTTGGGATTGGGCGATCATCAGTCCTTTTTGCCTTCGTTGCTGCCATTACATTCAATCAATCAATTCTGGATTGGAAACTTATCTGCATACTTTTATATTAAAAAACAAAAATACATCGAATCCGGGAGGGAATTGCCAACAGAAGATGAGGCAATTAAAAGATTTTACCGAC
>JGI24143J45723_1000365_pt1 | contig 23731 bp, 21 predicted proteins | sample BarGraIncu00432A_FD_45723 | JGI IMG/M metagenome (IMG submission 45723) | reverse complement strand
TATCTAGCAGATAACTTTGGTATGACTCGCAGTGTCAGCTTGATGCGTGTTTATGATACTCGAGATAATGTATTTAGTCCTACAGAAGGTAATCGTCTAGCGGTGACAGCTGAATTTGCTGGTAAAGGTTTAGGCGGAGATTTTGATTATAATAAATATTCTGCAGAAACCCGTAACTATTTCAAAGTTGGCCATGCTCAGGTAGTGGCTATACGTGGTGCGGTAGGTTATGCTGATGGTAAAATGCCTGATAGTGGACGTTTTGCCGTAGGTGGCGCTGATTCGCTACGTGGTTATCGCGATGATCAGTATAAGGGCAGTAAAATGCTTGCCGCTTCTGCTGAATATCGCTTCCCAATCGTAAGCAAAGTAGAAGGTGTAGTATTTAGTGATATCGGTAAAGCTTGGGATGGCGAAGGGTACAAGCTAAATGACCTTGAAGCTAGTGCTGGTGTAGGAGTTCGTGTTCAAACTCCTATCGGTCCCATTCGACTTGATGTTGCCAAAGGCGGTCAAGGTGTCAGAACTAACTTTAGCTTTGGTTCACAATTCTAATTAATTTAAATACAGAGTCAGGTCTATGACCTGACTCTGTATTGTATAATATCAATCAATAACATTATGAATTTTTTTTGCCTCGTATTCTTCAACCTCTTCATATCTTCGTGTTAAAGATTTTATTTTCTTAAGACAAGCGTTTTTTGATAGGAGGCGCATTGCTATTGCAACTAGATTTTATTCTATGGTTTGTAGTATTGTACTGGGATGCTTAATACTGCTGCCTGGAATCGCGAAGGCTTCAGATGATGTCGTCGAGACAGTCACTGTTAGTATTGCTGCCAATCAAGCACCAACAACACGGATTGCAAAACGAATGTCTGCTAGTGTGCGAGTAGTGGGTGAGCAGATGCTAGTGGGGCGCAATATTAGTGATGTTGCTAACGCCAAAGCTGGTTATGAGAACTTGATAACAGAAGTGTTCGATAGAGTGCTGGTCGGTTATTCTGTACAGTCAGTGAATCTAACACCCGCTACGAATACGATACTTCAAGTAAAGGTCGTCCCATGGGGTGACATTGTTCATGAAACTGCCTTAGAGGTAGATTATGGTACCATTTCTCCTGAACTACAAGACCTTATGCAACAAGATATGGGCAATATTGAAGAAAACATCAATGATGTCTTAATCGGATTGCCCATTGATTCTCTAGAATGGGCGGGTGGTGTATCCAAATTAGTCATACGTGAACTATTAGCCGAGAAGCTACCAGAGTTTCGTGCTGATTTTGATATAATTCCAGGGGCACGGACCGTGGTCAAGTTATCCTTAATACCAATGGGTGCGATTGTACAAGATGTAAATGTATCTCTTAGATCCCACACCCTTCCCAATGTACTTCTGGCTTTAGCACGTCCGAAAGTCGATAGTGCGGGCAAAAGCCTTGTTGGCCTGCCTGTAGCGTTTATTGAACGCCATCGTGTTTATTTTACGGACAAGATTACTGTTACCGTTGCAGAAAATTCCATTGCCAAACGGTACGGATTGACCCTTACCCCTGTAATTAGACCTGGAGTTGCTACTGAGATTGCTCTAGATGCTGAAACAGATAAATATAAAGTAACCCTAGAAGGTTATATGGATATGGGACGTAGTGAAGACAATACTTCCTTCAGGCTACATGCGGGCAAGATGATGAGTAAACAAGATGAAGCTTTTACAGAAGTGAACTTTGTTCCTAGTTCCGTTGCCTGGAATGTTGTACCTGGCTGGGCACACAGGATGAGTGCCATCACAACAGCTGGAATTAAATATGATCTATCAGATAAACGGGGACTGGTATGGCTCCACCAGGAAATTAGCCCAAACATCAGCTTACGTCTTGAACGCACTCCAGCCATTAATAAGAATGAGTTTGCGATTCGATATAAAATGCAGGACTTTTTAAGCGCTGAATATATAATGAATCAAGATAAGAGCTGGCTGCGGTTAGTTGGTAACTTGTAAGAATAATGTCGGTTTTTCAGTATAATCAACGTCTTGAATATCTGTATATACCCTGTTATAATGAAAAGGTATATTTGATGCTGAGGAGCAGAAAGAAGGGGTTTATTCATGCTAAATTTAAAGAAAAAACAAGTAAAGATTATTTCATTGACAATTGCGGTATTTTTCCTGCTCGGTGTAGTTGGAATTGCTTTATCCCAAAGTGGTAAATCAACCGCGTCGGCCGCTAGTAGCTCCGGAAATATTGGTGTTGTTAATTCCCAGGTGTTTGACCAACTTCCTGAGATGGTTAAGGCCTCTGAAGCAATGCAAGCTGAAGTAGAAGCTGCCAAAAAAGACTTTGAAGCCAAATCAGCTACTATGAATGACAAGGAAAAGCAAGACTATTATGCTCAAGTACAACAACGTTTAGGCCTAAAACAACAGGAGATCTTTACTCCAGTCCATGATAAAGTGGAAGCTGCAATCAAAGCTGTAGCTGATGCCAAAGGATTGTCCGTTGTGATGGACAAAGGCAATGTTGTATATGGTGGTACGGATATTACCGAAGAAGTTGGCAAAAAAATCACTGGTAAATAACATCATTGTGGCCGAGCTGGTTTTACCCGCTCGGCTCTTTATTAGAAAGTAGGTGGATTTGGTGTCTAAGAAAAAAATTCTTATCACGATGCTAGTTTTGACTTTATTCATAGCTGGTTGTGGTAGCAAAAAAGCTCCAGACACTGAGGTCCCAGCCCCTAAGATGGGTATCATCGATATGACCAAGGCCGTTAAGGCTCATCCTCAATATAATCAGCTTATGGATCTAGGACAGCAAGTCGATACCATCGCTGCCCAACTTGAGGCTCAGCAAATAGGTAAAGCCCGGGTGGCTCCTGTTGAGGGTATTTCTGAAGTGTCAAACCAACAGATGGAGGCACTGAATACAGCCTCTAAACAAGAGTTTAATGCTAAAATGTCTGCGAAACAAGAAGAGTTAAGCCCAAGGATTACGGCCAAAGTAGATTCTAGCCGTCAAGTTTTGTCTGATGAAATGAAAACCTATAATGACCAATTGGACAAGGAGTATCAGCCTCAAATATTTAATTTGCAGCTTAAACTTAAAACAGTGCAGTTAAGCAAAGAAGAAGCTGGCACACTACAAGCAGATCTAGAAAAACTTCAGGCTAAACGTTCAGAAGCTCTAGGGGCGAAACAAAAACAATTAACGGCGCGTATGGATGAGTTGGTAGCTCCAGAAAAGGCTGCAGTCGAAGGACAGTTAGCAACTTATGCCAAAAGCCTGAACGAGCAGATCTCTCAGCAAGCCGCTACTAAGCAAGCTGAAATTGTTGCCAGAGCCAATAAGCAGAATCCTGCTGTAGTTCAAACAGAACAGCCAACCAACGATATGGCACAACAGGGAACTATGAAAAAGCAGGAATTTGATGCATTACAAGCATCTATTATTGCTAATATTATAGAAAAAGCAGCTAAAGTAGCAACGGAAAATGGTTATGAGGCAGTATTGACAAATATTGCTGTCAATGTAAGTGCAGTGGATATAACCACTCAGGTAATTGATGAGTGTAATAAATAGTTAATCTGTATATAATAATAATGCCTATTTCGGCAAAAATAAATATATTGGGGGATTTAGGATGAAACACACAAAGAAAATGGCTTTACTATTCATGTTGATATTCACTGCTTCACTGTTAGGTGGTTGCAGTTCAGGTGGTACGATTGGTGTAGTTGATGTTAATAAGGTAATGACTGATGCTCCTAAAGTAAAACAGTTTCAAGAACAATTGAATGTTAAAGGTAAAGAACTCAGTGATCAATTGGAAAAAGAAAAGGCTACATTGAAGCCAGAAGATTTTCAGAAACGCCAAGAAGCAGTTTATGGTGATTTCATGAAAATAAAGCAAGATATGGAAGGGCAAGTTGATACAACCATAAAAGAAACATTAGACCAAATTTCCAAAGATAAGAAACTAAGTGTAGTATTATATAAAAATGGCGTAGCCCAAGGTGGTACGGATATTACCGACGACGTCATCAAAAAATTGCAATAATCATCCAGGAGGGCACTCTATTGAAAAAGACACTACGGGAAATAGCTAACCTCATAAATGGAGTTTTGCTAGGTGATGGTGATATTGAGGTAACTGGTGTAACCAATATTGAAGATGCTACCGCTACAGATATTGCTTTTGCTGTAGCACCACATGTTGAGAAAGCGGCGCTGTCTGGCGCCGCTGCTGTTATTATTCCAAACACCATTACTGAATTTGCAAAACCGGCTATTCGAGTACAAAATCCACGTGTAGCTTTTGTTAAGTTATTAGAAATGTTTACGCCACAGATTGTAGTAGAGCCAGGTATTCATGCCACGGCTGTCATTGGTAAAGATGCCACCATTGGTAAGAATGTATCGATTATGGCCTATGTGGTGCTTGCTGATCATGTAACGGTTGGTGATAATACCATTGTTTATTCTCATACATATCTTGGCGATCAGGTAGTCGTAGGCAGTGATAGCATTATTTATGCCAATGTAACAATAGGAGATCGTTGTCACATTGGTAATCGGGGGATCATTCACAGTGGTGCGGTACTTGGCAGCGACGGATTTGGTTTTATCCCTGTCGATGGTCGTCACCATAAAGTTCCTCAAGTGGGCAATGTTGTGATTGAAGATGATGTGGAAATTGGAGCTAATGTGACGATTGATAGGGCTACAACGGGTAGCACCCTTGTCAGGCGGGGCACAAAAATTGATAATTTGGTGCATTTAGCTCATAATGTTGTGATTGGCGAAAATTGTTTCCTGGTGGCGCTAACAGGTATTGCCGGTAGCACAAAAGTAGGTAATAATGTTACTTTTGCTGGACAGGCAGGCAGTGTAGGACATTTGACAATTGGTGATAACTGCGTATTTGCCGCCAAATCTGGCATTACCAGTGATGTGCCAGCAGGTTCATTCTACGCTGGTTTCCCAGCAAGGCCCCATAAAGAATGGTTGCGTGTTAAAGCTAGTACCAACAAAGTTGCCGATCTAATTAAAAAAGTCAGGGACCTAGAAAAACGTCTAGCCGCCATCGAAGATGATGGAAAATAAATTCTGTAAACTTAATGGATAACCCTATTTAACACAAAGATACAAAGCCGCTACGCGGACACAAAGGCACAAAGAAGTTTTGATTTTTTCTTTTCTTTGTGTCCTTTGCGCTTCTTTGTGACCTTTGTGTTTATCGTGGGTTTGACTCCTTACGAGACAAAATGATTTATTTCTTAGGAGAAGCATGATGAACAACGTAATAATAGGGCTATCATGTGCTTTATTACTATCAACAGTGCCTGTTTTCGCTGCAAGCACAGTGAATGGTCCTACTGGCCTGATTAACAGTCCTACAGCGGATGTACTGCGTTCAGGACAATTCACAATAGGTTACTATCATTTAGGAGATGGCGATGTGGGTAGCTTTACTACCAACGTTGTACCTAATGTAGAGCTTGGAGTGACAGAATTCCATTATGACGGACAGGGTAACAAAAATTATATCAATGTTAAATATGCTTTAAAACCTGAAACAATATTAAAGCCTGGCTTAGCTATTGGCATAGAAGATATCTCTAATAAGGATAAACAGTCCATATATGCAGTCACCAGTAAGGCTTTGCCTTTTGCCTTTCGGCTACATGCTGGCGTTGGTAGTGGACGATTTAACGGTTTATTTGCCGGGATTGAAAAGACCATTAATCCTATTAGAATCAGATCAAACCACAATACCTTCCCACCAATGACTTTGATTGCTGAATATGATGGAAAAACCATGAATTACGGTGCCCGCATGTCCATTATGACTGGCTTAAAACTAGATGCAGGCATACGCAATCATAATGGCTACATCGGAATAAGTTTTACAAATTAAAGTAAACAGTATTTTTATTATGACTTTTGTGTTTAACGTGGTTGTACACTCTGCGCTCTCTGCGTTAATCGTTCTATTTCTATGAATGAATTTCCACCGCAGAGGATCAGAGGATACAGAGCTGTGGGAAAGGAGCAATTATGTTATATCGATTTGTTAAAATAATCAGTGCCATTACCTGCATGCTACCTAATGGTGTTAGGCGTAGTATTGGTACGGTCTTGGGAGAGATCTGCTGGCGGCTTGTTCCTCAAAAACGGAAAAAGATGGCCATTGAAAACATTATGATCAGTCTGTCAGTTGATCAGTCTCAGGCGACCCATATTGCAAAGCATAGTACAACTCGCTTTGGTAATATGATTTTGCAAGTGTTATATCTGCCTAAGATAAACAAAGATAATATCAATAACTATGTACAACTGCAAGGTGAGGAATATTTGACTGAGGCCTTATCCCATGGTAAAGGTGCCGTGCTAGCAACATCCCATAGCGGAAATTGGGAGATCATGGGCGCGGCCTTGGTGATGCATGGCTTTCCATTGGTTTGTGTAGCGCAAAAACAAACCAATTCTGATATGGATCGATTTATTAATGAAAATCGTACAAATACAGGGATGCAAATTATCTACAAGACTGGTGTACGTGATATGATAAAGCTCTTAGGCCAAGGAAAAGCCATGGGTATTCTAATGGATCAGGATGCCAATCGTGATGGTCTAATGGTGAATTTTTTCGGCCGTTTGGCATCAACGCCTCAAGGTGCCGCCGCATTGGCAAGACTGAAAGATTCGCCCATCGTGCCCGTCTTTATTACTGAAAAGAGTGATGGTACCCACATTGTAATAATACATCCCCCTGTATGGGTGGATAAGACCAATGACCGAGATCAGGATATCACTGGGATGACACAACAATTGACAACTGTTATAGAACAGCATATACGAAAATACCCCAACGAATGGTTCTGGCTACACAATCGCTGGAAAAGTACACCCCCTGTAAATTGAATATTATCAAACAAAATTGCTTGGCTATGCTAATTAAATAGTTAAGCAATTTTTTTGTTCAATCAGAAGGGAATTATTAAACACGAAGAGATGATGATGTGAAGATAACACGAAGGGTAATTTCTATTTCGTGTTCTTCATACACTTCGTGTTTAAAGATTCAATAGTGAAAGTATAGACGCTAAACACGAAGATACGAAGTTTTGAAGATAACACGAAGAAAATTTATACTTCGTGTTCTTTATAATCTTCGCGTCTTCGTGTTTCAAAAGCTCAACGATGAAAGTATATACTTTTTGCATATAATCGTATATACGACTAGACACAATAGTGATATACGTGCTATAATATATCCTTGAAGGAAGGGGTGAATAGTTATGATAAAAGGCTCATTTAAGCAGGATATATTAGCCCTTATAGTGGTCAGTATTGTGATTGGTTCACTTCTGGCCGGGGCGGTATCTTTATCTGCAAATGCATATTTTTCCAAGACATTAGCCAGCTTAGTTGGTGATTATGGTGAATACGACATCATTATTCAATCAAGGGAAGAAATGAAAGATGATACAGCAATCCACGTCCAAAAGATTATTGATGAAGTTTTTCCAGGAGCGAAAATGAAAGAAGGGCCGACAATTACGGGTAAGACTTCTTTCTTTGTAGCTTTGCCTGACCAATATAAAACCAAAAAAACATTTGAGGATTTAGGCAAAACATTTGGTAGTATTCCTGGTGGTGCCAGTGTAGGCGTATTAACTGAACCACGACTCACCATTCGTGGTGTGCCTGAAGGAGCCAAAAATATGATGATGGAACGTATATCGCAAATGGACGGAGTACGTTTTGCTTATCTTGATGGTGCATCTGTAGGTGTAATATTGTCTTCTCTTGATAAATCAACGGTTGTAAATGAGCAAATCAAGAAAATGTTAAAAGAATATCAGGTTATAGAAATTAGCTTTCCAGTAGGCAGTGAACCTCCAAATCCCATTCGTATGGGTGATGATATTGCCAATGCTATGCAGACACAATTGCAACTAGAATCTGCTAAGAATGTATCGATTGATGGCAAAAATGATGACATGACATATATGGTAAGTACCATGATGGAACTTAAACGCTTTCTATTGGCTTATGCTACTCAGGTTGTGATTGTGCCGAATGGCAATGACAAACTGACTAAAGGTGATCTTGTTGCTTTTGCTGGCAAAAAGCCTTTTGTCTTAGGTGACCCAGTGGGCAAAGAAAATGTGCTAGTGCAAATTGCTACAGTGCGCCCTGATGGCGCAGCAGAAGGTACGATCACCCAGGGCGATGCTGCAGCCTTGACGAACAATCAAGGTTATAAAGTAACGAATAATATAGTAGGATCTGCTATAGGCACAGCCACATACCGTAATCCTAGACAAGAGTTGAGTGGCGCACTGACCGAAACCAATAAAGTGGTGAGCCAAATTCCAGCTTTTGCTGCCGACACACAAAACTTGAGCACGATTGCCACAACTTCCCTAGATAACTATGGAAATAGTGTCAAGGCTATTGATCAAACATTGAATAGTCTCCAGGTAGCTGGTACAACAATTCAAGCAGTGACGGGTGGTCTGGGTAATATTGATACCAGTTCATTACAAAATCAGGTTGAGACTTCATCAAAAGCCATGGGTGGCATGGTGAATACTCTGAAAGTAGTGAAATTACTCAATGGGAATGTTGTCACTACCATTGATGATTTATCCAACGCTCAGAAGAACTTGGGCAATTTGAAGTCAGGTCTCGGTGCTCTTGACCATGTAGCCAGTGATGCGCGTCAGGCTCAAAGTACCATTGATGACATTGTTACCAATGGACATAGCACCCTTGCCACGTTGAAGGCTTTTGATGTAAATGGTGCCAGAAACAACGTTACAAGCCTAAACAGTAAGTTGGCCCAACTTGGTCAGCTCAATGTACCCCTTGTAAGTGGACAAATTCAATATTTGGCCGCAGCAGCACCGAATCTAAAAGATGATGAAATTAGTCATTCAGTGAACTTGTTAGATAAATTTATTGCTGGACAAGTCATTCCCGGTGAACGTATTCAGATTCTTACAACCAGCAACATTAGTATTGATGCTGTAACTCCCATTGTATACAGCCAGGTGGGGCATAATAACGTATCCTTGTACTCCACAGAACTGGGAGTCATTGAGCCAAATGCTCGTGGAGAACTATATACAGTGCTCAATCAAGTACGAGCTATTTTGGCTGCCATAACAGCCATTGCTCTGACCCTTTTATTCTTAGCTCTTGATCATACGTCCATTATGACAGTTATGCGCCGCAAAAGAGTCAGTGGTAAAAGGAAAGACCCTAGTTTGCGCAATAGGATGGCACGTTTTGGTCAAGTATTTACTGCCCCTGAACGTCTATATGGTATGTCCGTAGGTGCAGTATTACTAACAACCATGTTTATACTGGCAAAAGGTGCAATTCCCTATGTGCCTTGGTTATGTGTTCCAGTGATAGGCGCATTATTAGGTCTGCTTGTTGCAAGTTATACTGAGAAAATCAGCCCCATATCTGGGGAAGAAATCATGGCAGGCCAATCATTAGGATTATCCATGGATGAAGTCATGCGCGAGGTCGTCATACCAAGCGGACGCCCAGGCCTCCTACAAAAACTAAATCAACGCAAAGTGAAGTTTAAATAAGAAAAACCAAGAGGCACAGAAAAGACATTTGAAACACGAAGAAGCGAAGAATATGAAGAACGCGAAGTTAATAAATAGTCACCGACATTTACCTTCGTGTACCGCATTAGCGGCTTCAAACCTTCGTGCCTTCGTGTTAGGTATTTTAATCCCAAAACTCATAATTTATTTAATATTTATAAAGGAGAGATGAAATCATGCTTAATATTCAGAATTTATATAAACGGTTTGGCAGTCTGGTGGCGGTGAACGACCTTAGTTTGCATGTTAAACAGGGTGAGACAGTTGTACTCATGGGGCCATCTGGTTGTGGCAAATCCACTACCATTCGTACCATTAATCGCTTGATTAATCCTGATAGTGGATCAATACTGTTTGCAGGCACTGAGATAACCAGCTTGACGGCTGAACAGCTCAGAGCGAGCCGTAAACGTATTGGTTTTGTATTTCAGCAGTTTAATCTGATTGGCCGTCTGAGTGCCGTGGAAAATGTTATGCTAGGCCTGGTGATGGATGGTATGCCGAGAGAATTGGCTCATGATAAGGCACTAAAGGCCCTTAACATGGTTGGCTTAGAAGATCGTGCTGATCATAAGCCTGGTGAAATGTCAGGTGGTCAGCAACAACGGGTAGGCATTGCCAGGGCACTCGTTGTTGAGCCGGAGCTCATGCTTTGGGATGAACCCACAGCCTCTCTTGATCCTATTTTAGTTCGTGAAGTGTTAGTGATTATGGAAGAGCTAGCGAAATATCGTGCCAGTACTATGCTTGTGGTAACCCATGAAATATCCTTTGCCATCCATGTGGCTGACCGCATCGTCTTGATGGATAAGGGGAGTATCGTGGAAGAAGGTATGCCAGAAACCGTATTTGGCAATCCACAATCTCACATTGGTCGCCAATACAAAGAATTGATCGAATACCAACAAATGACCAACGCCCGCACCTTAGCACATTATGTAGCGTAGGACAGATAACCACGTTAAACACGAAGAAATGAAGAAATGAAGAAATGAAGAATAGAAGATAACTGGTTAGGGATATTGTGGTCACTTTGTGTTCTTCAAATTCTTCAAGTCGACCTGTTTAAATCGTTATTTTCTTTAAAAAATGCAAAAAAACGCTTATAATGCAGAAATCCCTTGCAGGGACATGGAATTTTATATAAACTAGACAGAGGTTATTATATCAGGAGGACATATATGCAGCAAACAACAATCAGTAAAACTGTATCATATACTGGTATAGGGCTACATTCAGGACGGAATGTGACAATTACCCTTAATCCAGCGAATGTTAATACAGGCATTATCTTTGCCCGGACTGATTTACCAGGAGTCCCCCAGGTGGCAGCATTAGCTTGTAATGTTACCAATTCCATGCGGGCGACTACCCTCGAAGACGGTCCGGCTAAAGTTTTTACGGTAGAACATCTCTTGGCAACTTTTTGTGCACTGGGAATTGATAATTGTTTAGTAGAAATTAATTCAGTAGAACCACCCGTGGCCGATGGTAGTGCGATGCCTTTCGTTCGATTGGTTGAAGAGGCTGGCACGACTCAGCAGGAGGCGGAGCGTAAATTAATATATGTTACTGAAGCCCAGGCAATACGTGTAGAGGATAAGTTTATCACCATTTTGCCCTATGAGGGTCTTCGAATCACTTTTACGTCAATTAACTCTCATCCGATGCTCGGCGTACAGTTTGGTGATTATGAAATTACCAGAGACATTTTTATTCGTGAAATTGCACCAGCCCGTACCATTGGTTTCATGAAAGAAGTTGCATCCTTGCAAGCCCAGGGCTTGGCCTTAGGTGGTAGTTTGGAAAATGTAGTCGTGTATGACGATGAAAAAGCTCTCACACCACTTAGATTTGCAGATGAACTCGTACGCCATAAGATATTGGATATTATTGGCGATTTGGCCTTAGCTGGGAATATCAAAGGCCATATTATTGCTGTCAAATCAAGCCATGCACTCAATACCGCACTAGCAAAAAAGATAGTAGAGCATATATTAGTAAGGAGCTGAAGTCACATGTTGTCTGCAACTGAAATACAAAAGGTTATTCCACACCGCTATCCAATGTTACTAGTAGATCGTATTATTGAACTTGAACCATTAAAAAGAGCGGTTGGTATCAAAAATGTAACAATGAATGAACTGTTCTTTCAAGGGCATTTCCCTGGACATCCTGTTATGCCTGGTGTACTCATTCTAGAGGCTATGGCCCAAGTGGGGGGGGTAGCCATGTTATACCCTGCTGAAAATCGGGGTAAGCTAGCTTTTTTTGCTGGTATGGATCGGGTTAAATTTAGAAAACCAGTGGTACCTGGAGATCAACTGCGCATGGTTGCAGAAGTAATCAAAGTACGTGGTGGCACTGGAAAGATATGGGCACAATCATTTGTTGATGATCAGCTGGTAGCCGAAGGCGAATTCTTATTTGTTTTAGCTCTAAGAGACAGCAAATAAAAGAGAAATGGCAACTTATTAGCTGTAAATTAAGATAATAGATTGATTGAACTCCAGATGCCTAAATTCGACGTTATTTAGCTTACCACATTTAGACTGGTCAGTCGGACTATAGGTATACAAGCATAAGAGAGTAAGGAGAATATACTTACTGGAGAAGGAGTTGACGTAAAGATGAAACTAGAAAAAGTTGTTGTGTCTCTGCGTGAAATACATGAAACTGCAGTTGTTTATCCAGGAGCTCGCATTGGTAAAGATGTTAAAATAGGACCCTATGCGGTTATCGGAGAAAATGTAATTATTGGTGATGGTACAAAAGTTGGCCCTCATGTAGTCATTGATGGCTGGACCAGCATTGGTAAAAACTGTACGATTTTTCCTAGCGCCTCTATCGGTGCAGAACCTCAAGATTTAAAATTTGAGGGTGAGAAAAGTTATGTATTCATTGGTGATAATACCAAGATCAGAGAGTTTGCTACGATTAACCGGGCAACGGGGGAAGGCGGAGAAACTCGAGTTGGTTCTGATTGTTTATTAATGGCTTATACCCATGTAGCTCATAATTGCACAGTGGGCAATCATGTGATCTTGGCAAATGCCGCTACCTTGGCTGGTCATGTGGTAGTAGAGGATCGCGCAATTATTGGTGGCCTGTCTGGTGTACATCAATTTGTGAAAATTGGTATGAATGCTATGATTGGTGGAGCATCCAAAGTGGTGCAAGATGTGCCTCCATTTGTTACTGTAGATGGTCATCCAGCGAGAGTTGCCGGACTGAATAATGTGGGCATGGCTCGTTCTGGTATGAGCATAGACTCTAGAAAAAACATTAAAAAAGCATATAAGATATTGTATCGTTCCGGACTGAGTTTGGCAGAGGCCATCGAAATGATGGAGCAAGAATTAGAATCTTATCCTGAAGTGGAACATTTTTTACGCTTTTTGCGTAATGTAGAACGGGGCGTCTGTCGCGGTCGCAGAGAAGGCGAGTAGACGAATTAGGAGAGAATAGAATGAAAATTATAGGATTGCTAGCCGGTGTCGGAGGATTGCCGGCGCAATTTGCCCGTGCCGCTCGCGACATGGGCTTTACAGTCATTGCTGTGGGCGTAGTTTCTGGAGTCGATCCAGAACTGAATAATATAGCAAATAAAACATATCATATCAGTGTAGGTCAACTGCAACAAATATTGACGACTCTGAAAAACGAAGGCGTCACAGAAGTTACGATGTTAGGCAAAGTGACTAAAGAATTAATGTTTACTGGAACCGTTGAACTTGATCAACGTATAAAAAAATTACTGGCGGGTCTTACAGATAACAGTGATGATACTATCATGTTGGCTTTTGTCAGAGAATTGAAAGCAGAAGGCTTTACAATTCTTGACCAAACGGTTTTGATCAAAAACCTTATGCCCTCGCCTGGCGTGTTGACCAAGCGACAGCCAACAATAGAAGAACGTGGGGATATGGAATTTGGTTTCAAGATGGCCAAAGAAATGGGTGGCCTAGATATAGGACAAACTGTGGTGGTCAAAAAATGTGCTGTTATGGCAGTAGAAGCAATTGAAGGCACAGACGTTTGTATTCGTCGTGGTGGAGAACTAGGTCGTGGGGGTGTAACGGTTGCTAAAGTAGCCAAACCTAACCAGGACCTACGTTTTGATGTCCCAACAGTGGGACTCAGTACAATAAACGCCATGCTCACAGCAGGAGCCACAGCCCTAGCCATCGAAGCAGGAAAAACCTTAATTGTTGACAGAAGCAAAGTATTAAATATAGCAAATGAGCACAACATAACAATTGTCGCAATGTGAAAAATAAGAAATAATTTTTAACACGAAGAATCAAAGAATTGAAGCCGCTTCGCGGTACACGAAGTAAACACCGTACTAGGGTGACCTTTATGTCTTTGTGGCTAAAAGGATATGAACGAACCGCCAAGACACAATGCCGCTATCGCGGCACACAAAGGGAACTACGTTCTATAGTGTACTTTGTGCCTTTGTGGTTCAAATAATTTCTTACTACCTACGTGTCGACCTGTTTAACAGGGGTTTAACTCAACGCTTATCTACTTATTACTTAATGGAGGCTTCTATGTCTAAAATCATGATTTCTGTAGGTGAAGCATCAGGCGACCTACATGGGGCTAGTGTGGCCTATGCTTTAAAAGCCATAGAACCAGACATCCAACTTTTTGGCATGGGTGGGCAAGGCATGCGGGCCGCGGGTGTTGACATTGTGTATGATATTGCTGATTTAGGCGTGATTGGGTTTGTAGAGATCATCAAAAACTTACCTAAATTATATCGCTTGCGGGATACCTTAGGTGAACTAATGGATACTGAGCGTCCTGACGCCTTAGTTATTATAGATTATCATGGCTTTAACATACGTTTGGCTAAAGTCGCTAAAAGCAAAGGAATCCCAGTCCTAGCCTATATCTGTCCCAAAGTTTGGGCATGGGGACGGGGTAGGGCGAAAGTAATGGCCGAAACAGTTGAAAGAGTGGCGGCCATTTTTCCTTTTGAAGTCGATATCTTTCGTGAGTATGGGGCCAATGTTACTTTTGTTGGGAATCCGCTGTTGGATATTGTAAAGACAACGATGCCCAAGAATGAAGCCTATGAATATTTTGGCGCAAATGCGGGGCAACCATTGGTTCTACTCTTGCCTGGCAGTCGTCAACAAGAAATTGTCAATTTATTACCAGTTATGTTGGATGCTGCGGTTCAAATTAGCGCACAAGTCCCTAATTGCCAGTTCTTTTTACCCGTAGCTTCGACAATTTCCCGGGAAATGCTTCACGACATAATCAGCAATTACAACATAACTGTTATTATGACTAAAAATAACACCTATGACTTGATGAATATTGCCGATATGGCTGTTGCGGCATCGGGCACCGTCACTTTGGAAACCGCTATTCTTCAACTACCCACAGTTGTTATTTATAAATTGGCGGCATTAACCTACTTGATTGGTAAAATGATCATTAAGATCCCTTATATTAGTTTGCCTAATATTGTTGCGGGCAAAGAGATTGTACCTGAGCTTGTGCAAAACACTGTAACCCCAGAAAATATTGCCCGTGAGGCAATTCAAATCTTAACGGATCCTAAAGTGCACAGTAAGATGGTAAAGGATTTAGCCGATATGTGCCAAAAATTAGGCCCAACAGGTGCGGTAGAACGGGTCGCTCGTGAAATACTAGCAATTGCTCACAGTCCCGCTGGAGGTAAACTATGACATTGTATCTACGCCTATTGAAATATATCCACCCTTATATGAAACGCCTTGCCTTGGCAATTGTCTGCATACTTCTGGCTGCTAGCGCCAACCTGTATATACCCTGGGTATTAAAAGATATCATTGATCAGGTATTAGCCAATAAAGACATGACCAAGCTCAATGCCATTGCAGGCGGGATTGTGGTCGTGTTTTTCCTGCGTGGAATCTTTTTTTACGGACAGACTTATCTCATGTCGTATATTGGACAAAAGGTCATTATTGATATGCGGGCCGCCGTTTATGGTCAGTTGCAACGGTTATCCTTGTCGTATTACGAAAAACGGCAGACTGGTCAACTGATGAGTTATATTACCAATGATGTAGCCGCTGTCCAAGGGGCTTTAGTGGACAGCATGATTGAATTAGTTACTGAAGGAATGACGTTAATTGGTTCATTGTCAATCATGTTTTATCTCCATTGGCAGTTAACACTATTAACTTTGGTTACAGCTCCCCTAGTTGCACAAACAATGAGCATTTTTGGTAAAAAGCTACGTACGTCTAGCACTCGTATACAAGAACGGGCAGCTGATATTACCTCAGTACTACAAGAAAGCATTTCATCAGTCAGGGTCATTAAGTCATTTGCCCGGGAAGATTATGAAATTCAACGCTTTAAAATAGAGAATTATAACAACTTCCGCGCCCAAATGAAGAATGCACAGATTATGGCTACCCTAACGCCAATTATTGAGTTCGTCACGGCTCTTGGCGTAACGATGATTATATGGTATGGTGGACGGGAAGTGATTGCTGATCATTTAACAGCAGGTGCATTAATTGCCTTTCTAATGTATGGCGTCAATTTATCAAATCCTATTAAACGTTTAAGCCGAGTATATGGTAATATTCAAAAGGCTTTGGCGGCAGCAGAACGAGTTTTTGATGTGCTTGATACCCAGCCGGAAATTGAAGATATGCCGGGCGCTACAGTACTAGAAAAAATTGATGGACATGTAGTCTTTGACAATGTAACTTTTGAGTACAAACCAGGTGAACAGGCTTTACAGCAAATACAATTAGATGTAAAGCCTGGACAGGTTGTGGCTATTGTTGGACCGAGTGGTGCGGGGAAGACGACCATTGCGAATCTGATTCCTAGATTCTATGATCCCTTGTCAGGGGCCATTACCATTGATGGAATTGATATAAAAACAGTGACTCTTCAATCTCTGCGCGAACAGATTGGGGTTGTACCTCAGGAGACAGTGCTGTTTAATGGTACTGTATATAGCAACATCTTATATGGCAAATTAGAAGCCTCTCATGATCAAATCATGGCTGCAGCAAAGGCGGCTAATGCCCATAACTTCATTATGGACATGCCAGAGGGATATGATACGCAAATCGGCGAACGCGGCTCAAAGCTTTCGGGAGGCCAACGACAACGTATTTCCATCGCTAGGGCAATACTGAAAGACCCACGGATCCTCATCCTTGATGAAGCGACGTCAGCCCTGGATACAGAAAGTGAACAACTTGTCCAGGAGGCAGTGGATAAATTGATGATTGGTCGTACCTCTTTTGTGATTGCTCATCGTTTGTCTACCATTAAAGGGGCTCATGTTATTATCGTGATGGAGCGGGGGCGACTTGTAGAGCAAGGTACCCATGAGGAGTTATTGGCATTAGGTGGATTATATAGTAAATTGTATCAATTCCAATTTCAAAGTAAGTAAGGTGAAAGACGGAAAAAGAGGTACCTAATATGCATTTTTTTTATAACATCTTAACGGTGTTCATTGTGATTCTTGCAATTCCTGTCTTTTTAATGCGTTTGATTAGGGAACAAGGCTTTAGTCGGCGACTGTGGCAGAGCTTTGGATTTTTGTCTCATCAAGACATGGCGCCAGTCGCTCACAAGGATTGTATTTGGTTGCATGCAGCTTCAGTTGGTGAAATTGTTGCTGCCAGCCCTATTATCAAAGAAATACGCCGTGAGTTTCCTGGTAAGCCTGTTTTGGTCTCAGTAGTTACCGCTACAGGTTATGAAATGGCGAAACGAATTATTACAGATGCGGATAGTATTATTTTTTATCCTTTTGATTTACCATTCGTTAGCTATGGAGTTGTCAAAAAAATTCGGCCAAGTGCTTTCATGATGGTGGAAACAGAACTGTGGCCCAATTTTTTAAAAGCACTGGGGCATTTCTCCATTCCTGTCATGATGGTCAATGGCAGAATTAGTGACAAGAGCGTAGGACGTTATCGGTATTTGGGCAGTGTCCTCGAAGATATGTTAAATACAGTGGACAAATTTTGTATGCAGTCAGCAATTGATGCTGAATATATTGTTCGTCTCGGGGCTGAACCAAGACGAGTTTTTATTACGGGCAATACAAAATTTGATCAAAACTATACAAGTGTTACTTTAGAACAACAGCAAGATTTATGTAGGCAATTGGGTCTCGAACATGCTTTTCCTGTTGTGGTGGCAGGTAGCACCCACAAAGGTGAGGAAGAAATTCTATTTACAGCTCTGAAACAAGTGCACAAGACTTTTCCGAAAATTAAACTAGTGATGGCGCCCCGGGATATTCTTCGTGTTGAAGAACTAATCACTTTAGCCACCAGTTTTGGCTTTGTGGCAGTCCGTCGTACGGTGCTACAGAGCAATCACAGTGAAGATCATGACATTGTCTTGCTAGACAGTATTGGCGAATTGGGTAAAATTTATAGTATTGGCACAGTTATTTATGTAGGTGGTAGTCTTGTACCAACAGGCGGGCATAATATATTAGAGCCAGCCGCCCATGGTAAGCCTATTTTAATTGGGCCTCACATGTTTAATTTTAAAGATACCTATGCTTTATTCTCTAAACGTGAAGCGTGTATTACTGTCAATAATGCGGCTAATTTAGCAGATAAGATTTTATATATTCTAAATAATGAGCAGGTGCGTCTTCGTATGGAGAAAGAAACTCTCGCCATTATTGATGAAAATCGTGGCGCTGCCCACAAAACCATGAAATATTTGCGCGAAATCTTGAACCAGTCCAAAGTGACTGCGTTAAAATAGCATTTAGAGATTGTTTTAAACTCATCTGGTGAGTCAAGGCACGCAGGAGTAACAAAGCCGATGAGGGAAAACAGACTCCAGAAAGGCAGAACTGATATGAGCCAACGTGAGAAATTGCAAATTTACTTATATAAATTAGTACATGGCCAAGAACCTGGAATCCTAGCAGTACTATTGCTAGGATTATTACACTTCCTTTCAGCCATTTATGCTGTGGGTGTCAGTATTAAACTACATTTATATAAATATGGTATTTTTGAGCAACAGAGACTGGATTGCCAAGTCATAAGCTTGGGTAATATCACAGTTGGTGGTACGGGAAAAACACCTACGGCTCAAAGACTGGCCATCATTATACAAGATATGGGTTACCGAGTCGTTATTCTAAATCGTGGATATCGTGCAGGATGGGAAGGACAAGTAGGAATCGTATCTGACGGACAGAAGATATATATGACGGCTGATGAAGCTGGTGATGAAGCCTATTTACTCGCTAAGAACTTGCCGGGAATACCAGTGGTCATTGGAAAAAATCGTATTATAACAGGACAATATGCGGTGAATAAACTGAAGGCAGAAGTCATTATTATGGATGATGGGTATCAACATTGGCAACTTGCACGGGATTTGGATATTGTACTCATTGATGCCCTAAATGTGTTTGGTAATAATTTCATGCTACCCCGGGGGACTTTGCGTGAACCTTTATCCAACTTAGCCCGGGCTCAGGCTTTTTTACTCACTCGGGTTGATCAGTCCACTGATATTGCCAAAGATATTATTCACGGAACCTTAGCTCGTTATAACGACAAGGCCTTGATTGTGGAAAGCATTCACAAGCCGAAGTGTTTTGTGGAAATAGAAGAATGGTATAAGGAACTGCGTACGACTACTGTGGATTTAGAAATCATTCGCAACCAAAAAGTAGTTGCTTTATCAGCCATTGGCAACCCCTCATCTTTTGAACAAACACTACTCGATATCGGTGTAACAGAGGTGTGTGGCGTAAGATTTGCAGATCACCATGATTATACGATGGTTGAAATGCAAGAGATTTTACAACGTGGGGTGGACGAAAAGGCATTCGCCCTGATTACAACCGAAAAAGATGCCGTTAAAATTCCTCCAGAGTTTATCCACTCCGACAGAGCCCTCCCCCTTTACGTTCTATGCATCTCAGTGCATTTCACTGAAGGATATGAAGAGTTAATGCAACTAATAAAAAAAGTAGCTGAACATAAAAAATGATTTAAACAGGTCAATGCGAAGAATTGAAGTCGCTAGCTCTGTGCACGAAGGAGAAACAACTTTGTTAACACGAAGATACGAAGCCGCTTCGCGGGCATAAAGGACACAAAGGACATGAAGAAAATTTGCTATTCTGTTTTGTGTTCTTCGTGTTAACTTCACATCTTCATATCTTCGTGTTTAACGTTTTACACCCAATTATTCTGCCATTCATAATGGTTTTGACATTTAAGGGAGGTAATTACGATGAACATATTATGTGTAATCCCTGCTAGATATTACTCCACTAGGCTGCCTGGCAAGCCTTTAGCAGATATTGCTGGCAAACCCATGATTCAGCGTGTATATGAACGGGCTATCTTAGCTAAGAGGCCAGCCCAGGTTATTGTGGCGACAGACCATCAATTGGTATATGATACAGTTATCGGTTTTGGTGGGAAAGTCATGTTAACCTCTTCTGAGCATCCTACAGGCACCGATCGATTAGCAGAAGTAGCCGAGCATTTTCCTGATGTAGATCTCATTATCAATGTACAAGGGGATGAACCTCTCATCCCACCAGAAATCATTGATCAGCTAGCAGATACATTTGATGGCCATCAGGATTTACAAATGGCCACTTTAATGACAGAGATGGATGAAAACGAGTACAATAATCCGAGTGCCGTGAAAGTTATTACGGATTTACAAGGTTATGCATTATACTTCTCCCGCTCCTTAATCCCTTATCCTCGCACCGAAACAGGTGTGCCTATATATAAACATATCGGAATTTATGCCTATCGTCGTGATTTCCTACTGAAGTTTGCTAAAATGAGCCCCACTCCACTAGAAAAAACTGAATCACTAGAACAACTACGGGCCTTAGAACATGGCTATCGCATCAAAGTACTAAAAACAAATTTCAAATCAATCGGCGTAGACACCATGGAAGATCTAGAAGAAGTAAATTTACTGTTTAAGATTTAGGATATATAAAAAACACCTTAACACGAAGATATGAAGAGTTGAAGGTGACACGAAGAAGATATTATTATAGAGTCCTGTTCTTCAAATTATTTTCATCTTCGTGTTCTTCATAGTCTTCCCACCTTCGTGTTTAAATGTTTTAATTTTCATAAATTTAAAGGAGGCTTTTATTATGAATACAGTTAACATTGGTTCCATTACCGTAGGTGGACAGCATCCCATTGCCTTGATTGCTGGGCCTTGTGTCATTGAAGGGTACGAACGCACTCTGAAAATTGGTCGTGGCATTAAGGAAATTACCGATCGTTTAGGAATTCCCTATATTTTCAAGGCATCTTTTGATAAAGCCAATCGTTCATCCTATTCCTCTTTTCGTGGACCAGGACTGGTTGAAGGATTGAAAATCATCAGCCAAATCAAAAAAGACCTAGGTGTGCCTGTAGTGAGTGATATTCATTGCGTCACCCAAATTGAGCAAGCAGCTGAAGTATTGGACATTTTGCAAATTCCTGCTTTCTTGTGCCGTCAGACTGATTTATTGTATCAAGCAGGCAAAACAGGTAAAGTTGTAAATGTGAAAAAAGGTCAATTCCTAGCCCCTAATGACATGCAACATGTTGTTTCCAAACTCCGTGAAGCGGGTAATGAGAATATTCTCCTCACCGAGCGAGGCGCAAGCTTTGGTTATAATAACCTAGTAACAGACATGCGTGCTTTACCTATTATGAGATCCTTTGGTTATCCAGTCGTTTTTGATGCCACCCACAGTGTTCAATTGCCAGGTGGCGCTGGTGCTACTTCCAGTGGACAACGTGAATTTATACCAACCCTTACCAGAGCCGCAGTTGCCGCAGGCATCGACATGCTCTTCATGGAAGTCCACGACAACCCAGCCGAAGCCCTATCTGACGGCCCAAATATGATGTATCTAGATCAACTAGAAGCATTGCTAAAAGATGTACAAGCCATTGATAATGTAGTAAGAAAACATAAATAGTAAAAAACGCTTAAACGCGAAGAAATGAAGCCGCTAACGCGGTACACGAAGATAAAGACGAAGTAGATATTATGTTTTCTTCGTGTTCTTCATACCCTTCGCGTCTTCGTGTTTAATAGAAGATATTTCTAAAAATATCTTTATAAACTCAGGGAGGTTTTAGCATGATTATTGAACAAGCGAAAGAAGTATTGACCATTGAGGCTGAGGCGATTCAAAACCTCATTCCTCGCATTAATGGTGAATTTACTAAAGCAATAAAAATGATCTTAGCATGTAAAGGCCGAGTTGTTGTCACAGGCATGGGTAAATCAGGTCTTGTTGCCAGGAAAATAGCAGCAACCTTTGCCAGTACAGGAACTCCAGCATTGTTCCTTCATCCAGCGGAAGGTATCCACGGTGATTTAGGCATGGTAACAGCTAACGATGTTGTCCTAGCATTATCAAACAGTGGGGAAACAACTGAACTCGTATCCATCATACCATCCATCAAACGTATTGGCGCCTCCATTATTGCTATGTGTGGCTGTGCTCAGTCCACAGTGGTCAAAAATGCTGAGGTGTTTTTAGATGCGGCTGTTGAACGAGAAGCTTGCCCCCTGGGGCTAGCCCCTACAGCCAGTACAACAGCGGCCTTAGCCATGGGTGATGCTTTAGCAGTGGTCTTATTGTCAGAACGTAAGTTTACCCGAGAAGATTTTGCACTTTTTCATCCTGGAGGGTCATTAGGGCGCAAGTTACTCTTAAGTGTGGCAGATGTCATGCACGGAAAAGAGGATAACCCTGTCATTACCATAGATAAAACTGTTAAAGAAGCTTTATTTGTCATTACCGACAAAGGACTTGGTGTTACAAATATTGTGGACTCTAAAGGTTATCTCCTGGGGATTATTACAGATGGTGATATTCGCCGAGGCCTGGAGCATGGTTATGAATTTTTGGATAAAACAGTCGATACCATCATGACCAGAACACCTCGCACCATCACCGCAGACAAACTGGCGGCTGAGGCTCTTAACATTATGGAAAAAAACTTCCCACGCCCTATTACGGTGTTACCAGTCGTGGATGATAATAATTGTGCAATTGGTATTATTCACCTTACTGACTTATTGCGTCAAGGAGTGGTATAATGGAGATAAAAAAGTCTGCTCAAAAAATAAAACTGCTCATATTAGATGTAGATGGCGTGCTAACCAGTGGACAGATCATTTTTGGCCGTGACGGAGAGCTCATGAAGAAATTTCATGCCCAAGATGGCTTAGGTATCACTCTAGCCTATAAAGCAGGCCTTAAGGTTGCAATTGTTACTGGCAGGCAGAGCCAGATGGTGAATTTGCGTAGCGCAGAACTAAACATCAAGGATGTATATCAAGGGGTCATGAGCAAAACAGAGGCCTTAGCAGAATTGGTGGCTAAATATAACTTAACAATAGACCAAGTCGCCTATGTTGGTGATGATCTGAATGATTTACCCGTCATGATTCGTGTAGGACTACCGTGTGCTGTTGCGAATGCCTCCTCAGAGGTAAAACAACATGCTCAGTTAGTGACAAATCATACTGGTGGAAATGGTGCAGTCCGAGAAGTCATTGAGTATATCCTAAAAGCCCAAGGCAAATGGGAAAATATCATTAATACCTACTTGCAAGGGGGACATATCGACAACGGTCAGTAAAAGGAGGATCCCCTCATGTCCAATGGTTGGCAATATTATGCATTGAAAAGTTTTAGCTTTATTGTCTGTTTATTACCCTATAGCTGGATTTTGTTCATCGGCAATCATATCGGGAAATTATATTATCATATAGCAGGTCGGCAACGGGAACGAGCGATAAGCCAAATGCAAGAAAGTTTGGGTTTATCATTGGAAGTAGCTCAGGAAAATATTTATAGATTGTTCAAGAATTTGGGTAAGACGTTTTTTGAAATTTTGTATATGCCCGCACTTTCAACGGAAAATATTCAAAAATATGTTACCATCGAAAATTGTCACTATCTTGAAGATGCCATGGGGAATGGACAGGGGGTCGTGATCTTAACGGCTCATTTTGGCAACTGGGAGTGGCTAGGGGCAACTCTAGGGTTAGAAAAATTCCCAATTGCTG